>C687J26845_10000367_pt1 | contig 30141 bp, 28 predicted proteins | sample RifCSPlowO2_12_FD_26845 | JGI IMG/M metagenome (IMG submission 26845)
GCTGATCGCCCGCTGCTCTATTACAGCTAACAAAGCAAAGCCCATGCCACAGCAGAAATATTTCGCAAGCCGTTGAAAGTTATCGATTTAATAAAACAACAAAGCCCCTTACGGGGCTTATTGAGGCGAGCTAACGGCCAATGACTGCCGCCTGCGGCAAAGCGCTTGCCGCAGGCGTGAGAGGCCTGATGCGATCAACGCAGATTGATAATGGTCTGGGTAATCGCGCTCTCAGTCTCGATGGTCTTGGCGTTGGCTTGGTAGTTGCGCTGCGCGACGATCAGGTTCACCAACTGATCCGACAACTCGACGTTGGAGTCTTCCAGCGCCCCGGACTGCAAGGCGCCCAAGGTACCGCTTCGCGGTGTACCCACCACCGGCTCGCCGGATTCAAACGACTGAATCCAGGCGGTCTTGCCCACCGGCGTCAGCCCCTGCTGGTTGGCAAAGTTGGCCAGCACGACCTGGCCCTGAGTCTTGGACTGGCCATTGGTGTAGCGGGCAAAGATGATTCCAGTGTCATCCACTTCAAGCCCGGCCAACTGGCCCGTAGTGTAACCATCCTGACTAACACTGCTGACTGCGAAGGTGCTGGCAAATTGAGTCGAGGGACTCAGATCAATTTCAATGGGGACGAATGGTGGCGTCGTACCATTCGAACTCCAGATCGGAGGAATTGCCGAGCTCGGTGATGCTGGAACCCAACTGCTTAGATTCATAGCGCCAACTTTCGCAGGAACAGTGGCAGTAAAGTCGCCCGGCGTAGTCGACAGCAACTGCCCAGAAGCACTGAATACCATCGAAGCAGTGAAAGGCAACGCCCCCTGGTCCACCCCCGCCACAATATTAGTTGCCGGGGCGGCAGGATTACGCCCATCAATCAGAACTTTCATGTCCCAAGCATTCGACCCGGTCTTCACAAAGAACTGAGTCATCACATGGGAGTTACCCTGCGAATCATAGATATTGGTCGAGGTCGCCGAATTGTAACTGGTCGGGTCTGTCGCATTGAAGGGTGTAGTAGTCGGAATCTGATTGGTCGAATTTAGATTAAAAGTCTGATCTAACTGAGTAGTGGCTTTCGGCGCCTGACTGGCAGTCTGGATTTGCACATCAGTCACTACACCGTTTTGCAAGTTGCCATTGGCATCCACCGCATAGCCTTGCAGCTTGTAACCGAAGTTATTGACGACAAAACCTTCTTTGTCCGTGCCGAAGTACCCGGCGCGAGTATAGCCAACGTCGCCATTGTTACTGGTGACGAAAAAGCCATTGCCATTGATCGCCAGATCCAGACCATTCTGGGTATTGTTGACGTTGCCTTGCTTAAACAACTGCGACACATTCGCCAGCAATACACCACTGCCAATCGGATTTGAACCACCACCCACAGTTGAGGCCGCATACACATCGGCAAACTCGGCACGCGACTGCTTAAACCCAACGGTACCGGCGTTGGCGATGTTATTGCCGGTGACGTTCAAGTCACTGGTTGCCGCCCGCAGACCACTAAGACCGACGTTAAATGACATGAGATGACTCCTTGGCCGGTAGCGCCGGCACTGATAACGGCTAGCTTACTGACCGATGACCTGAACTTTTGACAGCCCAATGCTGCCAAGACCCGCGAGATTGAGCATCAACTCACCGCCGTTCTGCCCCAGGGTGACGCTGTCGACGTTAGCCGGCAGCATGGTGCTAAGCCCTTTGGTCTCCGAACCGTAACTGGCTTGCGCTTCAAACTTGTAAGCGCCGGGCGGCAACAAATTGCCGCTGGCATCTTTGCCGTCCCACATAAAGCTGACATTGCCGGCCGCCTGGGCACCCAGATTGACCCGGCTGACCGAGGCGCCGGTGTTGTCATAGACGTTGACATAGACGTTGCTGCTGCTGACGGGCAGCGTCAGGCTCGCCTTGAAGGTTTCTTTGGTATCCACCACCGCCCTGTCGGTCGGCACAATCACCTTGCGCCCAACCATAGATGAGGCCTGCAGAGCCTGCGAAGACTGATAACCAGAGACCAGCGACTCCATGCTGGTGTTCAGCTTGCCGATCCCCTCCACCTGACTGAACTGCGCCAGCTGGGCGATAAAGGCACCGTTCTCTTGTGGCGACAGTGGGTCCTGGTTATTCAACTGAGCCACCAGCAGGTTAAGGAACTCATTTTTGCCCAACTCCTTACTCGCTGGAGCCGCGCTCTTGAGCTGATACTGGTCAAGAACCGTACCTGTGGCATTAGTGCTATCGATGCTCATGGTCATCCCTCATTCGCGGTTTACTGGCCCAGGGTCAGCACACGCTGCATCATCTGCTTGGCGGTATTCATCATTTCAACGTTGGTCTGAAAGGCCCGACTGGCGGAAATCATGTCGGCCATCTCCTCCACCACGTTGACGTTGGGGTAATAGACATAACCATTGGCATCGGCGGCCGGGTGATTAGGCTCATAGCGCGGTGTCAGGCTGCTTTGATCTTCAATCACGCCCAGCACCTGCACACCGCTGCCAGATTGATCCTGATCGGCAAACAACGAATCACTGCCCTGCTGGGCATTTTGAAACATCGTGGCAAATACTGGATGACGAGCGCGGTAGGTCTTGTCCACGCTCGAGGACACAGTCTCGGCGTTGGCGATATTGCTGGAGATGGTGTTGAGCCGAGTGCTCTGGGCACTCATGCCGGTCCCGGCGATATTAAATACACTGGCTAGTGACATGACTAAGCTCTCCGTTATTCGCCGCGTATCGCGCCGATCAGACCTTTGAACTTGCTATTGAGCAGGGTAAAACTGGCCTGAAACTGCACCGAGTTTTCCGCATAGCTCGCCTGCTCCAACTGTAAGTCGACGGTGTTCTGGTCCAGCGATGGCGCCGCCGGGGTGCGATACAGCAGGCTTGAATCGCCCACCGGAAAACCATCGGCTTCGATGTGCCGGCTATTGTTGCGATTGAGCTGAAACTGTCCGCCCTGGGCTTTGCTGCTCTGCTCGGCAAGCACCGCGGCAAAATCCAGATCGCGCGCCTTGAAGTTCGGCGTATCGGCATTGGCCATATTGTTAGCCAGCACCTCAGCCCGCTGAGCGCGAAAGCTAAGGGCCTTGTCGTGAATGCCGAGCGCGGAAGCGAAGCTAATACTCATGGTCTTAAGACCCTGTCTGAATGTGCCTAAGCAACACAAAGCAAAGCTTATGCCATAAAATATAATCGTTATTTTTCAATGACTTATAAAAACACAAGGACTTTTAACGAAGGCAAGCGGCAAAGCTTTTCCGCTTGCCGCCACCTAAGCGGCAAAGCGCTGGAGGTTTACTGGCGGCAAAAAAAATGAAGGCCGAGGCCTTCATTTTTGTGCAATCCAATCGGTTTACTTGGCTTTATAGATAATCCCAGGGCTGCACTGAACCATTTGATAATGATCCGGCAAGCCATTGAGCGCCTCCGAGGCCCCCAGGAACAGGTAACCACCGGGTTTTAGCGTGCCATGAATGCGTAACAGGATGTCCTTCTTCACTTCCGCCGAGAAGTAAATCAACACGTTGCGGCAAAACACCACGTCAAACTTGCCAAGGCTTGCGTAACTGTCGAGTAAGTTAAGCGCCCGAAACTCAACCCGAGCCTTGATCGCCGGCTTGATCGCCCAACGACCCGGACCTTTGGGATCGAAGTATTTCTGCAAGCGCTCCGGTGACAAGCCGCGGCCCATTGCCAGGCTGTCGTACTCACCCGATTTACAGGCGGTCAGCATTGAGCCGGACAGGTCAGTGGCAACAATTTGCATGCCTGCCTTGAGCTGCCCCAGATTACTGCGCTCAAATTCTTCAGCGCTCATCGACAGTGAATAAGGTTCTTGTCCGGACGAGCAAGCCGCCGACCAGATACGCAAGCGCTGTCCGGAGTTGGCTTTAAGCAACTCAGGCATTACACGGTTTTTTAACACTTCAAAGGGGTAGGTATCGCGAAACCACAGAGTCTCGTTGGTGGTCATGGCGTCTACCACCTGCTCACGCAGACCACTGCGCGGTTGGGTTTGCATGCGCTGCACCAGCTCACCCAAGGTCTTGATGCCCTGCTGTTCCATCAGTTTATTGAGCCGACTAGACACCAGGTAGAGCTTGTTGCTGCCCAGCAAAATGCCACAGGCTTTTTCCAGGAAGACACGGAACTGCTCGAAATCCAGATTACCTGAAGTCACTAAGGACGCCTCACCGCTCATATGTATTACTGAGAGCTGCGCCCTCAGTCCCCATCTGCCGCATTGATCCGCGCGACCACGCGCGCCGCCAACTCGTCAGGTCGAAACTTGGCCAGAAAATCATCGGCCCCAACCTTTTTCACCATCGCCTGATTGAATACCCCAGACAGTGAAGTATGCAGGATGATATGCAACTTCTGCATACGTGGATCAGCACGAATTTCAGCGGTCAGGGTGTAACCGTCCATTTCCGGCATTTCAATATCAGAAATCAGCATCAACAGCTCACGCTCGGGCTGCTTGCCTTCGGCGACCATGCTGCGCAGGTAATCGTAAGCCGCACGCCCATCATTGAGCGCCACCACCTCAACCCCAATGGTTTCAAGGCAACGAATAACCTGCTTGCGTGCCACCGATGAGTCATCGCAAATCAGCACACGTTTGGTCACCGCTTTTGCCTGAGTCGCGACATCCACCACCCCGTCAGAGATCACCTCAGAAGTCGGCGCTACCTCGGCGAGAATTTTCTCCACATCGATGATTTCAACCAACTGATTATCAACCCGGGTCACTGCCGTCAGGTAATGATCGCGCCCGGTACCCTTGGGTGGCGGATGGATCTCCTCCCAGTTCATGTTGACGATTCGCTCAACCGAACGCACCAGAAACCCCTGAACCTTGGTGTTGTATTCAGTAATGATCACGAAGCTGCTTTTAAGATCTTCCAGCCCCGTCCCACCCGTGGCTATGGCCAAATCAAGGATCGGGATAGTGCCGCCACGCAAGCTTGCCACCCCGCGGACCACGCGGCTGGATTTAGGCATGATGGTGAGTTTGGGGCACTGCAGCACCTCCTTCACCTTGAACACGTTTATTCCATACAGCTGATTGCCTTCAAGGCGAAACAACAGCAACTCAAGACGGTTCTGCCCCACCAGCTGTGTACGCTGGTTAACCGAGTCCATTACACCGGCCATGCCCTGACTCCTTATATTTAAGTCTGCGGACGCACCACCTAGAGTAGCAGGCGGCACGGGCCTTGCTTTTCAATTGTGATGAAAACCAAAACGACATTATTCCGACGTCTACTGGCAGTTTGCCAGTTCTCTATTGCTTTGCCTGCATTATTCGCCGCGGCTTATCCGCCGGGCAGCACGGCGGCAGAGGCAACGCTGCCTGAACAACTTATCGGCACCAGCCAAGAGTTTCTTGAGCAAGCCGTTAGCGCCTATTTGCAACGTAGCGAAATCCAAGCGCGACACGAAATTGAAATCCATCAACTGGACCCACGCTTGCGCCTGCCGGCCTGTGACAAAGCCCTAAACGCCACACTGGAAAGCCCAGCGCAACCGGTAGGACGAGTCACCATCAAGGTCCGCTGCGAAGGCGCAAGTCCCTGGACCATTTTTGTCCCGGCTCAGGTGCATATTTATCGCGATGTATTAATCGCCAGCAGACCTCTCAAGCGTGCAAGCGTGCTTAGCGAGACAGATCTAAAACTGGTTGAGCGCGACGTCGGCCTGCTTAACCAAGGTTACCTGACCAGCATTGAGCAGGCGGTCGACAAAAAACTGACGCGGCAACTGCTGCCTGATCAGGTGCTGGCGCCCGTTTACCTGCAGCAGGCCGAAGTGGTCCGCAAAGGCGATCATGTCGTCATAACCGCACACAGCGGCGGCATTAGCGTGCGCATGACCGGCGAGGCGCTTACCGACGGAGCCCTGGGCCAGCAAATACGGGTGCGCAACCAAGGTTCAGGACGCTCAATCAAAGTCCGGGTAACCGGACCAGGCCAAGTGGAAGCCCCCATGTAAAGATGAATCTTGTGGCGCAAGCAGCCAACGATTTCCTACACTAGCTAAGCGATTACTAATTTTTTCCTAAAGTTTTCTCTAACACCGCCGAAAAACTAGACAAGCGTCCAAACACTGTTCGAGGTTTTGCATCATGGTTATCGATTTCAACCGCCCCAACAACGCCAGCGGCCCTAGCGGCAGCGGTCGCGCTGGCACTACTCAGTCGAGCACTGCGAGTGATGCGTTGAGTGCCGGCAAAACCAGCCCGGTGGCAACACCTACGGCCCAGCCGAGCAGCGCTAAAAGTGGCGAATCGGTGCAATTGAGCAGCGAAGCTCAACACCTGAAAAAAGTCACCGACAAACTGCGCGACCTGCCAGCCGTAAACAAAGAGCAAGTCGCCCGGCTAAAACAGGCCATTAGCGACGGCAGCTATCAAGTCGACAGCCAGCGCGTCGCCAGCAAACTGCTCGATTTCGAATCCCAGCGCTAGTCTAAGGGCTGCGCTGGGGCCATTGGACGCCCAAAACCCCAGAGCCCAACATGCACGACACCGAATTCCTACAGCAGCTGCATGGCGATATCGGCATAGCTCAGCAGCTACTTGAACTTATTCAGGCTGAGTTTGCGGCCCTGGGTGAGCGCGACTTAGCGCGCCTCGATCAAATCCTCAGCGCCAAACTGCCACTGCTTAGTCAACTCGATCAACATGGCCGCCAACGCAGCCAGCGGCTGACCAGCTTGCAATTAACGGCTGACCTGGCGGGCCTGCAGCAGTTTGCAGCACAGTCCACCCTCGGTGCTGACCTGCTCGCGCGTAGCGCTGAACTCGGCACATTGCTCGAACAATGCCAAGCCGCCAACTTGCGCAATGGCCGACTCATTCGCGCCAATCAATCCACCGTTGGCAGTGTCCTCGGTATTCTGCGCGGCAACGAAACCCCAAGCCTCTATGACAGCCGCGGCAGTACCGCTAGAATCGCCCAACAGCGCCCGCTCAGTCAGGCCTAAGAACAACAGGCACAAGGACATACCGGCTCAATGCCAGTATGCTAGTGCCGATTATTTTGTGCCTGGAGTGTTCCGGATCGTGTCAACCCCCTTCACCGAAAGCACTGGCGAGCAGCCACCCAAGACGCTAAAGACCCCAGTAGAGGTGTTCGCCAACCTGCGCCAATTGCAGCAGAGCCATGACCCGTTAGTGATCAGCTTCCCTGAGCGCAGCCAACACTTCCAAAGCTACCTTGTCGAAGTCAATCGCGAACGCGGGCTGCTGGCACTCGATGAACTGGTGCCAAACGATGGCGAGCGCTTCATCCAGAACGGCGAAAGCTTCAATGTCGAAGGCTTCCATGAAGGCGTGCGCATTGCCTGGAAGTGCGAACAAAAAGTTCAAATCGGCGAGTTAGAAGGTGCCCGCTGCTATTGGAGCGCATTGCCCACCGAAGTGATTTATCACCAGCGCCGTAACGCTTTTCGGGCCCAGCTTAAACAAGGCCCATCGATTGGCATCGAGCTGGCTGGCAGCAAACTAAACAAAGGCATTAAAGGCCAGCTACTGGACATGTCCGCCACCGGCTGCAAACTGCGTTTTCAAGGCAACTTGAATAACCGCCTGCAACCAGGCCAAGTCTACGAACAGCTTGCCCTGCAGCTACCCTTTGGTTCGCTTACCACCGCTGCGGAACTGCGCTACCTGAGCTATCAAGACAAACTCGACGTCACCTTTGCCGGACTGCGATTTTTCCGCCTAGAAGGTTTGGCGCAACGCCAGATCGAACGCTTCGTCTTTCAACTCCAGCGCGATGCCCGGCAACAGGATTAACCCCGCGCCGCGCCCTCAGCCGCTCCAGGCCGCAAACCTAAAATAGCGACATACGCACTGGCCTAAAGACTGCGCAGTAATTGGCTGAGCACCGCCCGCAGCTTGCCGGGTTTTACCGGCTTATTCAGCAGCGGCGCGCCGAGTGCCTGCAACTGCAGACGACAAAGGTTGCTGTGGTCGGCGGTAATCATCACCGCCGGTATTGGCTGGCCGAAATGCTCACGCAAATGCTGCACTACCTGACAACCAGTGACACCGTGATCGAGGTGAAAATCCGCCAAGATCAGTTCCGGCGCCCGCCCCTGCAACACGCTTAATGCGGCCGTTTGATCGGTTGCCGTGAGCACTTCACAGCCCCACTGGCCGAGCAGCGCCGCCATGCTCTCGAGGATGCTCAGCTCATTATCGAGCACCAGCAGGCGCCGTCCTGGCAACGGATTGCCAACCACCGTCTGGTGCGGCGCCGCGGACAGGCTAACGCTTGGCGCCTGCCGCGACAGCGGCACTTCGATGCTGAACACCGAACCGCGCCCCGGTTGCGAGCGCACCTGAACCGCACAGCCAAGGATGGTGGCGATTCGGTCGACTATTGCCAGGCCCAAGCCGACGCCCTTGCGATCTGCCGCGCGACCAACGTCCAGTTGATTAAATTCGAGGAAGATCGACGACAACTGATCAGCGGCAATCCCCCGGCCGCTGTCCCAGACCTCCAAGCACAACCGCTCACCACGCCGGCGCGCCCCCAGCAGTACACCGCCCTGGCTCGTATAACGGCAGGCGTTGCTGAGAAAGTTGCGCAAAATCCGCGTCAACAGACGCAGATCGGTACTGATTGCATAATCGGGAGTGCGCACGCGCAGGCTCAGCCCGGCAGCTTCGGCCACGGTTTGAAACTCCGAAGCCAGCGGTGCAAAGAGTTCATCGAGGCGGTAAGTGTCGATATCCGGCTTCACTGCGGCCTGGTCCAACTTGGAGATATCCAGCAAGTCGGTAAGCAAATCCTCCGCGCCCTCCAAGGCCTGATGGGTACGTTCAACCAGACGCTGCTCGGCAGCCGGCAAGCGGCGTTCGCGCAGGGTCGAAATCAACAGCCGGGCGGCATTTAGCGGTTGCAGCAGGTCATGGCTGGCCGCCGCCAGGTATTTGTCCTTGCTGAGGTTGGCCGCTTGCGCCACATCACGGGCTTCGCGCAGCTGCTGATTGAGGATTTGCAATTGCTCGGTGCGGCTGACGACCCGCTGCTCCAGTTCCTCATTAAGCGCCTGCAAATGTTGCTGAGCCTGAATGCGTTCGGTGATGTCGGCCACGAAGCCTTCGACCAAGCCCTCCTCATCGGGTTTGAGCAGCAGGTTCATCAGCACATCGATAGCACTGCCATCTTTGCGCCGCAGTCGGGTGATATAGCCAAACAGCCCCTGCCCCTCGCGCAGCAACTCACGAATATGCAGCAGTTCGGCTTCGCCATCGATAAACAGATGGCTGGCCATGTCGGTCAGCGACCAGAGCACTTCCTGCGGATTGGCATAACCGAGCATCCGCGCCAGCGCTGGATTGGCGGCGCGCAGGCCTTCATGCAGGCTGGCCTGGAAGATCCCGTGCACCGCATGTTCGAACAGCCACTTATAGCGATTACGCTCGGCCTCCAGCTCCTCCAGGCGGCTCAGCAACTCCGGGTAATGGCTTTTGCGCGCCGAATTACTGCCAAGGCCGAGCAGACCCGCCAAGGCCTTTTTTTGTTCGTCAGAGGGCCTCGCCATAGACGACCTCGACATCACGCTGGTTCGACTCACGGGGGTTGGTGAGGATGCACGGATCGTCCATGGCATGCTGCGACAGGAACGGAATATCGGAGCTCCCCACGCCATGCAGGCCAAGGGTTTCATGGAAACCAACGGCATGCTTGAGGGCGATCAGATGCTCGACCAAGCGCTGGCGAATCTGCGGGTGATTGAGCCCGCGGCAATCGATACCGAAGGTCTCGGCGATCACCTTGAAGCGCTCCGGCGCGGCGCTGTAGTTAAAGGCCACCACATGCTCGACCAGCACCGCGTTGCACAGGCCATGGGGCAGGTCGAGAAAGCCGCCCAGGCTGTGGGACATGGCGTGCACCGCGCCGAGGATCGCGTTGGAGAATGCCAGCCCGGCCTGCATGCTGCCGAGCATGATCTTCTCGCGCAGGGCGATGTCTTGCGGGTTGGCGATCATCTGCACCAGGTTGCCATTGATCAGCCGCATCGCCTCCAGGGCGTGGGGGTCGGTGAGCGGGCCGTGGCCGGTGGAAACGAAGGCCTCGATGGCATGCACCAGCGCATCGATACCGGTACAGGCGGACAGGAACGGGTCCATGCTGGCGGTGGTTTCCGGGTCGATCAGCGACACATCCGGGACCACCGCCTTGCTGACGATGGAGAACTTCATGCGCTCCTGCTGGTTGGAGATGATCACAAACTGCGACACATCGGCCGAAGTGCCGGCGGTGGTCGGGATCATGATCAGCGGCGGGCTGGGCACTCGCAGGGTATCCACCCCCTCGAACTCGAGGATGCTGCGACCGTGGGCGACCACTATGCCGATGCCCTTGGCGCAGTCCATCGGGCTGCCGCCGCCAACCGCCACCAGAACGTTGCAATGGTTTTCTCGGTAGACCTCGGCGCCGCGCATCACCTCTTCCACCCGCGGGTTGGGCGACACTCCGGTGTACAGGCAGTAGTCAATCTGTTGCGCCTGCAGGCTGGCTTCGATGTCCGCCACCCAACCCGCCGCGACAACGCCGGGATCAGAAACGATCAACACCTTACGGGCACCAAAGTTACTGGCAAAGTTGCCCACGTGATGCCGACAGCCGGCACCGAAGACGATTTCAGGCGAAACAAACTTTCGTAAAAGACTTATATCGTGGCTCATGTGGCGGCCTGATTTTGTTGTTATGAAGTGATGCAAAGCAGCCTACTGCATCCCTCAGCTATTGCAACGCGACCTTCGCAGGCCAGTCGCCGCGCCGCGCTCCGCCAGCTGATAGCGCTGGCAGCTCGAGCAGCCGGGTACGCCGGGGCGCTACAACTGGCGTTGGTAAAATCGCCATTCCAATTGCAGAACCTCGGCCAGATGCGCAGCAAAGCGAAAGCCATGGCCCTCTTGCGCATAGACGTGCTGCTCGACCTCGACGCCTCGGGCTTGCAATGCGCCGACCATCGCTGCGGTCTGCTCGGGCAACACCACCGCATCGCGCCCGCCCTGAAAGAAAATCAGCGGCGCGCGAATCCGCTCGGCGTGGTACAGCGGGGTCCGCGCCTGGTAACGCTCGGCATCGAGTTCGGGATCGCCAATCAACCAGTCAAGGTAATCCGCCTCAAACTTATGGGTAACCCGCCGCAGTGCCAGCGGATCACTGACCCCATACAGGCTGGCGCCGGCGCGAAACACCCGCTGAAACGCCAAGGCGCACAGCGTGCTGTAACCGCCGGCACTGGCACCTCGAATAAACGCCCGTTCGGCGTCGATCAGCCCCCGGCCGGCCAGATGCTCGACCAGCGCCACGCTGTCCTCGACCTCGATCAGCCCCCACTGCCCTTGCAGGCGCTGCCGATAAGCGCGGCCATAGCCACTGCTGCCCCGGTAATTGAGGTCGGCCACGGCGAAGCCACGTTGCGTCCAGAACTGAATGCGCGGGTCAAACACCGGGTAACAGGCCGACGTCGGCCCGCCATGCATAAACACCAACAAGGGCGGCAAGGGCCGACCCGCTGGCTGCTCGGTAGCTGGATAGGCGGCGTTGCGCGGCGGATAGAAGAACCCGTACGCCCGCTCGCCGCCGCTGGGGAAATCCAGCACCTGGGGCAACGCCACTTGATCGGCCGCCAGTAACTGCTCACCACCGGCCAACAGCTGCGTGGCGCCGCCGACCCGGTCAATTCTGACAATGGCCGACAGCCGCTCTGGCGCGGCGGCGATGCAGTAGAAAAAATCCTTGTCGGCCGCCAGCGCGCGAAAACGGCTGAATCCCGGCGCCAATCTGCGCTCGCCACCATTGGCGGCGCGTTCCACTAGCTGCCCCCAACCTTGCTCGCAGCGGCTCAACAAGAGGCCGCCAGCGGCCAAGGGCAAGTAACTGCAGGCGCCCAACTGCCACGGCGCGGCCGCATGATCGGCCGCCGCGCAGCCACTCAGCGGTAACCATTGCGACTCTGCCTCAGCCCACGGCTGCCACCAGCCGTGGCGATCACTCAGGCACAGCAGGCGCCCGTCGCGGCTAAAGCGCGGCTGTTGCAGTGACTCCGCGAACTCACCCCCGGCCCGAACCTGCACGGTGGACCAGTGCCCAGAATCGTCGCGCTGGCGTGTGCATAAGCGCGTGCGGGTCCAGGGTTGCGCCGGGCGATCCCATTCGATCCAGGCCAGCCGCCGACCGTCGCCACTGAGCACCGGTGCCGCGTAAAAATCCGCGCCCTCGGCAAGCACCTCACGGACGCCGCTGGGCAAGCCGATGCTGAGCAGTCGATGGCGCACCGGGCCGGCCCCGTGACACTCCTCGATGGCCAACAAGGCGTTGCCATGACGATCAAATTGCAGGTCGCCATAGCGGCAATTCGGCGCCGCGCCCAAGCGCTGTGGCGGGCCACCGTCGAGATCTTGCAGGTAGAGCTGTTGGTCGCTCTCATTGACGAAGGCCAGCCCGTCGGCCGTCAGGCAAAACGCCCCTCCCCCGTATTCATACACGCGGCTGCGCAGCGAATAGTCCGCCGGCGTCAGGCAACGGGCCTGCCCCGCCTGCCAGCGCCAGAGCCTGGTGCGGGCATCTGCTGGATTGAACTCGCTCCAGAACAGCCCCTGATCGCTGACCTGCAGCTCGGCAAAATCCCGGCTCGCCGCGGCCGCCTGCTCGGCCGACCAGCTGCTGGCCCAGCAACCATAAGCCGATTCAGCCATGGCGCCGCCGACTCATGCCTTGATAATCAGTTGCGAGGCGCGTTGATTGCGGTAGACCAACTGCTCGATGCTTTTCGGCGCACTTTCCGCCTCGGCGCGAGCGGCCAGAATCATGCCGTGGTGCTGCGACTTGCTGCACACCGGGTCGGTATTGCTGGCATCGCCCGTCAGCATAAAGGCCTGGCAGCGGCAGCCGCCGAAATCCTTGTGTTTCTCATCACAAGAGCGGCAGGGTTCCGGCATCCAGTCGTCACCGCGGTAACGATTGAAGCCGAAGGAGTCATTCCAGATGTGCTTGATGCTGTGCTCCAGCACATTGGGAAACTGCACCGGCAGTTGCCGGGCGCTGTGGCACGGCAGCGCGGTGCCGTCCGGGGTGATGTCGAGAAACAGGTTGGCCCAGCCGTTCATGCAGGCTTTGGGGCGTTCTTCGTAGTAATCCGGGGTGACGAAGATCAGCTTGCACGGATGATTCTGCGCCTCCAGCCGCGCGCGGTATTCATTGGTGATGCGCTCGGCATTGTCCAGCTGCGCCTTGGTCGGTAGCAGCCCAGCGCGATTGAGTTCGGCCCAGCCATAGAACTGGCAAGTGGCAAGCTCGACGAAGTCGGCTTCCAGCTCCAGACACAGGTCAATGATCCGCTCGATATTGTCGATGTTGTGCCTGTGGGTGACGAAGTTCAGCACCATCGGGTAGCCGTGGGCCTTGACCGCGCGGGCCATGGCCAGCTTCTGGGCGAAGGCCTTCTTCGATCCGGCCAGCATGTTATTGACCTCCTCGTCGGCGGCCTGAAAGCTGATCTGGATATGGTCGAGCCCGGCCGCACTGAACTCGGCGAGGCGTTGTTCCGTGAGGCCAATGCCCGAGGTGATCAGGTTGGTGTAATAACCCAGATCCCGCGCGGCCTTGATCAGCTCGGCCAGGTCCTGGCGCACCAGCGGCTCGCCACCGGAAAAGCCCAGCTGCGCCGCGCCCATTTCCCGCGCCTGGCGGAACACCTCGATCCATTGCGCCGTGGTCAGCTCGGTGCTGTGCTTGGCGAAATCCAGCGGATTGGAGCAATACGGACACTGCAACGGACAACGGTAAGTGAGTTCCGCCAACAACCAGAGTGGCGGGCCGGGTTGCTCAACCGAGCTCGATCCAGAACTGAGCATTGGCGACCTCCATAAAGGTGAGAATGTCTTCGTCCACCCCCGGCATGTCCGGGAACAGATGGGTCAAATGCTCAACTATCGCGCCGACGCTGCGCTGGCCGTCGACCAGTTTGAGAATCTCGCTGGCACTCTCGTTGAGCTTGATCATCCCTTCGGGATACAGCAGCACATGGCAATGCTGCACCGGCTCCCACTGAAAGCGAAAACCGCGGCGCAGCCTGGGGATGTCGCTCACCAGCGCCTTGTTCATAAGAGACCCTCGCCGCGGCCAAGCCCGGCGCAATCCAGCGACCCTGGCCGGCTCATAGACTAATACCCCGGTGCCAGACCCGCTCGTGGGTGACGCTGTGATACGGCGGGCGCTCAAACTCATAGGCCATGCTCATGGCGTCGAGCATGCTCCAGAGTACATCCAGTTTGAATTGCAGGATGTCCAGCATGCGCTGTTGCGCCTCGTAGGTTTGGTAATGCGCGAGGGTGATCCGCAGCCCGTGCTCGACATCGCGGCGCGCCTGCTTTAGCCGCGAGCGGAAATACGCATAACCGGCCGGGTCAATCCAGGGGTAATGCTGGGGCCAGCTGTCCAGCCGCGACTGATGAATCTGCGGTGCGAACAGCTCGGTCAGCGAACTGCTGGCGGCCTCCTGCCAACAGGCCCGACGGGCGAAATTGACATAGGCATCCACCGCAAAACGCACCCCCGGCAGCACCAACTCCTGCGACAACACTTGCTCGCGGTCCAGCCCTACCGCCTCCGCGAGGCGCAACCAAGCCTCGATACCGCCCGCCTCACCCGGCGCGCCGTCATGGTCAAGAATGCGCTGCACCCATTCACGGCGAGTCTCGCGGTCTGGGCAGTTGGCCATGATCGCCGCGTCTTTCAGCGGGATATTGATCTGGTAATAGAACCTATTGGCGACCCAGCCACGGATCTGCTCCACACTGGCATGCCCCTGATACATGGCCACATGAAAGGGGTGATGAATATGGTAATACGCGCCCTTGGCACGCAGTGCCTGCTCGAATTCGGCCGGGCTCATGGCGGTGGTGTTCATGGCGGTGCTGCTCATGTCTGGCTCCTCACAGCTGAATACTCAGGCCATCCCAGGCCACCTCAATACCGTGCTCATCGAGTATTGCGCGCTCGGCCGAGTCGACATCAAGTATTGGGTTGGTGTTGTTGATATGGATAAGGATCTTGCGCGGCCCCGGCAGGCTGTCGAGTACCTCGATCATGCCGCCTGCCCCGCTCTGCGGCAGATGGCCCATCTCACTGCCGAGCTTGTCGCCGACTTCGCAGACGCACATTTCATCGTCGCGCCACAGGGTGCCATCGACCAGCAAGCAATCGGCGCGACGCATCCAGCCGAGCAACTGTTCATCGACCTGGCCCAGGCCCGGCGCATAAAACAACGCGCCGCCCGTTTGCAGGTCTTCGATAAACAGGCCGATGTTGTCGCCCGGGTGCGGATTGCCGCGATGCGGTGAATAAGGCGGCGCACTGCTGCGCAAGGCAATCGCGGTGAGGCGCAGGTTCGGGCAGGCCGGGATACTGAATGGCATGCCGTCCAACTCGATCAGATTGTGCTGCAAGCCGCCATTCCAGTGAGCGAGCATGTTGAACAACGGAAAGCCGCTGCTCAGGTCTTGATGCACCATCGCGGTACACCAGACCTGATGCGGGCAGCCTTCACGCAGGGTCAGCAGCCCGGTGCAATGGTCAATCTGGCTGTCGATCAGCAGCACTGCGGCAATGGCGGTATCGCGCACCTTGCGCGCCGGCTGCAAGGCCGGGAAAGACTCGATCTGGGCCCGGATATCGGGCGAGGCATTGCACAAAATCCAGTGCACTCCATCGTCGCTGATGGCAATCGACGACTGGGTGCGTGGCTGTGCCCGCAGGCTGCCATTGCGCACGCCGCTGCAATTGCGGCAGTTACAGTTCCACTGGGGAAAACCACCACCCGCGGCGGAGCCTAAAATCTGGATAAACATAGGGGTTTACCTGACGCAAATGCCCCGGTGTCCGGGGCACATACGCTCAACGATTAGCGAAGTACATGGTTACTTCAAAACCAATGCGCAGATCGGTGAAAGCGGGTTTAGTCCACATGGCTCATTCCTCATTTTTAGCCACCGGAAGATTCCGGCAAACCCAGTTAACCACCGAGGCAAGCAGCACCGAATGGTACTTTCGGAGGAGTTAGCCTCGTGATTTGGTAGCAGCTGCACCGAGTTCCAACCGTTGCCCGGCACGGGGGGGCGCAGAAAACTGCAGGCATAAAAAAACGCGGCCAAAGCCGCGTAAAAACAACATGTCTTGGTCTCGGGCCTTAGCCAACACCAGAGGTGTAAGCCTGCCCGATCAGGCGCAGTGGCAAGCGGGCCACTGCGCCAGCACAGCCAGATGCTTAGAAGAAGCCCAGCGGGTTGATGTCGTAGCTGATCAGCAGGTTCTTGGTCTGCTGGTAGTGGTCGAGCATCATTTTGTGGGTCTCACGGCCCACACCGGATTTCTTGTAACCACCGAACGCGGCGTGCGCCGGGTACAGGTGGTAGCAGTTGGTCCACACCCGACCGGCCTTGATCGCCCGGCCCATGCGGTAGGCGCGGTTGATGTCGCGGGTCCAGAGACCCGCGCCCAGGCCAAACTCGGTATCGTTGGCAATCGCCAGGGCTTCGGCTTCGTCCTTGAAGGTGGTCACGCCGACCACCGGGCCGAAGATCTCTTCCTGGAACACGCGCATCTTGTTGTGACCCTTGATCAGGGTCGGCTGGATGTAATAGCCGCTGGAAAGGTTGCCTTCCAGACGCTCGACCTTGCCGCCGGTGAGGATCTGCGCGCCTTCCTGCTCGGCGATTTCCATGTACGACATAATCTTCTCGAACTGCTGTTGCGAGGCCTGGGCACCGACCATGGTTTCGGTGTCCAGCGGGTTACCGCGTTTGATCTGTTTGATCTTCTTCATCACCTCGACCATGAAGGCGTCGTAGATCGACTCCTGCACCAGGGCGCGGGACGGGCAGGTGCAGACTTCACCCTGGTTGAAGAAAGCTAGCACCAGGCCTTCGGCGGCCTTCTCAATAAAGGCCGGCTCGGCCTGCATGATGTCTTCGAAGAAGATGTTCGGCGACTTGCCGCCCAGCTCCACCGTGCTCGGGATGATGTTCTCGGCGGCGCACTTGAGGATGTGCGAACCGACCGGGGTCGAACCAGTGAAGGCGATCTTGGCGATGCGCTTGCTGGTGGCCAGGGCTTCACCGGCTTCGCGGCCGAAACCCTGTACCACGTTGAGCACGCCCGGCGGCAGCAGGTCGCCGATCAGCTCCATCAGCACGGTGATCGATAGCGGCGTCTGCTCGGCCGGCTTGAGCACGATGCAGTTACCGGCGGCCAAGGCCGGGGCCAGTTTCCAGGCGCCCATCAGCAGCGGGAAGTTCCACGGAATGATCTGCCCGACCACGCCCAGCGGCTCGTGAAAGTGGTAGGCGGCGGTGTGTTCGTTGATTTCGGCGGCGCCACCTTCCTGCGCGCGGATGCAACCGGCGTAGTAACGGAAGTGGTCGGCGGCCAGCGGCACGTCGGCGTTCAGGGTCTCGCGCACGGCCTTGCCGTTGTCCCAGGTTTCGGCCACGGCCAGCAACTCGAGGTTGGCCTCGATGCGGTCGGCGATTTTCAGCAGCACCAAGGAGCGGTCCTGCACCGAGGTCTTACCCCAGGCATCGGCGGCGGCATGGGCGGCGTCCAGGGCCAGCTCGATGTCGGCGGCATCGGAGCGTGGGAATTCGCCAATCAGCGAAGCATCCACCGGGCTGGTATTGCTGAAATACACGCCCTTAACTGGCGCGACAAACTCGCCGTTGATGTAGTTACCGTAACGGGGCTTGAGGGTAAGGATGGAGCCTGCGGTACCGGGTTGTGGGTAGATCATGATCATGGCCTCTGTGCTGGTCGTACCTGTCCGGGGTTCGCGACAGGTGATGAGTCGATCTTTGCAGCCGCTCTGCCCCGGCGGTATGCGCCCATGGCATAGAAGGCTTAGTTCTTTGGTACTGGCAGACCGTTGAAAAACTACCTGCGTTGGCAATCCTGCGTTAAAAACAGGCTCGGAATGCTCATTTACAGCTCGTAAACTCCGCTTCCTCGCCTGTTTTTGCCTTGTCTTGCCTGCCTCGCCTACGTTTTTTTCAACGACCTGCTAACTGCTTTCAGGGCTGCGCCTGGGGCCGCAAAGGCCGGCGCTACCGATCCAGCCTAGTTCGCCGCTCAGCGCCGCGCCGGCCTATGCCCCGAGTACGACCCCGCGTCCGCCAGCGGCTCGGGTTTGTAGCCCAGGCGCAGGCCACCCCAATGGCGGCCCTTGACCATGATTGGCACCGATAAATCGTGCATCAACTCGCCGGTGTCGCGGATGTAGGTCTGCAGCAGCAGGGCCTGTTGATGACTGCCGCAACGGGCGCCGGTGCGGTCGTTGAACAGGCGCTTGCTACGGCTGTGGATCACGTCATGTTCGCGGTTGCCGGTGGGCTTGGCGCTGAACGCCTGGTTATGGGTCGGCACGTAGCCGTCCGGGGTGCAGGCGATGGCAAACACCAGTCCCTCGTGACGGCTCAGCAGCGGCTCCTGCAGGGCCGGCAAGACCTGATCGGTGTAGTCATCGAAACGGCTGCGGTACTGCTGCGGCCAGGTGTTGGCAATCGCCTGATAGTCACGGTTAAGCAGGTCTTCCAGGCGGATGCGGCCGCGCTCGATATCGGCCTCGAACTGCGTGGCAATCGCCTGGGCTCCTTCGCGGGCCAGGTCCAGCACCCGCTGGTGATAGTCATCCAGGGCCACCGCCGCCAGGCGCTCGCTGATCTGCTCGGCCTGCCCTTCCAGCCGCTCGGCGGCCGCGCCGAGGCGGCGGGTATGGGCATCGCTCTGCGCCAGATCGCCGCGCATCTGCTCCACCGCACCGAACAGGCTGCTCAGCTGGTCGCGGTTGTTCTGCGCGCCCTGGGCGATTTCGCCGATCTGCGCCGCCACGCCCTGGGCCAGCTCGGCGATCTGCTCCAGGCCGCCGCCGGCCTGCTCCACCGCGCCGACACTGATCTGCAGGTCACTGGCCAGCTGCTGGATCTGCGCCACCACGGCAGCCGTCTGCTGCTGGATATCGGTCACCATCTGGCCGACTTCCTCGGTGGCGCTGGCGGTGCGCCCGGCCAGGCCGCGGACCTCGTCGGCCACCACGGCAAAGCCGCGGCCATATTCGCCGGCCCGCGCCGCCTCGATGGCGGCATTCAGGGCCAGCAGGTTGGTCTGGCTGGCAATCGACTGGATCACCTGGGTGACCCGCTGAATGTCCTCGCTGCGCTGGCTCAATGTGGCGATCAGCACCTGGCTGGCACTGGCGCGCTGGCTGAGCTGGTGCATGCGGGCGATGGTCTGCTGCACCACGGCCAGGCCCTGGTCGCTGCTCTGGCGGACCTGCAAGGCGGCGCCGGCGGTCTGCTGACTCAGCAAGGAGGTCTGCTCCTCGGTGGCGATCATGTTCTGCGCGCTGCCGACGATGCTGTCGGCGGCCTGCAACTGCGATTGCAGGCGCTCGCCCAACTGCTTGACCGCATAGGCCACCTCGGCCGCCGACAGGGCATTTTGCGTGGTGGTCTGCGACAGTTCGCGGCTCAGCTGGCTGATCTGCAGGGCGTCCACCGCACACGCCGATTCAGCGGCCGCCGGGCGCGCCCAGAGCAACGGCGCCCACAGCAACGCCGCCGCCGGCAGCAACGCCGACAGCAGGCTCAAATGACCGCCCGCCAGGGCCCACAACAACAGCGCCAGCCCCAGGCTTTGCAGGGCGGCGACCCAGGCGATGGGCAAACGGCTAGGAGACATGGCAAACCTCGACGACTGAAATGAGGACTCAGCAGTCATTTAGCAACGCCACCCGGCCCAGGGCTATCACTCAATAGTCGTAGAGCGGCGGCCCTTTGGTCGGGTGTGCACTGAGGCTTGAGGTGGGAGCGGTCTTTGTTGCCTCTCTGCCAGTTACCTGTTGAGCGCCGCAAACCTCGTGGGAGGGGCTTTAGCCGCGATGCCTTGGCTGTGGGATGCTAGTCGCGGCTAAAGCCCCTCCTACAAAAAGCGACCGTATGCTGCAGCAGCTCAGGGGTACACAGTTTTTTGCTCCAGGCAGAAACGCCAAAAGGCCGGCAATGCCGACCTTCTGGGTTGTAGCGAGTGGGTAGCGCTGCAGCTAGGTGCTTAGCGTTTGGCCACCAGGTCTTTCGGCAGTTTGAAGGTCCAGAGCATGCCGCCCTGGTTGAAGTTCTTCACCCGTTTGGCCACTTCGCCGCCCCACAATGGCACCGCGCCGCCCCAGCCAGACAGCACCGAGACATACTGCTCACCGTCCATTTCCCAGGTAACTGGCGAGCCGAGCACGCCGGAGCCGGTCTGGAATTCCCAGACCTTGTCACCAGTCTTGGCGTTAAAGGCCTGCAGGAAGCCCTCAGGATTGCCGGTGAACACCAAGTTGCCCTTGGTGGTCATCACTCCGCCCCACAGCGGCGCGTAGTTCTTCTGCCGCCAGACTTCCTTGCCAGTTTTCGGGTCGATGGCACGCAGCACGCCGATGTAGTCCTCGTTCAACGGCTTGATGGTGAAGCCGGCGCCCAGGTAGGCCGCGCCCTTCTTGTAGGCGATGTCTTCGTTCCAGATGTCCATGCCCCACTCGTTGGACGGTACATAGAACAACCCGGTGTCCTGGCTGTAGGCCATCGGCATCCAGTTTTTCGCACCGAGGAAGGCCGGCGCGGAAAACACGCTCTTGCCCTTGTTGGCCGCCTCCGGCGAGCCCGGACGGTTGCTGTCGTCGTAGATCGGCCGACCGTTCTTGTCCAGGCCCTTGGCCCAGGTGATTTTGTCGACAAAGGGGAAGCCACGGATGAACTTGCCGTTGGTGCGGTCCAGCACGTAGAAGAAGCCGTTACGGTCAGCGGTGGCTGCGGCCTTGATGGTCTTGCCGCCTTCCTGATAGTTGAACGACACCAGCTCGTTCACACCGTCGAAGTCCCAGCCGTCGTGCGGGGTGGTCTGGAAGTGCCACTTGATGGTGCCGTCATCCGGGTTCAGCGCCAGACGCGAGGACGAGAACAGGTTGTCGCCAGGGCGCAGGTGCGAGTTCCACGGCGCCGGGTTGCCGGTGCCGAACAGCAGCTGGTTGGTTTCCGGGTCGTAGTAGCCGCCCAGCCACGGCGCGGCGCCGCCGGTTTTCCACAAATCGCCCGGCCAGGTCTTGCCGGCTTCACCGCCGGAGATGCCGTTCTCGACTGGCTTGCCGTCCTTGTAGACGTAACCCATGTGACCTTCCACGGTCGGCCGGGTCCACAGCAGGGCGCCGTTTTTCGGGTCGTAGGCTTCGATCTTGCCGACCACGCCAAACTCGCCGCCGGACACGCCGGTAATCAGCTTGCCGTTGACCACCAGCGGCGCGGCGGTGATCGAGTAGCCGGCCTTGTGGTCAGCCACGCTCTTCTTCCACACCACCTTGCCGGTGTCCTTGTGCAGCGCCACCAACTTGGCGTCCAGGGTGCCGAAGATCACCAGATCGCCGTACAGGGCCACGCCCCGGTTGATCACGTCGCAGCACGGGCGAATGTCGTCCGGCAGGCGCGCGTCGTATTGCCAGAGTTCCTTGCCGGTGCGCGCATCCACGGCAAACACCCGCGAGTAGGAGGCGGTGACGTACATCACGCCGTCCTTGATCAGCGGCTGGGCCTGCTGACCGCGCTGCTTCTCGCCACCGAAAGACAGGGTCCAGACCGGACGCAGGTCCTTGATGTTGTCGGTATTCAGGGTCGTCAGCGGGCTGTAGCGCTGGCCCTGCAGGCCCATGCCGTTGGTAACGATCTGGTCGGTGGTTTTGGCGTCATCAAGAATCTCCTGGTCGGTAACGGCCCAGGCGGATACGGCAGGTAAAAGCATGGCAGCACAGAGTGCGGTGAGCACGAATGGCTGGCGAAGACCGGTAGATTTCATTGCGGCGACCTCTGCAGGGTAATTGTTGTTACCGGAAATTTTTTCCCGGCCTAGGACAGATTCTTGGCTGCCAGCCACTCGCCAACAATTGCCCGCAGGGTCGAGTTCCCTCATCCGTTGGTAGCAATACTCGCTTCGCTGCATGCCAATCCAGGGGTGACCCGTAGGATGGGTGGAGCGCAGCGATACCCATCAATCCCCACGAAAAAACCGCTGGCCACCGACTTAAGTGCCAGCCCAGCCACCTGAAAAGAGCATACCCGGCGCGCCGCCGGCGTTAGACAGTGACGCCCCCTGCTCCGGAGAAAGCCCCATGGCCCGCGTCATGCTGTTCTGCTGCCTGCTACTCAACTGCCTGGGCACCCGCCTGCTGGCCGAGCCGATCCGTATCGGCCTCAACTACCCGCACAGCGGCAATTACCAGGCCGAGGGGCTGGAGCTGCACCGTGGCGCCCTGCTGGCCGTGGCGCAGATCAACGCCGCCGGCGGATTACTTGGCCAGCCCGTGCAATTGCTGGCCCGCGACAGCGCCTCCAAGGCCGAGACCGCACGGGCCAACGTCGATGCCTTCGCTGCGCAACGGGTGCAGATGATCTTCGGCGGCGCCACCAGCGAGGAGGCGATTGCCGCCGGCCAGCGCGCCCACGACCTCGGCCTGCTGTATTTCGCCACCTTAAGCTACGCCGACGAAGTCACCGGCAGCGCCGGCCACCGCTACCTGTTTCGCGAGTCCAGCAGCGCGCGCATGAGTGCCCGAGTGCTCGGCGAATACCTCGGCTGGAACATGCCGCGCCAGCGCTATCACTACATCCTGAGCGACGACACCTGGGGGCGCAGCATCGAAACCGAGTTGCGCGCCAGCACCGCCAGCCAGGACCGCGCCCGCCATGGCCGCAGCGCCCTGCCCGCCACTGCCGCGATGCGCCGCGATTACCTCGCCGCGCTTAACAAGGCCGCCGCCAGCGATGCCGACATCCTGATCCTGGCCCTGCTCGGCGACGACCTGCAGCGCAGCCTGCGCCTGGCCCACAACCTCAAGCTGGACAGGCGCATGCAGATCATCGTGCCGCACCTGAGCAAGAGCATCGTCCAGCAGCTCGGCCCCAAGCTGATGGCCGGGGTGATCGGCACCGAAGCCTGGACCTGGCGGGTACCCGAACAGGAGCACAGCGCCAGCGGCCAGGCCTTCGTGCAGGCCTATATCAGCCACTACCAGGAATACCCGGCCAGCTCTGCGGCCTCGGCCTACGGCATCGTCATGCAGTGGGCCGACGCGGTGCGGCGCTGTGGCAGCCTGGCCAGCGAGCCGTTGATCGCTGCCCTCGAAGACCACCGCTACAGTCTGCTCAAGGGCCCGCAGCAGTGGCGCGCCTTCGACCACCAGAATGTGCAGAACATCTACGCCGTGCGGGTGCGCTCGCGCGAGCAGGTCATGCAAGACCCGCTCAAGCAGGATTACTTCGAGATCATCCACCAGATGGCCGGCGACAGCGCCGCCCCCAGCCTCGACGACTGGCAACAGGAGCGCGGCGACCAGCTCAGCCTGCAATAACCGCGCCGCTCAATCCAGGCGCTTGAACCGCGCCTGTTCGTAACGCGGGTACAGGTGGCTGACGCTGCGGATCAGCTCATAGCGGCTGAGGTTCACCGCGGCAAAGCGTTCGGGGATAGGCGCACGGATCAGCGCGTTCATCTCCGCCCCTTCGGCCGCCCCCGTGCGCAGCAGGCCATCGAGCCAGCCGAGGTAATCGGTCATCTGCGCAAAGGGCGCGGCGCTGTTGGCCAGCGGGCCGTGGCCGGGCACGATCAGCTGCCAGGGCAGTGCCTGCAGGGTGGCGATATCCGCCAGCCAGACGTCCAGCCCCGGCGTGCCAGGGGTGGTCAGAGCACGCTGATAAAACACCAGATCGCCGGCAAACAGCACGACGCTGCGCTCATCGAAAATCGCCAGGTCGGCGCCGGTATGCCCGCGCAGGGCCAACAGGCGCAACGGATGATCGCCGATGGTCAGCAGCCCGGCCTGCAACTCCTCGGTCGGCAATAGCACTTCGGTGCCGCGCATCCAGTCGCCCACCAGGCGGTACATATTCTCGGCCATGGCCTCGCCCTGCTCACGGAGCAACTGGGTGGTGCCGGCCAGGGCGGCAATTGGCACGTCGGCGAAGGCCTGATTGCCCAGCGCATGGTCGGGGTGATGGTGGGTCAGCAGCAGCTTGATTACCGGTTTATCGGTGACCTTGGCGATGGCCTGGCGCAGGGCCTCGCCATAGCGTTTCGAGGGCCCGCTGTCGATCACCACCACCCCGGCGTTGGTGACGATAAACGCCGTGTTGACGATATTGCCGCCGTTGTCCTCGGCAAAATTGTCGGTACGCCCTTCCAGCAGCCAAGTGTCCGCCGCGATCTGCCGGGGTTGCAGGCCATAGTCCAGTTCGGCGTGGGCCAGTTGCACGCAACCCAGGGTGAGCAATAACAGCCAGCGCATAGGCACCTCTTGGTTCGTCTTGGTTCGTCTTGGGATCAGGCCATGTGCCCGTTCTGTTGCGGCGCAAACGCCTCGCGGTAGGAGCGACTTGAGCCGGAATGCCGCGGATAAATCCGCACCTACAGAAGCCAGCTCGCACCTGCAACGCACAGCGTGGGCAGACCTTGGATTAGGCTATGTACCCGTTAAGTGTTGACGGCAAAACGTAGGGTGGGCTTCAGCCCACCAAATCCCTTATCACGCGGCGGTGGGCTGAAGCCCACCCTACAAAATCGACCTGCAACAGCTAACGGTACATAGCCTTGGATTAAGGGCAGGGTCAGTCTTTCAGGCAGCAGCGGCCTAAAGCTCAGCCTTGAATTCATTGCCGTTGTTGTCGCGCAGCCACAGCTCGGTCGGCGCATGGCCGCGCACGTCGAAGCTCAAGGTGGGGTTCTCGCTGACCGCGGGAAACAATTCGAGGGTGGCCAGCACAGTGCCGTCGGCGCCGCGCAGTTCGGCCTGGTTAACAAAGAATTCCGGGATGCCGCCGACCAGGCCGTTGTCCATCGGGTGGGCAATCTGCAGGCGCAAGCGGCTGCCCTGAGCCTGGGCGAAACGCTGACCCTGCACCTGGCCCAGACGCTCCTCCCAACCGGCCTGGGTGCGCACCACGCTGGGCGCAGTGCAGCCACCGCCGGCGGCGTCGATCTGAGTCGAGCCGACATGCCAGAGGCCGTCGCGGGTCTGCACCGCCACGCGGATCGGCGTGGCCTGCTCGATGCGGATGCGGATCGCCAGTGTCGGCAACACCTCGGAACCTGGGCGAAAATCGAAGATCTGCGCGATCGGATTCAGCTCGGCCCAGGCCAGCATGCGCACCACTTGGCCTGCATAGGCGCTGGCATCCACCTGCAGCGGCACCTGGCGGGCGTCTTCGGCAAATGGCTGGACTTGCAGCTTGATCTGCGGGTCGAAGACAAACGCCTCGCCGTGCAGCAGGCGCGCGTGGTGGTAGTCCCACATCACCGAACTGACCGGATCAGCCGGCGCCGCCCAGCTGTCAAAGGGAAACGCCAATATGGCCAACAACAGGTAGCAACGCCAATCGAGCTGTTCCATCACCCACCCATCTCTGTGCGCTATTGGAAACTCAGTCCCAGCTATGTGTTGCAGGCCCTGTTTTGTAGGGTGGGCTAAAGCCCACCAGCGCGGGATAAGGGCCTCGGTGGGCTAAAGCCCACCCTAGGTTTTGCACTCGACACATAACTGGCCTAGAGCCTTATTGACCTTCCTGATACAGGCCCGGCAATTCGTACTGCAGGCCGTATTGCTCATACAGCTTGCGCACCTCGCCAGCGAGGATCAGCTCTTCGAGCTGCTCTTCCAGGGCATAGGCCAGTTGCCGGTTGCTTTCATGCACCGCCATGCCGATGTCCCAGAGCTGCTTGCCCATGTCCGGGTAGGCGTTTGCAGCCTTGGCGAACGCCGGATTGGCCGCCTGTTTGAGCTGCCAGTCGATCTCGCCGCGCAGGGCCATCACCGCGTCCACTTCGGCATTGTTCATCCCGGCAAAGGCCGCCTGGGTATTGGCGAAGTGATGCAGCTTGCCGCTGAGCATGCCGTCGAAGATCGACGACAGGTAAAACGACGGCACGCTGTCGACCTCGACGCCGATCGGCTGATGCTGGAACACCGCGACGCTGGGCACGCTGGCCAGCCGCCGCTGGTCGTAGGCCACCTGCCAGCGCTCACGCTGATAGGGACCGAACATCACCACATGCTCGTTGATCAGCTCGCCTAACTCGTTGCTCTTGTAGGAGAACTCGCGGTCATAGGGCACCCGCATCATCACGTCGGCCAGCTCATGGGGGCGCAGGTAATGACCGCGCCAGATGTAATCGCGCAGGTCATCGTCGAGCTTTTCTCCCGGCACCGCCCAGATCACTTCCAGCGTCAGCCCCAGGCCCTTGGCCAGGGCTTGAGCCAGCTCGTAATCGACGCCGCGCGGCTGGCCATCCGCAACAAAACTGTAGGGCGCAAAGTCCTGATAGAGCATGACCTTGAGCACGCCAGACTCGACAATCGAGTCATAGCTGCGCACCGGCGCCTGGGCCATAACCGGGCCGGCGCACAGCCCCAGCCAGCCGAGCCAAAGCCACAACAGCAGGCGGATCGAGCGCATTGCATCTACTCCTGAATGGCCACGCTTTCCAGGTAACTGCGCACGGCCCAGAGCGCTTCCTGGCTGAGGTAGTCGGCCATCTTCGGCATGTATACGCGACCATCGCGCACTGCACCGTTAATCACCCGCTCCTTGAACCACTCGTCACCGCTGCTGCCCTCTTCCAACAGGCGCAGGTCCGGGGCGATACCGCCAGACTTGGCTTCCAGGCCGTGACAGGCCGCGCAGTTCTGGTTGTAGGCCGAGGCACCGATTTCAATCGCCTTGGGGTTGCCGCGGTAGGGGTTCTCTTCCAGCCACTCTTTGCCCACCGGCTCCAGGCCGTCGGTCTTGACCGCCTGCGGCACCACATCGCCATGGGCCCAGAGGTTGGCCGAAAACGCTACCAGCAGCAGTGCCAAGCCATTCGTTTTAATTGTCATGTTCAAGCCCTCGTTCTTATCTGCACGCAGAGCAACGCTTAAAGGTGCCCAGTCATTTGCATCTTATGAAGGCCGCCACGCACAACGAATGCTGCTTTGGTGGCTCGCCTCTAGTCCCTTGGTAGTAGGGCTTATGGCAGGCCTTACTTGAGTCCCTTGGCAGCAGGGCTTGTGGCAGGTCTTACTTGAGTCACTTGGCAGCAGGGCTTGTGACTAGCCTTACTTGACCACGAAGTAGCCCAGCATGCCCTTGCCTTCCAGGCCCTTGGCGTAAAAGCGGAACTTGCCCGGTTTGATCGGCACGAAGAAGATTTCCGCTTCGCCGGCATCCTCGAACTCCAGTTCGGTGAGGGTCACGGCCTTGATCTCGACGCCGCCGGCCTCGACTTTACGCAGGAAGATCGAGGTGGCGAATTCCGGGGCCTGGAAGGCGTACTCCTTCTGCCCGCTGGCGATAATCTTGAGCTGGTAGGCCTTGCCGGTTTCCAGCGCATATTCGTGCTGCGACAGGCTGTAGTCGCTGTCCTCACTGCCCAGACGCAACTCCGGCAAGTGGATGGTCAGCCGCGTCAGATCGCCGGCGGCCTGCAGGTTGTCGAAACCGATCAGGCTGCCGATCAGCAACAAGGGCAGCAGCAGAGTCTTGAGCGTGTGCATGGGGATACCTTTTTATTCTTATGGGCTGAGGTCTGTTTCCGTTTCATTCGGCTGCGATGAGACGGAAACAGGCCCTGTGCTCATGCTAAAGACGCGAGCCGCGCGCGCACTTACGACCTTGGTACTGGCCGCTTGGTACTTTGTGCATATTTCCCGCAGCGGGCAGGCTTCCTATGCTGGCAACACCTACCCAGGAGTTGCCCATGCGCCCGTTTCGCCGCCATCTCTTGCTCTGCGTCCTGGCCCTTGCGGCCAGCCTGACCTATGCCGGCGAACCCCTGCAGGTGCGCATCGGCTACCTGGCCTATATCCCGGCGAGCGGCCCGCTGCTGTCCAACGTCATCCCGGAACCGGCGGACGCCGGCCTGCGCGGCGCCGAGCTGGCGATTGTCGACAGCAACAGCACCGGGCGTGTTCTCAAGCACAGCTACCAGCTCGAGGCCACCAGCGCGGACGACAGCACCAGCCTGCTGAGTGCCGCCAAGGCCCTGCATCAACAAGGCGTGCGCCTGTTCGTGCTGAATGCCCCGGCGGCCAGCGTGCGCCAGCTCAGCCAGGCGTTACCCGACAGCCTGCTGTTCAACGCCGGCAGTGCCGACGACGAGCTGCGCCACAGCGCCTGCCTGGCCAACGTGCTGCATAGCCTGCCGAGCCGGGCGATGCTGACCGACGCCCTGGCGCAGTTTCTGACCGTGCACCAGTGGCAGCGCTGGCTGCTGATCAGCGGCCCGACCGAGGACGACCAGGCCTATGCCGCCGCCCTCAAGCGCGCCGCCAAGCGCTTCGGCCACAAAATCGTTGCTGAAAAAGCCTGGAGCTTTGACAACGACCAGCGCCGCAGCGCCCAGGCCGAGATGCCGCTGTTCACCCAGACGGCGGAATACGACGTGGTGCTGGTGGCCGACGAGCGTGGCGACTTCGGCGAGTACCTGCCCTACCAGACCTGGTACCCACGGCCGGTGGCCGGCACCCAGGGCCTGACCCCCACCGGCTGGCACAAGACGGTGGAAACCTACGGCGCCGCCCAGCTGCAAAAACGCTTCGAAGCCCACGCCCAGCGCTGGATGAACGACCGCGACTTCGCCGCCTGGATCGCCGTGCGCAGCATCGCCAGCGCGGTAAGCAAACTGCGCCAGACCGATGCCAAGGCGATTCGCCAGCTGGCGCTTAGCGAGCAACTGCCGCTGGACGGTTTCAAGGGCCGCAAGCTCAGCTATCGACCCTGGAGCGGCCAGCTGCGCCAGCCCATCGAGCTGGTACAGCCGCGGGCTTTGGTCAGCACCTCACCGCAAGAGGGTTTTCTGCACCCCAGCAGCGAGCTGGACAGCCTTGGCTACGACGCAGCGGAAGTGCGCTGCGACCTGGCCACCACCCCGTTCTGACGCCCCGATAACCCGAGGATCATCCCCATGCGCATCGCCCTGCTCGCCGCCAGTATCGCCCTCGCCGTCCCCCTGGCGTTGGCCAGCACCGCCAGCCTGGCCGCCACCGCTTATGTGTCCAACGAGAAGGACGACAGCCTCAGCGTCATCGACCTCGCCAGCCTGACGGTGACCGAGACCCTCAAGGTCGGCATGCGCCCGCGCGGGCTGTTGCTGTCCAGCGACAACAAGCTGCTGTACATCTGCGCCAGCGACTCCGACCGCGTACAAGTGATGGACCTGGCCACCCGCAAGATCATCAAGGAGCTGCCCTCCGGCGCCGACCCCGAGCAGTTCGCCCTGCACCCCAACGACCGCTGGCTGTATATCTCCAACGAAGACGACGCGCTGGTCACTGTGGTCGACAGCCAGAGCGACGCGGTGCTGGCGCAGATCGATGTCGGCGTCGAGCCGGAAGGCATGGCCGTCAGCCCGGATGGCAAGTGGGCGGTCAACACCAGCGAAACCACCAATATGCTGCACTGGATCGACACCAGCACCCAGCAACTGGTGGACAACACCCTGATCGACCAGCGCCCGCGCTTCGTCGAGTTCGACCCGGACGGCAAACGCCTGTGGGCCTCGGCGGAAATCGGCGGCACGGTCAGCGTAATCAACGTGGCCAGCCGCAAGATCGACAAGGTGCTGCGCTTCCAGATCAAGGGCGTACACCCGGACAAAGTGCAGCCGGTGGGCGTGCGCCTCAGCGCCGACGGCAAGCTGGCCTTTGTCGCCCTGGGCCCGGCCAACCATGTGGCGGTGGTGGATGCCCAGAGCCTGGAGATTCTCGATTACCTGCTGGTCGGCCGGCGGGTCTGGCACCTGGCTTTTAGCCCGGACCAGAAGCAACTGCTGACCACCAACGGGGTCAGCGGCGATGTCTCGGTGATCGATGTCGACAGCCTCAAGGTGACCAAGTCGATCAAGGTCGGCCGCTATCCCTGGGGCGTGGTGGTGACGCCATGAACGCCTTGCTGCTGAACGCCGTGAGCTTCACCTACGGCTCGCGCCAGGCCTTGCAGGAAGTCGCGTTCAGCCTGGCGCCCGGCACCTTCAACGCCTTGCTGGGGCCCAAC
>C687J26845_10000378_pt1 | contig 29752 bp, 29 predicted proteins | sample RifCSPlowO2_12_FD_26845 | JGI IMG/M metagenome (IMG submission 26845)
CTTCGCCTTGGATGTAATGCATAAACAAAAATGCCCATATCTCACGATATGGGCATTTTCTACATCTCCAGCTCAGACCGCTAGGTTTTCACACAGCCTGCTACGGCCGCCTTTCTTCACGCTCTTACAACGCCATGAAGACTTTGCGCAGTTTGCGCTGAGCAACCTGGATCACTTTAGACGTCTCGTTTAGCAGCTTGATCAACTGCAGGTCTTTCTCGACGAGTTTGATGACTTGTTCAGGAGAACAGAATAGGTTTTCTGGTTTGAGCAGGTCGGCAACAGTTTCGAAAGCGCGCAGGGATTGAGCCCCTTTAGGCCCCGGTTTGTTTGTCATCGCGAGCAGTTTGATTGCTGGAGCTTTAACCTCGGACGCCTCGTGGACAAGCTCGGCATGAACAAGGGGCTGGCTCTTTTTGTTCTTTTTGTTCTTTTTGTTAACGCGGCGAACCGTACCCATCATTTTTGGGGGCAAACGCTGTCCCAACTCAAGAAGAGGAACTTGGAGGTCATCAATGAGAACCTGTGGAAATGCCGCTGGCGAGTTATCTTGTTTCATGGTCGTTGCTCCTGAAATGATTGAGGCTACTAAGTAGCCCCCTCATCATTCCGAGAACTCAAACGGTTGAGTGACCAGTTCGGTACCATTTTAGGGTCAGGGTTTTGGTGCAGTGTCATTCGAGTGCACCAGTCGGAGGTGCTGCTTTTCGTTCTGAGGTCGATCTAACCCATGAAACGATGGGCCTAGGTGCATAAACGGGTTGCTGATGAATTGGCTAAAAGTAACTTCTGTCACTCCGCCAATTTTTGCCTGAAGGAAAATATCCGCCCAGACGTCGAGCTCCTCGTCACTCATACCCTCAACGGCGTTCATCTTTTCTACCTCTCGCATGACGATGGAGAAAGCCGGACCGCATAGCCTCACCAGCAGTGAACTCGGCGATGACCAGGATGGCTAGCTTCCAACCCGCGACCTGGACTTCTGAGTTGAGTAAAAACAGGGTTCCAGGTACTGCGATGGCAGCGAACCCGCCAAAATAAGCCAGCGCTTCCCTCATTTTTGAGCTCGACCTTGCGCGCATCTTGACCTCCAGGAAATGCCCCGAAAATGTGACCTGTGACCTGTGACCTGTGACCTGTGACCTGTGACCTGTGACCTGTGAAGTCACATTTCCCGTTTTTGATTCCCGATCAGTACGCCTGATTCGATGAGTGCGAGCCGAATCAGCGCGCTGACGGATCTGTTGGGGTCGTTCCTGCGCTTGTTCTGCAGAGCGGTCTCCTCCAACTGATGGATCATCCATGTGGGTAAGTTAATCGTGATCGGGCGCATAGCTGACTCAGCTGGCCCATCCGTGCCTCGATAGGTCCTGTCGGCAAGCGAGCTTGTGGTCGGGTTGACCTCGGAGGTGGAAGGCGAGTGCTTACGAGGCGGATTAACCATGCAGCACCTCGCTAACCAAGAGAGAAATCTCATTTGCTGCATGCGAGTTGGCCGTCTCTACGACACCAGTGCCTGCCGAAATGCACTCGCGATACACCAGCCGTTGATAGCCGATCGATCTGGCTAACTCGAAGCCCTCGAACGCACTTACGTAGTCCCGGAAATCACCGCGCTCTCGCTTACGAAGAGCTGGGTTGGTAGTCGCCAAAGCTTGGTAGATGAGTACTCGTAACCGAGGATTCATCTGACGCACATGCTGAACTTGCTCTTCCAACTCCTGGAGGGTTTCCAGATCCAGCTGGCTGCACGCGTGGGGGGCGATAAGGACATCTGCAACGATCGCTGCGCTTAGCAATTCCTGGCTGTTTCTACCGGGGACATCCACGATCACAATCTGATGCTGCTGATCGAGAACCCGAAGGGGATCGACCAGATTGCCGCGGCGCATCATCGTGCCAATCGAGGATGCTGGCGTGCGGTCGCGTACACCGCTCCAATACATGGCAGACCCTTGCGGGTCGGCATCTACCAAACAGACCTTAAGGTGTCGCTGTGAGAGAGCAACGGCCAAATTGGTCGCGAGTGTGGTTTTTCCGGAACCACCCTTATTACTGCCAACGACAAGGATCATGTGTCGTTTCCTCTATGAAATGTGATTTGCGATGTGTGAAATCACAGCCTGACATCGCTTTGGAAAATGCAACTGCCGCAGACCCTGGATCTAGACCTTGTTTGGCTTAGGACTTCTGAGTCCAAGGGCCGTTGAGGTGAGGGAGCCAGTCGTTGGTTTTATTAAGCCGCTCGACGAGGAGTCGAGTGGTTAACCAATATCGGTAGCGTGTTTCAGGGGATGCTGTCTTTAGCTGCTCTTGGAGAAACCATCTAAGGTGCTTGGTCTTCCATCGCTCGGGACAATCCTTTTTCCACCGCAGTTCGATAGCGGCTTGTATTACGTCCGCCTGCATCAGATGGCGCTTTCTGGAATGGGGGGAACCTTTCAGAATTCCGCCCAGGAATATCCGCATGGTGATCACCTGGTCTCACTCCCTACGTATGAGTTGGTGACTTCTAAACGCTCATGCCCCAGTTCACGACTGATGATCTGTCGTGCTGCACGTACAGCATCGCGGTCTTGGATGTCCGCTCTTTCTGGGCTGGGAAAAACCGGCGCAGCGGTTCCAACCAAAACCTTGTACCGATCGCATGCAAAGGCAGCGCGAAGTTCGTGAGGGCCCTTGATGCCGTGGAGCTTCATTAGTGGACGGCTAGGATTTACCTCTCGCCGCAGAAACTGGATATAGTTTTCATCCGGGGTTAAAAGATTTCGGCTACCAGCGGGTGACACTTGTCGCGCGTAGTCCAGTGCATAAAGAATCTCGTCGGTAACGGATATCCATCTCGGAGCGAACGCTCCAGAGCGGCCGCCCTTGCAACCATCCTGAATGTTGATTTGTTTATTGACTGCCTCTCGAGTAAGCCGAGGTAAGTCAGCCAAAATACATTCTCTCAGACGCATTCCAGTTGAGCGGGCTAGTAACACTATCGCTGCCGAGCGGGGAAATCCGTTTGCTATAAGTTCTTTATGCAAATGGAACACTTGAAGAAGATTCATTCCGTCGGGGATTAACCTGCGGATGTAGCAGCGCTTTTCCCCGAGAGTGTCCGATATCTTGTTGATATAAATTTGTTGGTCTTCACGCATAATGTGCAAGACTACATTTACACTAGAAATTCGGTTCGTTGCTGTCGCAATGGAAATTTCTTCTTCACTTAGTAGCATTTTCAGATACAGCGAGTACTCCAAAAATAGAGGATTAGTTACCTCTCGAAGGTCTCGAATTTTGTATTCTTCATATAGCCAGTCATAAAACAGCCTGCTTCTTTCTAAGTGCGCTTTAACGGTTGCATGATGTCCATCTCCAAAATGAATGTTTAGCGCCACCTTGCTTGCATATTCTGCATGATTCCCAAATCCAAAGTTTTTCGACTTCGAGTTGCGGTTCCTAGTCATTTATATCTCCAAGTAAAATCGGCCTCGAACTAACGAAGCGATTTCAACGAATAAGGAAAATTAGGGCAGCCAGGATCCGCCAAGGATGGTTAGTGTTAACGGGACATGTGCCCGCACTGGCTGAAGTAGATGCTGAGCGCTGCTACGCGAGTGCTAGAAGCACCAACTGGCTAACGCGAGCGCACTACAAGGCCCCTTAGGTCCGATAAGGACGGCGGAAAGGGCTGGCGGGCTGACGAGATACGCCGCAGCGCTGGATGGAGAGGTCATCGCTTGCCGTAAATGCATATCGGCCTGTCAGGCTGATGTCCTAGATGGACCGCATCGATGTTGGGCAATGACCTGCTCATACGCACCTACTGAGCAGTGTCAGCGATAGTGTCATAGAGCTAGAAAGGTGAACGTCAATGCTGGCGTGGCCTAGGGCCCTATCCAGAAAAGCCGTCTCTGTTTAAGGTGCGCGTATTCGCGCTTAGAAAAGTGCTGCTATAAGGGCAGCTCACTGACATCAGTCGCACATGGACTGATGTGGCAAACGGATCATTTCATAGGTGTTTCACTCTTTGCAAGAGGCTTTAGTTATACAGAGGCAGGGTCTGCTGGCGGCCGTAAGGTGTATAAAAGGTGCACTTTTGTACACTAGGAAAAGGACGCGTGCTGTTATTGAATGCTCTGGTCTGACCTCGGTGTACAAAAGGTGCATTTTTGTACACTAGAGAATGTGTGTGCGCTGTTATTGGCGGCGCTGATCTGCCCCCTGGTGTAGGAAAGGTGCACTTTTGTGCACCTTAATTGCGAACGTCTGATTCAAGCTTCGCCGAATAACCTATAGCTTTGTGGGTGAGTCAGATATTTTTCTTTGGGGGGCTTGCTGCTCACGACCCGGTAGCGGACGGCCATGACGGGCTGCTATCGGCTGTGGAGTCATTTGAGAGTGACAGCTTTGGGTCGTTAGTCTTGGCTGCTGATCAGCATTGTTTATTTCGCCCCAAAAACTTGTCGGATATCCAAAACTGGGCTGCTGATACGTAGGGCGTCAAAAGCTTTTTCCAGCTCGCTGGACTTGAGCTGAGGAAACTCGCCGGCGAAGGCATTTTCGGGGGCACACCATTCAGGGGGCGGCGCCAGCGAATGGTGTCGACGGCAAACGAAAGGCCTTGCCGAGTAAATGCTGCAAGAGTTGTTCTTGAGGAAAGGGCAAGCTTGGCCGTGGTAATCCTCCGCGGGCAGCACCCGCTTAAATCGCTTGTGCTTTGTGTGTGCCTCAATGTACTGCACTTCCACCGCTGAGACGGTGACCGCGAAGTGGCAACAGGACGAACATCCCTTTCTGCAGGGCGTTGAAGGCGCCACGTATGTACCTATCTCACCAAGAAGCTCGTAGATGGTTTCCAGCTTCCTCAAGGGCGATAATTTGGCCTGCGCGAGGCGATCGGCGATCGAGGACTCTTGCTTTATGAGCTTCACGGGAAGCCCTTCTACTAGGCGCTTACAGGTATCACGGGCAAACTCCTGATCTTCCTTGAGCCCCATATTCTTTTCTCCATTTGCTGTTCTGGCCCAACCGGGCTGACCATTTGGCCGCGTAAGCGAGAAGAGTTCAGATTTATTTACCTGCTCCAATCGTCCGCATAGGGTCGTGTGCAGCCGGTCGTTACTAAGGTTTGATCGGTCACATAGCATGCAATCGGGCGGTCAAGTCGGTGCAATAAAAAAACCGCTTCAAATTGGATGCGGGACCTTTCCCAGTTTGGGCTGGGCAGATGGCTCAATAAATACCAATTGGCTCCAAGCCTGCGCGAGTCCGGGCGTCATGCGCCGCGGACAGCCGGTAGAAGATATTCGCCGGCTTTTCCTTGCCTAGAGCTTCAGATAAGTCTTCAACTGACGCATGCCCTTTTGGCTTGTCGGAGAAAGCTTGGGGAAAGAACTCAATCTTGAGAATGTGTGCTTTGTAGCCTCCAAGATCCTTTGGCGCAAATCCAGTTGCATACCCAGCGTTTATCTTAATGACATAGATAACTTCTTTTAGCTGCACACCGCTAACGGGGATTGATCCAGTGATGATACGCATCGTGTCATCGCCAGGTGTCAACTTGGCATTCAACGATTTCACCATGTGCCCAACAACAAGGTCTTGGCACTGAATCAGCGCATCGCCGGCTGCCGGTGTTTTACCAGCGTCAATAAAGCACAAAGCCGAGGAGCTTCGCTCACGGATGTCGGCCCCAGGCGTGTCAGATGAAGCAATAGCCGCACCTACAAGAGCAGCCCCGCCAGCCCCGCCAAGCCCAACGCCAAGCACAAGCATGTCATCAACGCCCGGCATTTTTTGCCCGTAAGTGACCTCGCCGCCATTGAGGTACTTATCGACAACAATTGGTGAGCTTGACATCGCATGCGTCGCCAAAAATTGGCCCATTGGAGTAACCGACACACGTGGGTACGCGAACAAGCGGCGCACGCGCTCAGTGCTATTCATCGAGGCTGGAAAAACTGCAGGCGCCTGATTTGCAATCGCAAAGGTCGCAAGCTGGTCAGGGTTGTAGGTGTACTCAGAATCAGGCGATGCACGCACCCCAAGATCTGCCTGGCAGCCGTACAAGGCGGCGTAGATAGCAGCAATGCAACTGAAGCGGAAAGCTGAATTCATAGGTTAGATCTCTTGTTTAATTTGAACCTAGTTTGAAGCGCCTTCCAGAGTTGCAAGACCGTCTCACATCTCCAAAGTGGGTCGAATCCATTGCTGCCTTTTGCTAGTACTGGGCTGAATTGGATTGCGCTTGAACTTTTCACAGAGAAACTTCTTGGAGGCAGCCTGAAAAACTCATCCAGCTACTTCAGCCTTTGTCGACGGTTTCCTTGCGCTGGTGAAGCTACGTCGGTTTAATCAAACACCAATCAGTCTTCCTGCGTTTTCTGCAAGAGCCATTTGTACTTGTCGCGTTCACGCTGACGGAGCTGTTTTACGCCAGTTCCTCAACGCCTAAACTCAACGCGCAGTTCGCACAGGAGTCAGGCGTATTACCCATTGGTTTAAAGTCCATGAGAATGCGGCTGCAATGTGCATATTATTTTCTTCAGTGGTGGCGAATGGAGCTTTAAAAAGTCGCTGTTATCGGCAGATGACTGGGCGCTATTCGGCCGCTACCTGAAGCTCTTGCACCTCAAGCATTACGTGATTCAGAAGATCTTGAATCGTCAGGGCCGGGTCCTTCTTTAAGTAGCTCAGGGCAAGGAGCGATAGCATGTGTACCCCCATTGCCTCGCAAAGCTCCTCCAGTTTTTCAATCGTAGGGGCTCTAATTCCTCGCTCAAGCGCACTCATGTAGGTTCGGCTACTCACATCAGAAAACGATTCTTGAGTCAGCCCCCTAGCAGTACGTGCCTGCTTTAGCGACGCTGAAAATGCTGCTCTGAGTTCCATTTGTCTAACTCACAAAAGGAACTATGAAGCCTTTTCGAATACTATAGGGCTACAATCTATAGTGTTCATTTTGCTGATGCAATGTTCTTGACCTTCGACAGTGCGAAAGACACATCAAGCGCCTTTAGTTTGGGCTCAATGTGTGGAGAGCTGTGGAGTGCGCACCTGAAAGACCGTGGTTCCACGTAATCGTCAGGGAGGCCTGACGCCTAGGCTCACTGCCTATCCCCAAGAGCTGATTGAGGTTGGTCAGCCGCAGCAGCGGATAACCAGCAGTATTGAATGGGCTCCACGGAGACAGGCTCCTTGGTCGTCCAGTGAAGCAGCAAACCGCTCACTACTTTGACGACAATGGTGGCGAGGGTGGAAATCAGAATTTTACGCATTGGGGATGTCCCGATTGATTGAGGGACACCCATTTAATGGCCACTTTCCGCGTGTCACGACCACCTGAGAAAAAATCCTCAGCACCCCAGCTGGGATCTCAGATTCGGGGGGATACACACTTTTCGCCGTGCCATCAGTTCGGCTGAAAAAAATATTCTGACTGGGCCTTCGTTACCCAGAGGCTTTTCCAGGCATACCGGCTTTCAAATTTCGCAGCGCTTAGCCACCTCAACGTCGCACCGATGCTGGTGCGGTGTAGCGCTACTTAAGGCAATCTGAATCGCCCCTGTGTTCGTAGACACTCGAAGGCCGCTTCTGGCCGAAAACGGATATATCGAGGGGCTCAGTGAGCTGGTTTAGTGGTTCGTTTGTATGGTGGATCTATAGGGGGAAAGCAGTCTTTGAATTCAGCGTAGATACCAGCCATTTTCCCGGCTTCTACCGGTACGCCGGCTAGAATCAGAAGTAAATTCCCGGCCATTGCGAGTAGTCCATTCGAGTGCCGTACTTCCACCAAAACTAGCTCGAGTGGGAAGCCCCTTCCATGGCGATTCACAGCATGGATGCCGCCGTGAACAAATGAGCTCAGCGGCCGCCATGAGTAATGCTTGAACTCCTTGAGGTGAGCCACCGGAGCGTGCGGTGCCTTTTCCTCAATTGCCTCTAGCATTTGGCTGAGCATAGGGATTTTGTTGGCTTGCTTAGCCGTTTCTTCGGTGAGATCAGCGATCATCAATTCAGCTTGGGTATCTGTTGCTACGTAAAGCACCCAAAGTGCGCGAACCAGCGACTCGTACTGAACCCGAAGAAGAGCAGCGGCAGATGTGTACAGGCCTGCGGCCACCAAATACTTCACGCTTTGAGCGTGCTCAAATCCAAGGCTAGCGAGTGATCTGGCTCCCTGCAGGCGGCCGCTGCCGTTAACTAATGGCAGCGCAAAGAAGCCAGCAAGTCGACTTTCCAGTACAGCCGAGCGTGCGAGCAGGTGATCAACGGACATATCGGACCTGCCTTAAAAGATTCCATTCCCAGGGCATTCTACTAATAGAAAGCGGTTTCCGCTTACGGCCAGGAGCAGTCACTCAGACAATAAATTTTCTCGCTGGGCGGGATCGTCTGTGCGGTACAAGCGATCCTCGCTCTTGTCTGGCAGCCGCGCTTTTCCAACCAAACCCGCTTCGCTGAAGGGACCAGTGTGGGGTGCTCTCGTCGTCCTCAAGGTAAGCTGGATGGCAGAGTATTCCAGTCAGGTCAACGCACTGAGCTTCAGCTCCGTGGAGTTGTCCGTCTCGATTTCAGGGCACTCTTGAGCTAACCCAAGGTTTTCGACCAAGCTAGGCCTTTACGAGCATCGATCAGAAACGCTTGGCAGAATATTTGGAATAATCTGCGGATGGCCTTCAGACTCGAGCAATACGGCCTGATGCCCAACACCATCTTCTCCAAACGAACTCTGCAATCACTCTGCTCCTGATGGGCCCTATTAGGTTTGAATTTCACAGATGACTTCCTCACGTGACGATTTTTCAAAAAGGACTAAGAGCGACCTCGCCCTACGGGCAAGCTATCAATGCTCCTTGTGCAAGGCGTCGACGGTAGGGCCCAGCGACGAAGCTTCAAACGCTGTGACCATGATTGGCGTTGCTGCTCACATTGCAGCAGCTGCGCCTGGTCCTGGCGCGCGCCGTTACGACCACTCAATGACTCCTGAGCAACGCGGATCAATCGATAATGGGATTTGGCTGTGCGCTAGCTGTAGCGTTCTCATCGACAGGGACGAAGCTCGATTCTCAGCTCAATACCTTCATGAGCTGAAGCTCAGCCACGAGGCATCAAGGCGCCTTCAGGGACAAGGTGACGTGAGTCGCGACGACATCATTGCTATCGGCCCGAGTCTGATAGCGCTAGGGGCGGTACTACGGTTCGGTCCGGACGGATGCCGATTCCGAATTTCTCACTTCCTGGAAGGCAACATCCGGGAGCTGTGGGCACTAAGCGTGGATTTCAGCAAATGGCCAGATGAGGATCGATACGTCCTTTCAAATGAACTGGGCTATGGCGGGCTGCTTTCCCAACCGCCTGCAATTGAGCGAACTGAGTTTGGGCACGAGGTCACCGTCCAAATCCAAGCGGCCACAGACCGTCGCAATGCAATGACAACCAAAACCATGTGCAGTGAGACCGCCAGGATGCTCGGTGGCATGGAAGCGATGGAGTCGCTATTTAGCAACGTGTTGAGCTTGGCTCACGGCACGTGGTTTACAGACCTCCAGAGCGGCAGCTTTATCTCTGATTATCACGAAAGGTATGCAGACTCCGCTTGGCTTAGCAGGCTCATTATGATGGAGATCATCCGCCTTTCGTTTGTCCCCCGGAATTCAAGAGCTGCAAACAAGAAAGTGGCACCGCTTGCCTGGGTCAATCGCGTCAATAGCGTTAGCACTCCGACCTTTGAGCTTACCGAGCAATATCTGTCTATTCATGTGGATGCGGAGCTTGAAGGAGTAGGTAACTGGTCGGGGGTGCTGCCAGTATTTATTTGTACGCCGGAACAATTAAAGGAAGGTCGAGATCGAGCGCTGAGAAACGCGCTCTTGATTAGCCCTACTGTAGATCACGGCCTCGTTGAGGCACTGCCTGTAGACAAGAAAACCGCAGATCGCTTGAAGCTCCTGGGGCGCTAAGCCCGAATCATCAACACTCAACTAAAGCGTCGCTTTGAATCGAAGGAAAATCTTCGATCTATGAAGTCCAGCGATAGATCGTCACCAAGAACTGAATCGCCCCTACTTTTGTAGAAGCCGGATGACCGCTGTTGGCCGTTAGCTGCCAACAGCTATTGCCGGACTGATCCATAAAAAAGCCCGCCTAGATGGGCGGGCTTTCATATGTCTCCGAGGGGAGGCTTGGTGCCAACGAATTCTCGGAGCAAGCCACTTCAGGGTACAGGATGTGCCTCCTCGCCTACACATCATATCTTCGACATACCATTCCCGGCCTTTATGCTTGCCAGGCTGGACAGCCAAACACCAATGCGCTTCTAATCGGTGGTGGCATTTTGATGGTGTTGCGCAGGTCAAATTAGGGAGGATCGGAATATGCCGACGAAGGCTGCAGAAGACTTTCTCGCTACGTTAGCAGAAGAGCTTGCAATCAGTGAGTCGCGATATGAGCAGGCAAGCCGTAGCTATGGGTCACTTGGAGTCTGGCTCCACCGTGCAGACTCAACCGTCGCTCAATACGATCCACAGGTATACGTGCAAGGGTCGTTCCGGCTGGGTACGGCGATCCGCCCGTTGAACGACGAGGAAGAGTACGACGTCGACTCCGTTTGCTTACTTCGCAACTTAGGAACGACAGACCTCACTCAGAGCCAACTGAAGGCGCTGGTCGGCAAGGAGATTGAAGCCTACCGTGTTGCACAAAACATGGTTAAGCCCGTTCGGGAAGGACGGCGTTGCTGGATTCTGGAATATGCGGATGGGGCTCAGTTCCATATGGACATTGTGCCTTCTGTGCCCAACGCAACCCGCCAGCGCCTGTTGCTTGAGGCCCGTGGACTCGATTTGAAATGGTCTGAAACGGCAATGGTCATCACCGATATAGAGTCCCCTGTGTATGGGCAGCTCTCGGACGACTGGCCGCGCTCTAACCCGAAAGGGTATGCCGAGTGGTTCAAGCAGCGCATGGGGGATCTCTTCGAACGGCGCAGGAGGATGGTGGCAGAATCCATTAGAGCCAGTGTGGAGGATATTCCAGACTACAAAGTTAAGACGCCTCTCCAGTCTGCAATCATGATCCTGAAGCGCCACCGTGATGGTATGTTCGAAGATCGGTACGAGGAACGGCCTATCTCGATCATTATCACTACTCTGGCTGCTCATGCTTACAACGGCGAAGAAACCATTGCCGCTGCTCTCTACTCGATCCTTTCGCGAATGGACCAGTTCATAGAGCCTGATGGGCAGCACTTCATCATTCGTAACCCTTCCGACCCACTCGAAAATTTCGCAGATAAGTGGCCGGCACATCCTGAGCGGCAAGCAGCATTTTTTGAATGGCTGAATCAGGTCCGACTTGATTTCAAAACGCTTGCGGACCAGGTTGAACGTCGCCGCTTGATCGAAAGCATCCAGCCTCGTATGGGCGCAGTGGCGGACAGAGCCGCTGTACGACTTGGTCCACCTCCTGGAAGCTTGCTCCAGCCGGCCACAGCTGCAGCAGCTGCAGTAGTTGCTACGACAAGTGCTCCGGCATTCCCGAATACGCCTCGGGAGCCAACCAAACCCCAGGGGTTTGCTTGATTTGGTGGGGGGAGCTGCCCGGGCGTGCGCAGGCCGAACGCGCCGCAGTCTCTGACTTGGCAGAGCAAAACCCCTGGCTCACGAACATAGTTTGGCGGCTCGCGGCTAACCTGCAATTGGTAGCCGACTTCGATCTACTGGTCGGAGACCAGAGTATTCCGCTGACACTGGTCTATCCCGATTTCTTTCCCGATACAGCGCCTTCTGTTGTGCCGCGGGATGGGGTGCGTTTATCGGGGCATCAATACGGTGCGGCCGGCGAGCTATGCCTAGAACATCGTCCTGATAATTGGTCGCCTGAGATCACCGGCGCCATGATGATTGAAAGCGCATACCGCCTGCTGTCTGTTGAGCAGGATACCGGTCAACCAGCGGAGTCAGATCATCGCACGCTCCCTGCTCAGCGGGTGAGGACCGCAGCGTTTCGCTTCCTCTGCTCAGATCTCGTGCGGGCAGGCCTGGTAATGGTCGAAGAGGGGCACGTAGTAGAGGCTGAAATCCAGGAGCACTACTACTCGAGCGTTTGGGCCGCCCAACTGACGCGCATTGGTCCTGCCGACGCGACTATCTGGACCGAGCCGAAAAAACGTGGCTACGGTGCGACCTACGTGGCCAGTAAAGCAATCCGATTCCCTGAAGGCGCAGCCATCGGGTGCGAGTCGCTTGATGAGCTGATTGCGCTTCTTGAGTCTCATAGCCATGGCACCTTGGGGCAAGAGCTATTACAGGCACCCGGGGCTAGCGCGGTCATCCTTTGTGAGGGGGCTAACCTTTTCGTGGCCATGGTCTATGGCGACGTAGAAAAACGAACGCTAATCAAATACAGCCTTGTCATGACTGAGGTAGATAGCGAACGCCTCGACCCTGAATATGCTCGCCTCAATGCGACAAGAGTCGCTGTAGTTGGCTGTGGCTCCGTTGGTTCTAAAGTAGCAGTACACCTGGCTCGATCGGGGGTTGGACAATTTGTGCTCGTAGACGGTGACGTACTTGCCTCAGGCAATTTGGTCCGTAACGAACTCGACTGGCGAGCGGTGGGCATGCATAAGTCGCAAGCCCTGGCATCCCGGCTTCTAGAAATCAGCGCTGATTGTGTAGTTACCAGTCGAACTACCGTTCTGGGCGGACAAGAAAGCGGTGGGGCAACCGCCGTGACGATAAAGCACATCTCAGACTGTGATGTGATCATTGATGCCACTGCCGATCCGACCGTTTTCAATCTATGCGCATCCATTGCACGTAGAGCCAAGAAGCCTATGTGTTGGGCGCAAGTATTTGGCGGTGGCGTCGGCGGTATCGTCGTGCGATCACGGCCAGAACTAGATCCAGCTCCATTGGCAGCCAGGCAACGAATCGAAGCCTGGTACGCGGACCAGGGGATTGCGTGGCCTAGCGAGCGAACCTCGCAACCTTATGCGGAGGTTGGTGAGTCAGGGCCACCACTGATTGCGGATGACGCAGACGTATCCGTTGTGGCAGCGCATTTATCCCGCTTCGCCATTGATTTGCTTGCCCGCCCAGACGCAACGATTTTCCCTTACTCGGCCTATCTCATAGGTATGGCTGAAAGGTGGGTATTCACTGCCCCCTTTGACGTGAGGCCCATCGACCTTGGTGCCAGTGATGGTTGGAGCACAGAAGCGCAGGAAGGCGACCTCGACGCGCTGAAGCAATTGCTTACCGATCTGCTCCCTGGAGTAGGCGATGCGGGTTGAGATCTCGAGTCGCGTCAGGGAAAAGCTGCGGAATGCGCTAAGAGCCTCGGACAGTCGCGAAATTGGCGGCGTCCTAATGGGAGAGCAGATTGTGCCGGGCCATTTTAAGGTCGTCGACCTGTCGATCGACAGTCAGACTGGCGGACGAGCTCATTTTGTCCGTGACCCTGAAGCCCACGCCGACGCTCTAGCTGCGTTTTTTCACGAGACCGGCCACCAATATGATCGATTCAACTACTTGGGGGAATGGCACTCCCACCCTCGATTTTCGGTCAATCCGAGCACCCAGGATGTGGACTCCATGATTGATTTGGTACAGGGGGAGAGGGGAATCGACTTCGCCGTACTACTGATCGTCAGGCTGCAATGGTGGCGCTGGCTATCCTGCTCTTGCACCTTGTTTTGCCGTAACGCCAAGCCTGTGCCAGTCGATTTATTGGAGGAACAACGTTGATCAACCACTTTCTACGCTCCCTTATCGACTGGGTCTTCAGGCGACGCTCAACCGGATTGACTCTGGTAAGAATTGGCGCGTCGCTTCTTGCTGTAGTTCTCGTAGGCCTCACGATTGGAGTGACGATACCTACTTCCCAAGGCCCCCTGGTCTTCAATTGGGATTCATCTGGCTCTACTGGCGCAGTGAGTTGCAGCGTACTCGTTATCGCAAGCCTCGTCGTCCTGGTAGGGCTAGGTCTCATCATTCGAGATATCCGTGAGGAAAACCGCAAGAAAGTCATCGTCATCGAGGCCAGAGGGTTACGCGATTGGCAGGGGCAGCCTTTGGCAGCGACTGTTCCGTGGTCAGTGCCCGGTCGACGCGAACAGGTGATAGTTGATCTCAGGCAAGGATTGGTGGATGGCCAGATTGTCGCCCCTGAGGTAGCACTGCGTCGCCTGGCTGGACTGGCCGACGATATTGCTCGGCGTTGTGATGGGTTGGATAGGCTGGACATCTCCTTCGTGCTCGGTGGGCTCGCACCGGTGCCCTTTCTTTTTCTATTGGGCGTGATCGTTGACGATGAGTCCCGAACGTTCTTTATGGACTGGGAGCGGACTCGTCATGCCTGGCGAACTCTGGCTGAGGAGGACGATGGCAGGCGCTTCGTAGTTACTGGACTGGAAACGATTAACGCACCAATACGGCGAGTAGCACTCTGCGTGTCTGCTTCGTACGATGTGCTGGACGCCGATGTGCACGTTGCCGAGCCAGGTGTGCCGATCGTCAAAATGGAACTGGATGGGCGCAACACCAGCTCGCACTGGTCAGAGCTGAAGCAGCAGCAACTTGCCCAGCAGTTTCTAGATACTGTGATGGCCTTGGCTCGGCAGGGCGTTACTGAGATTTCTCTTTTTCTGGCAGCGCCGGCGAGTCTTGCATTGCGGTTAGGCACGCTCTACGACAAACGTAACCTTCCGCATGTCGAGGTTAATCAGTTTGAGCAGGGTGACCCCAAACGATTCCCTTGGGCAGTTCGAATGCCGGTGTCAGGGTTGCCACTGGCCGAAGTGCGGCAACGATAAGCTCAGGTGACCCTGTCGATCATGAGGGTTGTAACCGGGCAGTAATGACCGGCTGAAATCGGCCCAGGCTGTGTAAAAACGCAGGCTCCGTTTTGAAGTCTGTGTTGCTACTTAAAATCTGCCGGTGTTTGGTTAAGTAAACAGGCCTTAAATTTGCGTAGAAGCGCGATTTTTGCTCCGATTCAGGCTATAAAACCTGCTCGAAAACGTTTTTACACAGCCTCGGCCAAAAGTGGACGTTTAGAGCATGGAAATAAATCTGAACCCTTTACTTTCTCGTCAGATAAGTTCAGTCGCGAACAGGCCTGACGGTCGGAAAGCTGAGACCACGCCAAGAGACGGCTCGGAATGTGTGAACGGAGGACGACGCGCCTGTTCCGCGGAGCTGGCCTAGCGATCAAGGAGAGGGGTAAAAAGGTCTCGAAGGGCGCGATCGTCAAACTTTTCCCCGTCCCGCTTGCTCAATGACGGGATACTCGGAGAGGAGGCGCGACTGCTTCGCTCTTCAATCTCGCCTATGCGATCCTCGATGGCAGAGACGGCGCTATTCAACTCAGCGCCCGGCACACCAAAACGCGGCGCGAACTTTTTCAAAGCATCGATCCGGTCCGACAGGGAGGACTCACTATCTTCCTCGCGAATGCGACTAGCGTTTTCCTCGAACTCTTCGAGCACAGCCGCCCGCAAGGCACAGATAATGCTGTCGGGCAGCCCATTCGCAGCGTCCACTGCATCGACAAGGGTCGAGAGCATGTCACTTGAACTCCACCGTATGGTGTCAGTGAGGGCCTTTTCGATGAGCTCTAGGAATTCGGCTTCATAAATGAACGGCCGGCCATAACCCCTACCGTCTCGCAGGGAAAAGAACTCGATCAGAGCCTCCCCGTCTGACCATCCACCAAAGCCCTGCTGTGGATTGCGTGTCGGCAAACCGCTGGTCGTCAGTGATATCCCACCAATCCATCAGCATCCGGAGCCGCCTGGAGTTTGCAGCATCATTGTATTCGAGTGTGCGGGCGTCACCGGCTCGAGGACGCCAGTGCGGGCGCTCTTCGATCATCTCGACCATATCAGCGCAGGCTCTGGCGATCTTCGCTTGGTCGGCCTCGCTAAGCCCAGACGGGTGCACGAAGTCCCAAAGGCTGGACAGCCAGTCGATTGAGACCGCGGTGGGAACAAGGCGAATAAGGAGATCTGTGTCCAACAGGTAGGTTGAGAGATAGTCTTTGAGCGAAGGGTTGAGAAAAGAAACCATTGGCCCGCCGATGTTGACGACATTGACGAAGCTACCTTCCAGAATACGAAGGGCTTCTTCGAAATCTTTAGGACCGTGCGCCAGGCCGTAGGCCGTGCTTATCGAGGTATGCAGGGTAACGAAAGACGAACGAAGAGTCGTGATTGAAACCCCGTATTCTGAGAGAAAAAACATCGCCATCAGGAGATGCCTGCACCGATGATCAATGTACGTTCGGAAAGCGGTATCCCAAATCTGGCTTGGATTGTTCAGGGCGCCGATAAAGGCAGTGGGATAGTTGGCGGGTTCAATATCGCCGACGCGAAATGCATCGGTCATTGCCTCAATGACACGTGGGTTATAGTTCTTGTGATCAACGATTTCCGGGAGCCTCTTACTCTCCAATAAAGCCCGGATATGCGACTGCGGCGTCTCTGATACGAAAAGATGATTGTAGAGAATCCGCGCCTTTATTCGACGAGTGTAAACGCCAACATCGAGCACGTACTTCGTCACATCGAGTCGCTGATCACCAAGATGTTCAGAGACTCTACGAGCTTCCTCAAATATATAACCCCTCGTTGTCAGAATGAAACGGGCATTAGGTGAGCGACGTATGCGGCTCATGAAGCGCGCAAGATCAGAATCCTTATGCGCCAAGGCGTGTCGATCAAGGGCGACCTTCCCAAGAAAGTCATCGAAAAGAAATATTTGCTTTTTGCTGTCGTTAATGGCTGCGAAGCCGTCTTCCAGACTGCGGATGGGAATAAGCGCCCACTCCTCGCTTAGAAAAGTGTAGCAAAGCATCTCGGCCAGTGTGGTTTTGCCGACGCCCGGGGGCCCGGATATGATGAGAAGGCGATGCTTTTCTAGCGTAGCCAGTGATTCGTCGAAGCTGGGGTTGGACGCGTAGACACGAACCTTTTGTTCGATATCTTCGCATGTTAGCGCTGCAAAGGCATGGGCCGCCGCGTGTATGACCCGCTCCAAAACCCCCACCCCCGAGAGCCAGAGTTTGATGTGCGACTTGAGGATGTCTGGGTACTTTCGAAGAAGACCATTGAGGTCCTCCGGACCAAAAATATCTGCCTCAGATTTCAGACTTGGCCCGATGAGTGGAGAGAGCCTATTTTTGCCAAGCGGAGTAAACCTACAGGAGGTCGCGAGTATGTAACGGGTGGGAGCCAGCCTATCGATTGAAGAACGCTCACGCTTCATGGCGGCCGTTAATTTGCTGAACGGCGAACCTTCATAATGCTTCGCCTGCAGAACAACGTTCCCGTTGGCGTGCGCATGCCGACCGTCAATACCGCCATCTGGGCCTGCGCAGAATGCCTCAAAGCGGAGCCCTTCTTCTTTTCCGATGAGGTCCCGGACGAGATCCTCAAAGTCCGCCGATGAGAGATTTCTGAAGTCGTAGCTCATGCTGCGTTATTACTCCAATCCGCGCCAAGGTCAGGTCGCTATTACTCGTCAGAAAGAAGATCATCCTCAGGTAGCCGCAAGCGATCCAGTTTCAGGATGCGTTTGAGGTGGGCAAACAACATTTCGACTTTCTTACGTTCGTGACGAGAGCGCTCGTACTCAGGTGTCGCTGCGATGCGCCGGGCCACATCACGAGCATCCGCTTTGATGATGCTGGCGTCCACGGCAAATCCTTCGCCCTTAACCAAGCCTGCGTCCATGCTGCGATGCAGTACTTCATTAAACAACCAGCGAAACAGATCGCTGTCGCGGAAACGACCGTGTCGGTTTTTGGAAAACGTCGAGTGATTGGGCACTGCATCTTCAAGGCTCAGCCGGCAGAACCAGCGATAGGCCAGGTTCAAATGGGCCTCTTCACACAACCGCCTTTCTGAGCGAATGCCATAGCAATAGCCCACGATCAGCATGCGGATCATCAGTTCAGGATCAATCGACGGACGCCCAATCGGGCTATAGAAATCGGCGAGGTAATGGCGCAGGTCGCTCAGATCGAGACATTGATCAATGCTGCGCAAAAGGTGATTGGCTGGGATGTGATCTTCAAGGTTGAACGAGTAAAACAGTCGATCCTGCCCACTCGATAACTGTCCCATCATGCTGATGCCCCCCCCCTCCGGCCAATGAAAAGATTTTGCCGCAGGTCAGACAGGGGAGCTACTTTTTCAACAGAATCGGCCGAAGGCGAACACTATGGCGTTTTGAACAGACGAACCTATATCCTGGCACCTACTCTTGCCGTAAAGGAGACTGTCGCCACCTGCGGAAGCAGGCATCATAAAGCTCTATGAGAACAAAGCGGCTCGCGCACATACGGGGCTAACTAAAGGTCAATATCGTAATAACTGTAGTAAATGTCTTTTACTCCACTGATAATATTTGATTTCAATGAGTCTCGTTCAACCAGCCCATTAACAACATAATCAAGCTGGGGTGGGCTACTAAAAAATTCTAAAGCTGCCGCCTTGGCACTTTCAACATCGTGATAAATCAACGTATCTTCGCTACTTATAAAGTCCGAGCTCGGTCCTATCGTAATATTGCGCCGCACTATACCTTTTAGAAATGCTGCCAGAATATTCAAATCAATTATCGGCACGCCCCCATAAGGAAGACCACAATGCATTGGGCCACTAAGTAATACAATTGGAATCAGTCTAAAATTTTCCGGTAATTTAATTTTATCCAACAAACAACGATCCCTGAAGGTTTTCCTTTGTGAATCGACATTGCGAATTTTTCTTTGCAGTTGACCACAAGCAGCGATCACTTTTTCTCGGTGACTGAAAGTTTCTACTGTGTCCGCCGGGGGGAGAAAGCATTTTACCTCTCCCACTATCACCACGTCCTCAATGAAAATCAATAAATCAATATCTTCGAAATCAATATCAGCATCGGCGGGCATAGGTAATTTGAAACGGTGCTCAATGATTTTTATTGAGTCGCGGATAGGAGATGCCGCGATGTATTGCTTGGCAACATCTCGAACATAACTCTCGAAAAGAGTTCCTCGCACCGTTAAATCAGCCCCCATTTGTTTAAGCCAAACATTAACATTCCGCTGGGTTGTACCCCACAGTACAGGAGTTACCAGTACGTGCAGTTTATCTTCGGCAATTCGAATGAGTGGCTGAGCCCATAGTTCTTCATCCTTTTTACCATGGTAAGTTAGGAACTCTATGATCCGCTCCGCGTGTTCTTTTTCAAGCTTGAGGGAATCCGCTATTACAGAAATAAAGGCATTTCGATCAACCGCAGGAATCAAACCAAAACTTTCAGAATCATCTGTACTCAGAACGGATGAAAGCATTGAATCCTCTTCAACCAATACTCGAGTAAGGCTTTCCAATACCGCCCAGCACTGGATTACTTGCGAGATTACAGTGCCATCTAGTATCTCCGAGCGGAACTCGACTAGCTCAGAATAATATGGCTCTAGAGCCTCAATCATCAGCAAATACGCGCTACAAGAGGACTTCGAAACTGAGTTTTCGTCTGATAGTATGTATTTTATTATTCCCGCCTCTTCATCAACTCTACAAATTAGCCTAGGCAAGCCAAGAGATGTGTGCGTGGCGAACTCATAGCATTGAAAAAAATTTGCGAGCCTACTTGATGTAAGGCTATGAGTCAGAATATTACGCCGGTATTGAGTAATCACCTTCCACTGAGCTAAGTGCTTGACTCCTGGAGCAAAGCGAACAGCTTTGCCAGTTTCAATTCTATATTCATTCCAGAGACAATCTTCCCAATGATTCTCCAGTATCTTATAAAATACCCCCAAATTCGCATCATAAAACACATGCCCAAAATCAAGGAGGCCAACTTCAGTTGATGTTTTATGCGATCTTTGAAGCACCAACTTAATTGGAAGTTCCAGACCGTCTATGCATGATTGAGCAATTTCATCCATGGAGTGCCTTACTCCACTCGCGTCCTGCATAGTCGGCCTGACTTGCTTTATTGTGGCGCGCTCAGGCACATCGTCCCGCGACTGCTCTGCTATCTCCACAATAACCCTATGCAAATTCAACGCATGAAGATTGGCATAGGAAATTAGAGCTTGTAGCTTTGATACCCTGTCGAGTCGCTCATCCTCAACAAATCTAAGTTTCGTTCTTATATGAGTGAAAGTTTGATAAATCCATAGACCAGCCTCGTAAAGGTTTTTGCAGCGCTCACCGCTTCCAAACTTTTCAAACGCCGCATGCCAATCCAACAAATCAAAGCTTCGGTGAGTCGGTTGTGATACATCACCTTTCTGTACTTTCTCTACGAATGACACTTCGAGCCTATTTTAATAATTGCGAGTTACTGAATTTACCACTCACGCCTAAAAGCCAGCTAGACAAGTGCAATAAAAAGGGGATGGAAACGGCTTGTAGGCTTCAATGTCATACCCGGTAGCGGCGGATACCGGGACAGCGTGGAGAATCAGTGCGCAAGTTAATGACCGTCCGTATATGGACTCCACGTCGTTGCAAGCCCCCTTCGCTTTGGTGCCCGTACCGACTGCACACGTGGGCTATTCTTAGCGTGGTCGCTTTCGACCAGAAGCGGAAGTCCAAGAGGCGCCAGAATCAATTGGTCTCATTTTGGAAGGTAACAAAAAACCCGCCGAAGCGGGTTTCTTCAAGACCATTCTGACATCCTGTCAGCAGCCTCCAAGGCGGTGGTCGATCATCCGTGATCCTGAGCACGTCCTGTGCTTCAGTTGATGTTTGTAGCTTAGGTTCTATGGCGAAACCTTAACAGAGGATATCGCGGCCAATTCATGTAAGCCTTTCGCTATGAAAGCCTACCCGCACCGGGTTAGTGTCCGTCACATAGTCATCCAGGCTCTCTGGGAGCAAGGTAACTTGAGTCCGATTTTCACCTTGAATGAATCGTCGCACTGGCATCTCCTGCTGAGATGAAGTCTGGTCAAATCATAGCAAGATTGTTGCCAGCGTTTTTACACAGCCTGGGCCAGAAGCAGACAGGGCTATTCACTCTGAATGCTGTACAAAAGGATGCATTTGTTCAGCCATCTGGCTGCACTGGCGTAAAAGTGCGTTTAGCACGATTCGCAGCTTGCTCGGAGTGGCGACAACGGCGACAACGGCGACAATCTGCTGAATTGTGGATGCCTATAGGCGACAGAGCGGCGACAGGTGGCGACAGCGTTTGCGTTGCCGTGGTTTAGTTACCGGCTGTCGCCACGGCGTCGTTACTACCCTAACCTTACTTAGGCGTGCGGTGTCGTAGTCATTGTCGCCAATGGGTTGAGCCTGAACTGCTTGCCGTCGAAGGTGATTAGCTGGTGATGTTCAGTAAGCACAGCCAGCAGCGCATCACGCTGGCGGGCGCTCTTGCGCGCGAGGCGCGGTCCCTCACGCTGCAGCGCCCGAGCTTCAAAGATCTGCCAGTTATTCGTGTGCAGCCAATCCAGCAGGCATTGCGCTTCAACCAAATGCGGGTCAATCTTGGCGGGGTTGAGTAGGCGAAGGGCTTCAGCCAAATACCAGCGCAACAGCATGCCTGCACGCTCAATGATGGGCATGGTAATGCGGTCAGCCCCCTCGACTACCGCCAATACGCCGGCGATACGCAGCAGGTTTTCGCCCCCTTTGGCCGCAGTCGACTTGATCTCTTGAAAGTTGCCGCCGCGACCAAGCGCGGCCTCTATGGCATCATGCTCGATGATCCAGGCAGTCAATGCATTTGGTGTCAGGTGCAGAGTGGGCGGGGCTAGCTCGTCATGTTCATCGCGCTGAGGATCAAGGGTCAGCAGGTATTCCATGCGCAGCCAGTAGCTGTTCAGTCTTGCATCCTTAGTGGGGTCGACGTCCCGGTAAAGCCGACTGCCTGCTAGCGACTGCGGCCATGCAATCAGGAATCTTCCCAAAAAGCCCTGACCTTGCATTAATAAATTACTCAAAACTTCCTGCGCAATGATGGGCTGAATCATCAGGTGTAGGCTCAAGCGGCAACCACTGCGCGATGCGCTCTCACCTTCTGCTGCGCGCGTCCGGATGATGGGGGCTCCTTCCCAGAGTTTGGACAGCCCGGCCATACTTTTAAGTCGGTTCTCGGGCTTGTTGGCATGGCCACCGAAGAACTGCCCCCCCTCATCACTGAACAGCCCTTGGGATGCATGCCCGCGCAGCAGTGATTTTTGCAACCCCTCCAGAGTTGGTTCCTCAGCAATGACAAAAGGAGATGGGGGCTCTGTAGGCTCATTCAGCTTGCTAAGCTCAGCGGCAATGGTATCGGGGCTGCCTTTTAGTTTGTCGAGAATGGCTGTGCGCGCTCTTTGATAGGCATCAAGCTGGTTGCGATACTCCTTCATTTGGCCTTTGTGGCTTTTAAGCAGGCTGCGCTGGTATGCCTGGTGAGCTCGTAGGGCCAGTTTGTCAGCTGCTGACTTCCGGTCGCCAGACTCAGCCACAGTCAAACCGTACAGTGAGAGCGGGATCAATTGGCCGGCACGTTGGGCGTTGCCATGCGGTTGGGCTGCCATGGCGGCCGCGATGAGGACGGACTGTGCAGCCAGAGCGAAAGGAACTTGGACGGCTTCAGTGATGGCTGCAACTGCGCCACCCAACACCTCGCCTAAGGCCAAAAACGGGTAAGGGGCGGCAATCTCAAAGTCAGTTAGCAGCGGCATCGGCACTGGTAAAGGCATGCCCAGATTTGCGTCCTGCCTTTGCTGGCGGGCTTTGCTTTCGGCTATCAATGCCTGTGCATGGCTGTCATTGCGGATCACGTCTGCCAGATCTGGATTGTGCTCAAGGATGCTCATCGTGTGGCCCTTTGTGCTAGAGCGCTCTTGATGGGGAATGGTGCGAGTTGTACGAGGCTTACGGCCATGTCAGTAGTGCATTGATGGCAATCAATAGGAGCAGAGCGCCCGCTGGGATCTGTGATAAATTTGTAACGCTTGGCGAAAAATTGGACGGCCGATTGCGCAACCTGCTGTTTGTAGGTCTGGTTATTCATTCTAGGTTTTCTCCGTGGTGCAGCTATCCAGGCAGCGATGTTTGAAGCCTTCAGCTCTCATGGTTACAGAGACTTTCTGGAGTCAATCCAGTCGGAAATTTCGCTGTCTAACCAGCCGACCGTGGCGGGCGAAAGGCGGCGCTGCTTCGGGAAGTCCCCCGCGGCTATCAAACGATAGAGCGACGACCGTGGAAGGCCCGTTCTCGCTTCGACTTCATGGCGACGTAAAATTCTTTCAGGGTTCATGGTGTTGCAAGGTGGCTTTTCCACAGAAAAGTTCTTCCCTTTCAATCAGCGTCCTCTCGCTGGGGCTTATAGGCATGGGGTGCTCCAAATACTTTCGGAAAGCTGAAATCAGCGCGAAGCAATATGCTTGGCGAGCAGCAAAGAAATAAGAGCAGTTCTGGAGGCCTAGAGGGAAGCCACGCAGGCCTTCGACCTTTTTAGAAAAGGCACACGGCTTGAGGTTCGGCAATGAGGGACGATGCTTGCAGCACCGGCATGAAAACCAACAATTGGTAAGCATGCTTTTGGGAATGCGACCTAGACAGGACGACTGACGCACTGAGATCGGTTGGGACCAGCAGGGACTCGCTTACGTTACTTAACGGGTGTGTTGATGACAAGCCCCTGTGCTCAATTTTTTTATTGGGGTGGCTGAACAACTCGGACAAATTTCTACGCACCGCCTCTAGATCATTGATTTCCGGTTCGGATTCGCATCTGCGGGATAGTAAAATTTAGATCAGGAGGCGACTGTTTGAAGACGCTTTCGATTTGAGGGAATCAAGATAGTCTGCCCATACCTGCAGCATTTCGTGTCGCTCGGCCAAATAGCTCGTGCGGTCGTATGCCCGACCAAGTGGATTTTTCACGCTATGAGCTAGCTGGTGTTCGAGTAGCTCAATGCGAAATCCCAGAACTTCGGCGCCGATTGTTCGCGCGGTTGCGCGAAAGCCATGACCGGTCATTTCATCCCCGCTGATGCCCATGCGGCGTAGGGCGCTGAGGACAGCGTTGTTGGACATCGGCCGGTCACCTCCTCGAGCCGATGGGAAGACATACTTATGCCGGGAAGTTAGCGGTTTTAGGTCGCGCAGAATGGCGGCGGCTTGCCGACTGAGAGGAATTAAATGATCTGGTCGATCTTGCTTAGTTGTCGTCAGTCCCTTCATTTTGTGGCCCGGAATTAACCACTCTCCTGCATCAAGGTCGACTTCCAGCCATTCCATATGCCGAAGATCTCCTGGCCTGCAGAACAGCAGCGGGGCCAGTTTTAACGCGCAACAAACAGGCAGCGTACCGGTGTAGCCGTCCAGTGCGTTCAACAGTGCTCCAAGTTTTTTAGGGTCGGTGATGGCAGCAAAGTGCCTCACTCGCTTGGATGGGAGCGTACGCGAAAGATTTCCGATCTGGTTCTGAGGGGTTATGCCGGCAGCTTCGGCGAACTCAAAAACTTGCTTGTAGATCTGGGCAACACGGCGGGCCGTCTCGCCGGCACCACGCTTGATGATGCGCTGCAGATTTTCGACCAACATGGGCGTGCTGATGCTGCTGACCGGCAGCTTTCCCAGCCAGGGGAAGGCGTTGAGTTCAAGTCGCTGCCGCACCGTGCGAGTGTACGCCGGATTCCAGGATGACTCGCGAACAGTGAGCCATTGTTTAGCGACCGATTCAAAGGTGTGTTGGTGGTCAAGCTGGCTGATCACTTTGGCCATGCGCTTTTGAAGCGAAGGGTCGTGGCCGCCTGCAAGCTGGGCACGAGCATCGCCACGCTTGCTTCGGGCCTCCTGCAAGCCGACCTCCGGATAAACACCAAGAGCCAGGCGCTTTTCCTTTCCCAGAAAGCGGTATTTCAAGCGCCAGTAGCGGCCTCCATTGGGCTGCACTTCTAGGTACAAACCTTGCTCGTCATACAGGCGGTAGGGCTTGTCCTGGGGCTTGGCGTTACGGCAGTTAGTGTCTTTCAGGGTCATTGGGGGCACATCCTCTCCGAGCGAGTTGATGAGCGTTTTATGCCCCCATATATGCCCCCGTCAACCGTGGGATGCCCTGGGGATAGGTGGGAATAGGTAGGCAATAAAAAAGCCGTAAAGCTTTGATTTATCTAGGCTTTACGGCTTTTTTGGTCCTTCCTGAGAAGGGTGTTTGGTGGAGCCGGGGGGATTTGAACCCGCCTCTAAGCTTGCCAGTGCGGCTCGAAACGAAGCATTACGCGGGTTGCTGGTCAGCCACTGCCTCAATTTGTCGCTTTTTGGCTCAGTGGTTTCGACACTTTTTCGACACTGGCGAGCTAGAGCTGTGGGTGTATAATTTGGCAAATTTTGCCAAAGGCGGATTTCCCATGAGCACAATGAACATTTCCCTGCCGGACGCTCTCAAGACTTTCGTTGACGATCAGGTCAGCGGGCGGGGCTACAGCACCAGTAGTGAATACGTCCGCGAACTCATTCGCAAGGATCAGGATCGGCAGCATCTTCGCGGCTTGTTGATGGCTGGGGCTGAATCGGCTCCCACCGCCCCTGTGAATGACAGCTACTTCGAGTCTCTGCGCAGCAGGGTTCGGAAAGCTCAGGGATGAAAGCAAAACCTGTTATTCCGAGAGCCTTGGCCAATCAGGATGTAAATGACGCCATTAGTTACTACCTTGGCGAACAGGCCGAACAAGCGGCTTTAGGATTCATCGACGCCTTGGAAGCGGCTTATGCCCATATCGCTCGGCACCCCGCTTCCGGCCTGACCCGCTACGCGCATGAACTCGACGTACCGGGGCTTCTCTACTGGCCTCTGAACCACTATCCCCATCTGGTGTTCTACGTCCAACGGGACGACCACATTGACGTATGGCGGGTTCTGCACGGAATGCGGGACATTCCAGCTTGGCTTACCGAAAGTCCTGCACACTAACTGCATAGAAAGGCAGATTCGAACCCTGCTTTTTTTGCATTTTAGTGCAACTCAAATCGAGTCGTTATGCAGGTAGCAGTCACCTGATGGCTCAACTCCTTGCAATTCGGCACAGTGTTTTCGACACTTTAACTGCGGAGATCTAAGAGTCTACACATCCGAGAGATACCACCAACCTCTTAAATCCTCAAAAAGTGAACAGAATAATTCTGGCGTACTTTTAACAAAAGACCCCGCTAAGCGGGGTTGAAATTCACAAGCAAATATAAACTAATCACCGCATTTAAGGGCATGCAACAGATGCTCGCCGAGATTGTTTAAGCCAAATTTTAGTCCCGCTATAACTACTCTCACTCCAGGAGTCGGTTACTTGAACGCAATAGCCATTAGCCTTTTCGATGTAGATTGCAGGATAGCCCTGGGGCTCCTCTCCAACCCTCAATAAATCAGTATTAGTGGAAGCGACATTAATCTTGCTGGAGCTACATCCTGCGAGTGTTGCAAGCGTCAAAAGTACAAAAGTAATTTTTCTCATTTCATCATCCAGGTAGGCATCGGCTAAATCGCCAATACTGTCTATATAGCCAGTGGTTTGAGGGATTAGCAAGCCCTGCAGGAAAATATTTTTTCACTTCAACCGAAGGGAGCTTTCTATTCCCCCTAAGCCTTCCTAGCGAAACCCTGATGAACTGTGAGGTAGTTTGCTTATTTATGAGTGGTACAAGGGAAAAGAACACTCAATCTATTAAGTCGTCTTAATTATAAAATGCCGAAAGTAGAATTGAACTTCATGCGTGCCAATGTTACTCGAAATTTCGTCCAGTCTACGGAGACTAACAGCGTAGTGCCGTCCTTAGATATTTTAATTGTTTGGCAGGGTTTAAGGTCGTCTTGTGCAAAATAAACCCAAAACAGCTTAATTAGCCACGCAGTCATCCCAGGTGGATTGTCCATACATTGATACTAACTTTTTATACATAATTCGATCTGTCGCCCCTACAAAAGACTTAATGCCATTCATCCTAAAAATAACATCTTTTGGAGAGACTCCTGGGATTTGGCCAGTGTGCGCAAGTTGACTTCTAAGATCCCCTAGCGACTCCAATGCGGACACAGAGTCTCGTTTCATCTTGGCGCTTAAATGACTAAATATTTTAGATATTCCGATTCTTTCAAATATTTTATTAAGATTATCTTTTGATGGGTATTTGTTTGTGGCATAAATGTCTTTGCCTAAGAATGGAAATATCAGCTTGTCATCATCAACAACCGTGCCGGCATAGCCTTTTAGTGAGGCAGATACTGCACTGTATGCATCTTGCTCTGAGTTCAGCCCAAGGGCGGCACCGTAAACTTTATTAGTATTCAGTTTAGATAGAAAAAGATGCGCCCTAAGATTTTCATGTAGTTGCGATCCTTTTAAAGCCTTTGATCTAACGCCGACTGCAAATCCAGAAAAAATATCAGATATGTAATTCTCTAAAGCTGCATGAGCCAAAAATATAGACGCTGCAAGAACATACTCTCTAATGTCCGGGTTGACGACTCGTCCTTGTGACGCTCGCACTCTTAAGCTTATAGAGTGAAGCTCCGAATTAAATGTTTTACGGGCGGTACTGTTTTTATACGGCATATCATTTATTCTTAAAGATTTCTTTTATGGCGGAAATCCTATACCTGACTTGCGTTTCATCGCTAGTCGCAATACTAATCGATCGCCTAAATCGTTCGTCATGCTCAATCAATGCACCAACTTTGCTCTGTGCATTTTTTTCAGAATGCTCAGCCACACCGGATTCATTTTTAGCCTGATATAGGCCAACCATCAGGGCATCATACAATGCAGAGTTAAAGCTGCTTTCTACTCTCATGTCTGAGTTATAAACTTTAAATGCCATATCACCCAAGAGCACCTTAACCAAAGAGAGCGCATCAATAAAACTGTCCTGTAAAGCACTCCTTCTCTTCTCGGAAAGCTTTCTGTTCTTATCAGAGTAACTATTGATAAATGTCGCAAGCGGCTTCTTATAACTAGCAAAGCCTTCACTAAGAGCCCAGAAGCGTAACACCAACTCTTCAGCCTTCATCCTTTTGTCATTTTTAATTTCAAGTGCGTTAAGGAATCCCGATGTCTTCACCGTTTTCGTCGCCAGGGACATCAAGTCGCCATAGTAAAGGCCATGCCTCAATTCTTGAGGCGTAAGCTTAGTGGCGCCGGAGTTCAGTCTTTCGAAAACATCAAATTTCACCTGCGGATGTGTATCCTTAAGTATAACTATGCACCTTAAGGTTCTATTTTGAATATGCCTTTGGAATCTTGGGTCTAGCTCGTGAAATCGACTACCATCCAGCTCTGGATATGCAGTAAGCCCCTTCAAGGGGAATTCATTGTTTATATACTTCTTCAGTGTCGTTAGTCGCTGATTACCATCAATTACAGATAAGGTTTCATCACCTTCCTGGTTTAGATATATAACTGGGATTGGGCACTGAATTATTAATGACTCTATAAGTCTCGATGCCTGGGTGTCAGTCCAGACATATCTGCGTTGAAACATAGGTACAAATATAGAGCCGTCTACCGTTTTATCAACTATTGTTTCTACTGTGAAGTCATAAGTGTCGGTATGAAGCTTTCTTTGTTCGGGAGGTATTGAAAGGACGCCATCTGCAAAATCATCCTGCTCAGTGATTTCTGGAAAAAGTACATCTGCGAGCTCTGAAGCGGTTCTTTTATTAGCCATCGATCTTCCATCCGTTTTAGTTAAACGCCTGAAAATCATCAGGGCACATTTTGATTATTCATTAATTACGTGCAGTAGAAGATAGAGCAGGCAGAGAGATTCGTTATGATCTAATGCCCTAAAATTCCACCCAAATCGAAGTTATATCATCCCAGTTAACTTGGTATCCTGCCTTGTTCAGTTCAGCGGAGATCTCACTAATTAAATCGTCTAACTCTACATCGGGTATTCCAACGTCCATTTGAAGATCATCGAGGCTAACCACCGCAGAGCTATGTCCTAGCCTAATTGCACGGCCAACGGCATCTATTACGCGCTTACGAATCTCGTCCGGTATTCCAGCTCGAGCCATCAGAGCCAGCTCCCTCGCCCGCGCAGCAGGAATCAGCGTTTCAGCGCTCGACTCAGTTATCAAGCTCGACTGAATGCGCGCCACTAATTCTGCGTTTAAGGATCTGCCAGAATTTTTTGCTGCCTGTTCGGCTTGCGCACGCAGCTCAGCTGGCATTCGTAATTTGAATTGGGGGTCTTCTCTGCTCATAAATGAATATTGGATCACGGTGGTCTTGACGGCAATGGGACCACCGTGGTTCCATGTGTTCAGACCACCGTGATCCCTTGTGTGGTGACGGAGTTTTTATGGACCTTGAAGAGTTAGACCCCTCAAAGCTGATCGGCCCTCAACAGGATGTAGAGACTATTGAGTGTTGGGCTGACCGAAACGGCGTTACCTGTGGCACTGCACGAGCTTGGGCCAATCGTGGCGTGATCCCTTCGGTGAAGCTCGGTAAGCGTCGGATGGTTAACAGCACCTTGCTGCGTAGCTGGTTGCTGGAACAGGAGTGGACGGCGTGAACCATGAAAACTCTAAACAGTTACCTGCGCCTGCCACATCTCGCGGATTGCGCCTGCTCTGTTTGCTGGTCACAGCGCCAAATGGCCAGCAACGCTCACTGCCCATCCACACCCTGCGAGCACTGCCGCCCCGCCAAAGTCGTCCAGCTCGATGGGCGTTGGTATTGCCAGCCGGTCTCTTTCTGCGCGAAACACACGCCATCGCGCCGGCCTGCGAAGTATTGGAACGTTGTGCAGGAC
>C687J26845_10000379_pt1 | contig 29686 bp, 29 predicted proteins | sample RifCSPlowO2_12_FD_26845 | JGI IMG/M metagenome (IMG submission 26845)
AGGAGCAGGCGCAGCTGGGCCACGTAGCGTCTGCGGAGGTCTTCCGGCAGGGCGGTGAGGGCGGCGCGGTCGTAGACGCTGTCGATCTGCCCCAGGTCGGCCNGGGTCAGGGCGAAGTAGTCGCCGCAGAGGATGGNGAGGCGCCCGTGTTGCCAGNGGGTGAAGNGGCCCTGCCGGCGCTTGACCGGCTGCAGGTGGTTCTCGCGGAAGAAGGCCTTGACCGCCAGNGGGCTCAATTCGACGCCAATCACCTCATGGCCCTGCTCGACCAGCCAGAGCATGTCCAGGCTCTTGCCGCACAGCGGCACGAATACCCGGCTGCCCGGGGCCAGGCCGAGGCTCGGCCAGAAGCGGCTGAGCAGCGGGTTGACCGCCTGCTGGTGGAAGTCGGTTCTGCGTTCGCGCCAGAGCCGCAGCCAGAGCTGGTTATCGCGGCCGGTCACGGGGCCGTCGGGCGCGTTGGCGCGGGGTTGCCCGCAGGCTGGACAAGGCGCCAGCGGCTGGCTGGCGCAGGGGTAGGGCGACGCGGGCCGGCGCCCATCAGAGCTTGCGCATATGGATGTTCAGGGTTTGCACGCGGTAGGCGATCTGCCGCGGGGTCATGCCCAGCAGGCGCGCAGCCTTGGCCTGCACCCAGCCGGCCTGTTCGAGGGCGGCGATCACCCGTTCGCGGTCGTCCATGGAGCTGTCGTCCAGGTCGACCTCCGGCAGCGGGGCCAGGCGTACGGCGTCGTTGTCCAGGCCGGTCAGCGAGACCACGTCGCGGGTGATGCTGCCGTCCTCGCTCATGATCGCCGAGCGTTCCAGGCAGTTCTCCAGCTCGCGCACGTTGCCCGGCCAGCGGTGGCTCATCAGCAGGCGGATGGCGCTGTCGGTGATGCTCAGCTTGCGCCCCTGCTGACGGGCGATCTTGTCCAGGAGAAATTCGGTCAGATCGGGGATATCCGCCGTGCGTTCGCGCAACGCCGGCACGCGGATCGCCATGACGTTGAGGCGGTAGTAGAGATCCTCGCGGAACTGGCCTTTTTCCACTTCGCTTTCCAGGTCGCGATTGGTGGCGGCGACGATGCGCACGTTGACCCGTACCGTCTGGTTGCCGCCGACCCGCTCCAGCTCGCCTTCCTGCAGCACGCGCAGCAGCTTGGCCTGGAACATCGGCGAGATCTCGCCGATTTCGTCGAGGAACAGGGTGCCGCCGTCGGCCTGCTCGAAGCGCCCCTTGCGCTGTTTCACCGCGCCGGTGAAGGCGCCTTTCTCGTGGCCGAACAGCTCCGACTCGAGCAGGGTCTCGGGCAGCGCGGCGCAGTTCAGGCGGATCAGCGGCTGGTGCGCGCGCGGCGAGTTGTAGTGGATGGCGCTGGCGATCAGTTCCTTGCCGGTGCCGGATTCGCCGAGGATCAGCACCGTGCTGTCCCACTTGGCCACTCGCCGTACCTGGTCGAACACCCGGCGCATGGACGCGGTGTGGCCCACCACCATGTTCTCGAAACCGTACTTGGCGCGTACCTCGCGGCGCAGTTCGTCGCGCTCGTTGGCCACCTCGCGGCCGTCCTCGATGTTCACCACCAGGCGCACGGTCTGCGCCAGCAGGTTGGCGACTATCTCCATGAAGCGTGCGCGATCGGCCATCAGTTCGTCGGCGCGGCTGTCCGGTTGTGCGGCGAGCACGCCGATGGTGTTGCCTTCATGGGTCTTGATCGGCACGGCGATGAAGGGCATCTCCATGTCATACAGGCCCAGGCGGTCGAGAAAGCGCGGCTCCGACGAGATGCGCCCGAGCACCACGCTGTTGCCGTGCTTGAAGATGTTGCCGAGCACGCCCTCGCCGATGCGGTAGCGCACGCTTTCGCAGGCGCGGATCACCGCTTCCACGTCGCTGTGGATGGCGCCGACCTGCAAGCTGGCGTGCTCTGGATCGCCGATCGACACCAGGCCGTGCAACAGGCCGAGTTCGTTGTGCAGCACGGCGAGAATCTTGGCCAGGATCTCCTCGATCTGCTGTTCACGGCTCAAGATGCGGGCGATCCGCGCCAGGGCCTGGATCTGGCTGTTGTAGAGCTCCAGCCGGGTTGGTACGACTGGGCGCTGAGCGAGCGAAGTATTCATCGGCATGGCCTCTGCGGATCAGCCAGCGGCCGAGAATGGCAGTTCCACCACCATCCTGCAGCCCGGGTGGTAGCCGGTGTCGATATGCACCGTGCCGGCGTGTTCGGCGACGATCTCCTGGACCATGGCCAGGCCCATGCCGCGCGCGGCCTTGTGCGGCGGTTTGGTGCTGAAGAAGGGTTGGAAGACCTTCAGCGCCAGTTCGCCGGGAACCCCCGGACCGCTGTCGCTGATTTCCATGCGCACCACCTGGCGGTTCTCCACCCGGGTGCTGATGAACAGCTCGCGCAGGCTGATCTGGCTGGTGCTCATGGCTTCGATGGCGTTGTCGATCAGATGCTTGATCATGTTGCGCAGGCGGCTTTCCGCGCCCATCACCCAGGGCAGGCGCAGTGCCGGCTGCCAGTCGATGACGATGCCCTGGGCCAACAGACAGTCGGTGCGCAGGGTGATGACTTCACGGATCAACTGGTTGATGTTGACCGGCAGCTTGGCTTCGGCGAGGCGTACCGGGATCGAGCCGCCGAGGCTTTCCAGGGCTTCCATGCCGGCCGCGCTGGCCTCGCGCATGGCCGCCAGCACCGGGTCGTTCTCGGCCTTGTCGCCGAGGCGCCGTTCGAGCATGCGGGTCGCCGCGTTGATCAGATTGACCGGGCCCTGCAGACGGTGGATGGCGCCGTTGAAGGTCTCGCGCATGCCGTCGAGCAGTTCCTCCTCGGCCATCAGCGCCTTGAGTGCATGCAGCTGCGAGTCCTGCTGCTTCTGCCGCAGCTCGGAGATGTCGTTGAGGGTCAGCAGCAGGTAGCGCTCTTCGCCGGGGGTGAAGAACACATCGGCGCGCTCGTCCTCGATGTGGATGGCCATGCCGTGGCAGGCCAGCCAGCGCGGCGAACGGCCGCCGAGGTCGAAGGAGATTTCCTTGCCGGCGAAGGTGGCGCCGTGGCTTACCAGCGCCTCGATGGGCGCGGCGAGGTTGTCGTGCAGCAGCGTCACCAGGCATTCCGCCGAGCCGTCGGCGGTCAGTTCCCCGGCCAGCTGGCAGAAGCTCGGGTTGGACATCACCACCCGGCGCTCGCGGTCCAGCACCACCATGGCGGCGGGGGATGAGTTGAACACCGCCTCGATCATCAGGCGCTGGTTGCTGACGCGCTGCTCCAGCTCGTGCAGGTCGCTGGTGTCGCGGTGCATGCCCAGGTAGTAGATGGTCTGGCCGTGCTCGTCGAGCACCGGCGCCACGGTCAGCTCGGCCAGATAAAGGCTGCTGTCCCGGCGCCGGTTGACCAGTACTCCGGACCAGGGCTTCTTCTGCGCCAGGCGGCTCCACAGGGCCTGATACACCAGGCGCGGGGTGGTGCCGTTGGACAGCATGGATTCGTTCTGGCCGATCACCTGCGCGCTGCTATAGCCGGTGGTGCTGCTGAAGGCGCGGTTGGCGTAAAGAATGTTGGCCTTGAGGTCGGTAATGGAAATGGCCATGGGCGCATGTTCCACCGCTTGCTGAAACACCTCCGGCACCAGCCCTGCATCGCTGCCGGGCGCGGTTGACATCTCAGTATCGGGAATCGGTTTGCCCTGGGTCATGCGCCTTGCCTCGTCAATCGGTGGAATCCAGCGAACGCGAACACAGCTGCCGCACGGCTGTACTGCATAAAAGACGTACTGGCCATGTGGTTTTAGCAAGCACTGTGCCGCCGGCAGAAACCGCCAAAACGCCTGGGCAAACCCAGCAAAAAGCGTTTTTAGAGAAGTTTTGCCGGCCTGCCAGGGGATTCTCTGTATGAAACCGTACAGTCGCGGGGTTATGGCTGGGCCGATCTGTCGCAAAGGCTACAAACGCCTGGAGTGGCAGCGGCGGCGAGGTGGATTTTTCTGCAGCTCCATTGACCTGGGTCAAGGTTTTCCGGCCCTTGGCGGCCGAATCGGCGGCCTGCCGGGGCGTGGCATGCTTGATGCAAAAACGCTCACAGCACACAGCGCCCCAGAGGGGTGCAGCGCAGCTTTCCGCGAACAGGTGGGTGGGCGTTATGGATTATCTGTTGTTTCTGATCGGCACCGTGTTGGTCAACAACGTGGTGCTGGTGCACTTCCTCGGCCTGTGTCCGTTCATGGGGGTGTCCGGCAAGCTCGACCCGTCGCTGGGCATGGGCGTGGCCACCACCCTGGTGATGACCCTCGGCGGCCTCTCCAGCTGGTTGCTCGAACACTATGTGTTGCAGCCGCTGGGCATCGGCTTCCTGCGCATCCTCGCCTACATTCTGGTGATCGCCGCCCTGGTGCAGTTCATCGAGCTGCTGATCCGCAAGAGCAGCCCGAAGCTGTACCGCGCGCTGGGCATCTACCTGCCGTTGATCACCACCAATTGCGCCGTGCTCGGCGTGCCGCTGATCAGCGTGCGCGAGGGCCACAGCCTGACCCAGGCCGGGCTGTTCGGCTTCGGTGCGGCGCTCGGNTTCACGTTGATCATGGTCATCTTCGCCGGCCTGCGCGAACGCCTGAGCCTGGCGAGCGTACCGGCAGCCTTTGCCGGCCCGCCGATCGCCTTCGTCACCGCCGGCCTGCTGGCGATGACCTTCATGGGCTTCGGCGGATTGATCTGAGAGATGACCGGCTAGCGGCCGGCGAGGAGGGCGACATGTTGGTGGCAACGCTTGCACTGGCGGCGATGGGGCTGACCCTGGGCGCGGGCCTGGGACTGGCGGCGCGGCTGTTCGCCGTCGGCGANGACAACCCGCTGCTGAAGGAGATCGAACAGCTGCTGCCGGGCAGCCAGTGCGGACAGTGCGGCTACCCCGGCTGCGGCCCCGCCGCCAGCGCCTTGCTCGAGGGCCGGGCGGCGGTCACCTGTTGTCCGCCCGGTGGCGTGGCCCTGGCCGAGAAGCTCGCCGAACTGCTCGGCGTGGCGCTGGACGCGGGGCAGATGAGCGCGCCGCTGCTGGCGCGCATCGACGCCGCGCAATGCACCGGCTGTACCCGTTGCTACCGGGCCTGCCCGACCGACGCCATCGTCGGCGCCAACGGCCAGATCCACAGCGTGCTGGCGAACGCCTGCACCGGCTGCGGCAAGTGCCTGGCGGCCTGCCCGGAGGACTGCATCGGCATGGCTGCGCAGCAGCCGACCCTGGACCACTGGCGCTGGGCCAAGCCCCAGGCCGCCTGACCCGACCACGGAGCATTCGCATGTTCAATCTCGCCCGCATCCGCGGTGGCATCCACCCGGCAGGCCACAAGGACCGCTCGGCCGCGCTGCCGATCGGCACCCTGGCGCTGCCGCCGCGCCTCTACCTGCCGCTGCTGCAGCATGCCGGGGCGGAAAACCTGCCGCTGGTCAAGGTCGGCGACCGGGTGCTCAAGGGCCAACTGCTGGCCAGCTCGCCCTCGGAACTGTCGGCACCCCTGCATGCACCCAGCTCCGGGCGAATCGTCGAAGTCGGGCCGATTCCCGCGCCGCACCCGTCCGGGTTGCGGGTCAACGGCCTGGTCATCGAGTGCGACGGCGAGGAGCGCTGGATCGACCTGGACGTCCCGGCCGATCCCTTCGCGGTAGCCCCGCTGATTCTGGCCGAGCGGGTGGCCCAGGCCGGCATCGTCGGCCTGGGCGGGGCGATCTTCCCGGCGGCGGTGAAGCTCAAGCAGGGCACCCGTCACGAGATCAAGACGGTGCTGGTCAACGGCAGCGAGTGCGAGCCCTACCTGAGCACCGATGACCGCCTGATGCGCGAGCGCGCCGAGGCGATCGTCGACGGTGCCCGCTTGATCCAGCACATCCTGCGCGCCTACAGCATCGTCATCGCCATCGAGGACAACAAGCCGGAGGCCCTGGCCGCCATGCGCGCCGCCAGCGAACCCTTCGGCGCCATCGAGGTGGTGGCGGTGCCGGCGCGCTATCCGATGGGCTCGGCCAAGCAGCTGATCCAGGAGATCACCGGCCGCGAGGTGCCCGCCGGCGGACGCAGCACGGCGGTCGGCGTGCTGGTGCACAACGTCGGCACGGTGTACGCCATCCAGCAGGCGCTGCGCCATGGCCGGCCGCTGATCTCGCGGGTGGTCACCGTGGCCGGCAGTTGCGTGACCAGCCCGCGCAACCTGGAGACGCTGATCGGCACCCCGGCGCAGGCGCTGTTCGATGCCTGCGGCGGCCTGGCCCGCGAACCCCGGCAGTTGATGCTCGGCGGGCCGATGATGGGGGTGCAGCTGCCGTCCGCCGGGGTGCCGCTGATCAAGGGCGCCACCGGCCTGCTGGCGCTGGCCGCGCACGAGCTGCCGCAGCGCGAGGCGGCGCCCTGCATCCGCTGCGCGCGCTGCGTGGATGCCTGCCCGATGGGCCTGACCCCGCTGCAGATGGCGGCCCACGCGCGGGTCGACGACTTCGACGGCGCCAGCGACTACGGCCTGAGCGACTGCATCCTGTGTGGCTGCTGCGCCTATGTCTGCCCCTCGCACATTCCCCTGGTGCAGTACTTCCAGTACGCCATGGGCCAGCAGGACGAGCGGCGCAACGCGGCGCGCAAGAACGACTACATCAAGCAGCTCAGCGAGGCCCGCGCCGCCCGCCTGGCGGCGGAGGAGGCCGCGCGCAAGGCGGCCAAGGCGGCCAAGGCGCAGCAGCGCAAGCCGGCCAGGCCGGTCGGCGAAGCGTCCGGCGCCGCGCCAATCCTCGAGTCCATCCCTGAGCCCGTCGCCGAGCGAATTAGCGAGAGTGTGCAGCCATGACCCCTGATCAGCCGGCCTGCGGGCCGTTCGCCCACGACCGTTCCACGGTCAATCGCCTCATGCTGCACGTCTGCCTGGCGCTGTTGCCGGCCAGCCTGTTCGGCCTCTATCTGTTCGGCTGGCCGGCGATCAACCTGTGGCTGCTCACCTGCGCCTCGGCGCTGGCCAGCGAGGCGGTCTGCCTGCACCTGCTCGGCCAGCCGCTGCGCCGCCTGCTGGACGGTTCGGCGCTGCTGACCGGCTGGCTGCTGGCGTTGTCGTTGCCGCCCTGGGCGCCCTGGTGGATCGGCGTCGGCGGCAGTGTGTTCGCCATCGGCATCGGCAAGCAGCTGTACGGCGGCATCGGCCAGAACCTGTTCAACCCGGCGATGCTGGCGCGGGTGGCGCTGCTGATCGCCTTCCCGCTGCAGATGACCAGCTGGGCGTTGCCGCATCCGCTGGGGGCGGCCGGGACGCCGGACTTCCTCGACGGGCTGCGCATCACCTTCGCCGGCGCCGCGCCCCTCGACGGCATGAGTGGCGCCACCGCGCTGGGCAACCTGAAGACCCAGCTGACCCTGCAACAGAGTGCCAGCGACATCCTCGCCAGCGACTTCCGCCTGTTGCCGAGCCTGCTCGGCTACAGCGGCGGCAGCCTGGGCGAGACCTCCGCGCTGCTGCTCCTGCTCGGCGGCCTGTGGCTGTTGGCGCTGCGTATCGTCCACTGGGAGATCCCGCTGGCCATGCTGCTGGCGGTGCTGCTGCCGGCCGCGCTGGCCCAGCAGATCGACCCGCTGCGTTATCCCGGCGCGCTCTACCACCTGAGTTCCGGCGGCCTGCTGCTGGGCGCGCTGTTCATCGCCACCGATCCGGTCACCTCGCCGGTCAGCCGGGTCGGACGGCTGATCTTCGGCGGCGGTTGCGGCCTGCTGGTCTACCTGATCCGCACCTGGGGCAACTTCCCCGAGGCGGTGGCCTTCGCCGTGCTGTTCATGAATGCGCTGAGCCCGCTGATCGACCGCACCTGCCGCCCGCGCGCCTATGGCCGCAACCCGCGCGGCAAACCGCTGGTCGCCGCCAGTTGGACCCGGCGGGCGAAGGAGGTGGACAAGGTATGAACAGCGAACAGACCGATCTGCCGGTGCTCCCCGAACGCGAGGCGGAGGCTTCGCGCCTTGCCCGCTGGCGCTCGCGGGTGGCATACCAGGGGCTGTCGCTGGGCCTGGTATGCGCCCTGGTGGCCTTGGCGCTGCTGCTCGGCGACCACTTCACCCGTGACGCCATCGCCAGTCGCCAGCAGGAGGACCAACTGGCCACGCTGCGCCAGGTGTTGCCGGCGCGGCTCTACGACAACGACCCGCTGGCCGAGGCCTTCCGCCTGCAGGATGCCGAACTGGGCGAGGTCGAGGTCTATCCGGCGCGGCGTGGCGGCGAGCTGGTGGCCGTGGCGCTGCGGGTCGGCACGCTTGGCTATGGGGGGCCGATCGTCCAGCTCATCGCGCTGGACAACCAGGGGCGGATCCTCGGCGTGCGGGTGCTCAGCCACAAGGAGACTCCCGGCCTGGCCGACAGGATAGAACCGGCCAAGAGCGACTGGATCACGCGCTTCGCCGGCCTGTCGCTGGGCAATCCGCCGCTCGCGGGCTGGGCGGTGCAGAAGGACGGCGGCCAGTTCGACCAGTTCGCCGGCGCCACCATCACCCCGCGCGCGGTGGTCAAGGGCATTCTCCGGGCGCTGCAGCTGCACGCCCGCCACGCCGGCAAGCTGGCCGGACAACCTGAGGAGGTGCAGCCATGAGCCACTGTGGCGGAGCGCAGATCGTCGTGCGTCAGGGCAAGCGGCCCTGGCAATACTTCACCGATGCCCTGTGGGACTACAACGTCGCCCTGGTGCAGATGCTCGCCCTGTGCCCGGCGCTGGCGGTCACCACCAGCGCCACCAACGGCCTGGGCATGGGCCTGGCCACCACCCTGGTGCTGATCATCAGCAACGCGATCATCTCGTCGCTGCGCCATGTCATCTCGCCGGAGGTACGCAACCCGCTGATGATCGGCATCATCGCCGGCGTGGTGACGCTGATCGACATGGCCATGAATGCCTGGACGCACGAGCTGTACCAGGTGCTCGGCCTGTTCATCGCGCTGATCGTCACCAACTGCGCGGTGCTCGGCCGCGCCGAGGCGTTCTGCCTGAAGCACCCGGTGCTGCCCTCGATACTCGATGGTGCCGGTAGCGGCATCGGCTTCACCTGGGTGCTGGTGCTGATCGGCGGCATCCGCGAAATCCTCGGCAGCGGCACCCTGTTCGCCCAGGCCTCGTCGCTGCTCGGGGCGCATTTCCAGTGGCTGGAGCTCACCGTGCTGCCGGGCTTTCAGGGCATTCTCCTGGCCATCCTGCCGCCCGGCGCCTTCATCGCCCTGGGCTTTCTGTTGGCCGGCAAACGGGTGCTCGACCGGCGCCGCGCCGAGCGGCGGATCAAGACCCATGGCGAGCTGGTGGTGCTGCCGTGAAGCCATCGAGGAGTGAGACAGGAGGGAATTTATGAGAATCGCCGTGGTGTATGTCGCGCCCACCCAGCCGCTGTTGCTCAACTGCCAGGTCGCCGACGGCAGCACCGTGGCGCAGGCCATAGAACAATCCGGCCTGTTGCGCTGTTGCCCCGAGATCGACCTGCGCACGCAGAAGGTCGGCGTGTTCGGCAAGTTCGTGAAGCTCGACAGCCCGTTGCAGGAAGGCGACCGCGTGGAGATCTACCAACGCATCACGCGGGTGCTCGATGAAGACGAGGACGATGATGAAGACGACTAGGTAGCCGAGGAGGCCCCGATGAATAGCCCGATGAATAGCCCCGTGAACATGAACCGTGAAACCGCATTACGCATTGCCCTGGCCGCCCGCGCCATGCCCGGCATCGGTGTCGGCCAACTGCTGGAGATCCTGCATCAGCGGATCGACGGCGAGCTGACCGAGGAAAGCCTGCAGAGCGTGACCGTCACCGATCTGAAAACCGGCTTCGCCAGCGCCGACGGCGAGGAGGACGGCGAGGACATTGGCATCGGCCTGCCGGCCATGAAGGACGCCGTGCGCATCCTCTGGGGCGAGCACGTCACCGAAGCCCTGCCGCAACCGGTCGCCCCGGACAGCCTGGCGGAAGGCTCGATCCGCGTGGCCATCGCCTCCAACAATGGCGAGCGGCTGGACGGCCACTTCGGTTCCTGCCTGCGCTTCCTGGTCTATCAGGTCAGCCCCAGCGGCAAGGCCCTGGTCGCCATCCGTTCGGCCCTCGAAGCGGACTTCGCCGAGGACAAGAACGCCTACCGCGCCGAGCTGATCGCGGATTGCCAGGTGCTCTATGTCGTCTCCATCGGTGGTCCGGCGGCGGCCAAGGTGGTCAAGACCGGCATCTACCCGATGAAGAAGATCGACGGCGGCCAGGCCGACGAGATCCTCGCCGAACTGCAGCAGGTGATGGCCAGCGCACCGCCGCCCTGGCTGGCCAAGTTGCTGGGCATCGCCGCCGAACAGCGGGTGCGCTTCGCCCTCTCGGACGAGGCGGCCTGCGCATGAGGGAAGCGCGCCGAACGCGCCGAAACGCATAAATTGTAGGGGCGGGGGGGACGCCTAGTTGCATGCCCGCGATCTCTGGACTGACGAGGAGTTTCGCGGGCATGGCCCGCTCCTACGGGATTGGGCGTTTCCACGCTTTTGTAGGATGGCGTTGAGCGCAGCGACAAAACGGCAGGATGCCGTTTTGCACAGCTTCAGCTGCCCGCAGGGTGAGGTGCATGGATGCACCTCATGAAACCCATCGATAGCGCTTCGCGATGCCGCCGATTCCGGCAAGGCAACATGCCTGCGATCTGCGGGCTGACGCGGCATTTCGCGGGCATGGAACTAGGCGTCCCCCCCGTTCCTACGGGGAGGGGTGTTTCGTTCGCGGCCATGGGCCAGTAGGGTGCGCCGTGCGCACCAATAGCCCTCCGTCCGCACAGCCTGCCAAAAAGAAACTCCCCCAGGAGCACGAGGGGGAGTGGCTTATCGGCCGAAAAGGGACATCCGGGTCAGACCGGGCCGCGGGCCTCGCGGCGCGGGGCGATGGTGAAGCCGAGGGCTTCGGCGTAGCCGAGGCTGGCGAGTGTCGGTTGGTAGTCGGCCAGGGCCTGATAGAGGGTGATGACCTTGTCTTCGGCGCTCTGGCCCTTGAAGTCGTCCTTGTCCAGGCGCAGGTCGTCCATCAGGGTGTTCCATACGGCGCCGCCATCGGCATGGGGCAGGAGGATCATGCTCACCCCGTCGAGTTCGCAGCGCAGCGCCTTGCCGAGGTTCTCCACGTAGAACAGCACCTTCGCATCGGCGGCCAGGTCGCCGCGGTAGCCCTCGATAAACAGCGGCAGCAGAGCCAGGTCGATCAGCGCGCCGGCGACCATGCTCAGTTTGTCGTGGTTTGCCAGCAGCACGGCCTGCTTGATCACCGCCTTGGGTGGCATGCGCCGCCCGGACGCATCGGCGATGTCGCCTTCCTCCAGCACCAGGTCGCCACGGAAGGCATGGATGCCGGCCTGGCTGGTCGGGCCTTTGAAACTCAGGTTGCACAGCAGATTGCGGGTTTCATAGGTGTTCAGCAGCATGGTTGGGTTCTCCCTGTTGTTGATGGTGTGTGAAGTGGTTCAGGCCACCCGGGTGGCGTCGGGTGCGGCGAGGGCGAACAGCTCGCTGCAGTCGGCTTCGATCAGTTGCAGGCGTTTGCGCTCACAGACCTTGCGCTCCTTCGCGCTGGGCTCGGCAATCAGGGCCCAGCCGGCAGGGGCGGCGGCGTCGTGGATCAGGTCGCTCATGAGCATGCGTTCGGTGTCGCGGTTGAAGTGCATGCCGAGGAACAGGTAGGCCTTGCCGCGACGTTGCTGCTTGATCCAGGCCGGCACGGCGAAGCCGCCCATCAGCTCGGTGATGTAGTCGACGAAGTCGGCATCGCTGGCGACGAAGCTGGGTTTGGGCAGCGGCGTGCCGAGCGGCTTGAACAGCACCGGCAGTTGCGGATCGACCTCGGCCTGCTCGATGCGCCGGGACTGGCCGCCCTCGCAGCGATACAGATCGAAGCGGTAGTGGCTGCCAGTGAGGCGCGCGGCGCCGACGATCAGGGTGTAGGCGCGGTCGGCGTAGCAGCGCTGCAACTGGGTGTCGCGGTTGCAGTCGATCACGTAGGGCAGGCGCAGGTCGGCCAGCCACTGGTGGAAGGGCGAGGGCCTCCAGTTGTCGTCGCCGTAGGTCTGGGTGAGGAAGCGCTCGATGAAGCTGCGGCCCTTCTTGTTCTCCAGGTGCATGGCGGCGCGCGGGAATTCGTACATCAGCCGCGGCGCCATCGGCTGGCCGCCGGTCATGGCCAGGATCAGGCTGTCGCTGTCGGCCGGGATCGGCTGGCCTGTGTGGCGATCGACCACGCCGCGCAGGGCGTCGGGGCCCAGGTAGGGCACGATTTCGCCGGCGGCGAGGCGGGCGAGGATCTCCTTGAGCAAGCTGTTATTCACGGGGCTCTCCTGCTGAAAAAAACGCGAGTTCGCAGGAGCCTTTCGCAATATCCACGCCACCCCCTGGCGGCGCGTTAAGGCATTGATATAGCGGGGATTGATCGCAAACGCTGGGGCAGAGGGGCGGGCGTATTCACGACAAAATGTCGTATTTGCCACAGTACCAGCGTGTCGGGAGAAGTTGCCCGGACTTCGCCTGAAAGTTTGTTGGGTTGTCGCCATTGCAACAGACAGAGTTGGCCATTTGTTATCTATCAAACGGCCTTGTTGTTGCTCTGAATAACAAATAATTGCTTTAAAAACAGTTGCTTGGGATTCGTTTTAAGCGCTGGCACAAACACTGCACTTGTCCTGTTGCGCAGGCTTGTTCGTGCCTATAGCCCACTTCATGTGGAAACGAAACTGAGGAATTGATTATGGCAATGCGTCAATGCGCTATCTACGGNAAGGGTGGGATTGGCAAATCCACGACCACCCAGAACCTCGTGGCGGCCCTGGCCGAAATGGGCAAAAAAGTGATGATCGTCGGCTGCGACCCGAAAGCCGACTCCACCCGCCTGATTCTGCACTCCAAGGCCCAGAACACCATCATGGAAATGGCGGCCGAGGCCGGCACCGTGGAAGACCTCGAGCTGGAAGATGTGCTCAAGTCCGGCTACGGCGACATCAAGTGCGTNGAGTCNGGTGGCCCTGAGCCAGGCGTTGGCTGTGCCGGCCGTGGCGTGATCACCGCGATCAACTTCCTCGAGGAGGAAGGTGCCTACGACGACGAACTGGACTTCGTCTTCTACGACGTGCTCGGTGACGTGGTCTGTGGCGGTTTCGCCATGCCCATCCGCGAGAACAAGGCCCAGGAAATCTACATCGTCTGCTCCGGCGAGATGATGGCCATGTATGCGGCCAACAACATCTCCAAGGGCATCGTGAAGTACGCCAACTCCGGCAGCGTGCGTCTGGCCGGCTTGATCTGCAACAGTCGCGAAACCGACCGTGAAGACGAGCTGATCATGGCCCTGGCCGACAAGCTGGGCACCCAGATGATCCACTTCGTGCCGCGTGACAACGTGGTGCAGCGCGCCGAAATTCGCCGCATGACCGTGATCGAGTACGACCCGAACGCCAAGCAGGCCGACGAGTACCGCGCGCTGGCTCGCAAGATCTACGAGAACAAGAAGATGGTGATTCCGACCCCGATCACCATGGACGAGCTCGAGGCCCTGTTGATGGAGTTCGGCATCATGGATGAAGAGGACACGAGCATCGTCGGCAAGACCGCCGCCGAAGAAGCCGTGGCCTGATCGCATCGTTTCAGTAGGACGGGGCAGGGCAGATTGGCCCTGCCGGAGAGTCGCACTGTGCGGTTGGCAGTGCGGCGGCTCCGTGACCCGCATATGAACGCAAGGCAAGAGGAGGCCATACCATGTCCGGTATGTCACGTGAAGAGGTGGAATCCCTCATCCAGGAAGTCCTGGAAGTTTATCCCGAGAAAGCCCGCAAAGAGCGGGCCAAGCACCTTTCTCCGAATGATCCGAGCCTGGAACAGTCGAAGAAGTGCATCACCTCCAACAAGAAGTCCCAGCCGGGACTGATGACCATCCGTGGCTGCGCTTACGCCGGCTCCAAGGGTGTGGTCTGGGGGCCGATCAAGGACATGATCCACATCTCCCACGGTCCGGTGGGCTGCGGCCAGTATTCGCGGGCCGGCCGGCGCAACTACTACATCGGCACCACCGGGGTGAACGCCTTCGTCACCATGAACTTCACCTCGGATTTCCAGGAGAAGGACATCGTCTTCGGCGGCGACAAGAAGCTGGCCAAGCTGATCGACGAGATCGAGACCCTGTTCCCGCTGAACAAGGGCATCTCGATCCAGTCCGAGTGCCCGATCGGCCTGATCGGCGACGACATCGAGGCGGTCGCCAAGAAGAAGGCCGCCGAGCATGAGACCACCGTGGTGCCGGTGCGCTGCGAAGGCTTCCGCGGGGTGTCGCAGTCCCTCGGTCACCACATCGCCAACGACGCCATCCGCGACTGGGTGCTGGACAAGCGCGACGACGACAGCAGCTTCGCCTCCACNCCCTATGACGTGTCGATCATCGGCGACTACAACATCGGCGGCGACGCCTGGTCCTCGCGCATCCTGCTCGAGGAGATGGGCCTGCGCATCGTCGCGCAATGGTCCGGNGACGGCACCCTGTCCGAGATCGAACTGACGCCCAAGGTCAAGCTCAACCTGGTGCACTGCTACCGCTCGATGAACTACATCTCCCGGCACATGGAAGAGAAGTACGGCATCCCGTGGATGGAGTACAACTTCTTCGGTCCGACCAAGACCGCCGAGTCGCTGCGCGCCATCGCCGCGCATTTCGACGACAGCATCAAGGCCAAGTGCGAAGCGGTGATCGCCAAGTACCAGACGGAATGGCAGGCGGTGATCGCCAAGTTCCGCCCGCGTCTGGAAGGCAAGCGCGTCATGCTCTACGTCGGCGGCCTGCGTCCGCGCCACGTGATCGGCGCCTACGAAGACCTGGGCATGGAAGTGGTCGGTACCGGCTACGAGTTCGGTCACAACGACGACTACGACCGCACGCTCAAGGAAATGGGCAGCGCCACGCTGCTGTATGACGACGTCACCGGCTACGAGTTCGAAGAATTCGTGAAGAAGGTCAAGCCCGACCTGATCGGTTCCGGGATCAAGGAAAAGTACATCTTCCAGAAGATGGGTGTGCCGTTCCGGCAGATGCACTCCTGGGATTATTCCGGCCCGTACCACGGCTTCGACGGCTTCGCCATCTTCGCCCGTGACATGGACATGACCCTGAACAACCCGTGCTGGAAAAAGCTCCAGGCACCCTGGCAGAAGAGCGCCGAGGCCGACCTCAAAGTCGCCGCCAGCGCCTGACGTCCAGCAGTCGTACGTAACGTCCTGCGGCGGCCAGCCTGGCTGGTCGTCGCCGACATCCGTTATCGCCGTTCACAGATAAGTGAGGCGAAGGAGAGAGTCATGAGCCAGCAAGTCGACAACATCAAAGCCAGTTACCCCTTGTTCAGGGACGCTGAATACACNGAAATGCTNNAGCGCAAGCGCGACGACTTCGAGGAGAAGCACCCACAGGAGAAGATCGATGAAGTCTTCCAGTGGACCACCAGCCTGGAATACCAGGAGCTGAACTTCCAGCGCGAAGCGCTCACCGTCAACCCGGCCAAGGCCTGCCAGCCGCTGGGCGCGGTGCTCTGCGCCCTGGGCTTCGAGAAGACCATGCCCTACGTGCATGGCTCGCAGGGCTGCGTGGCGTATTTCCGCACCTACTTCAACCGNCACTTCAAGGAGCCGATCGCCTGCGTGTCCGACTCCATGACCGAGGACGCCGCGGTGTTCGGCGGCCAGCAGAACATGAAGGACGGCCTGCAGAACTGCCGGGAAACCTACAAGCCCGACATGATTGCGGTGTCCACCACCTGCATGGCCGAGGTCATCGGCGACGACCTCAATGCCTTCATCAACAACGCGAAGAAGGACGGCTTCGTGCCGGACGAGTACCCGGTGCCTTACGCCCATACCCCGAGCTTCGTCGGCAGCCATGTCACCGGCTGGGACAACATGTTCGAAGGCATCGCCCGCTACTTCACCTTGAAAGAAATGGATAGCAAGGTGCTGGGCAGCAACGGCAAGGTCAACATCGTGCCGGGCTTCGAGACCTACCTGGGCAACTTCCGCGTGATCAAGCGCATGCTCAAGGAAATGGACGTCGACTACAGCCTGCTCTCCGATCCGGATGAGGTGCTGGATACCCCGGCCGACGGACAGTTCCGCATGTACTCGGGCGGCACCAGCCAGGCCGAGATCAAGGACGCGCCGAACGCCATCAGCACCCTGCTGCTGCAGCCCTGGCAGCTGGAGAAAACCAAGAAGTTCGTCGAAGGCACNTGGAAGCATGCAGTGCCCAAGCTGAACGTGCCCATGGGCCTGGATTGGACCGACGAGTTCCTGATGAAAGTCAGCGAGATCAGCGGCCAGGAGATCCCGGAAAGCCTGGCCAAGGAGCGTGGTCGCCTGGTCGACATGATGACCGACTCGCACACCTGGATGCATGGCAAGCGCTTTGCCTTGTGGGGCGATCCCGACTTCGTCATGGGCATGGTCAAGTTCCTCCTGGAACTGGGGGCCGAGCCGGTGCATATCCTGGCAAACAATGGCAACAAGCGCTGGAAGAAAGCCGTGGAAGCGCTGCTGGAAACTTCGCCCTACGGCAAGAACTGCACGGTCTACATCGGCAAGGACCTCTGGCACATGCGTCGCTGGTGTTCACCGACAAGCCGGACTTCATGATCGGCAACAGCTACGGCAAGTTCATCCAGCGCGACACGCTGCACAAGGGCAAGGAGTTCGAGGTGCCGTTGATCCGACTCGGCTTCCCGATCTTCGACCGCCACCACCTGCATCGCCAGACCACCATGGGCTACGAGGGCGCGATGCAGATGCTGACCACCCTGGTCAACGCGGTGCTCGAACGGCTGGACGAGGAGACCCGTGGCATGCAGACCACCGACTACAACTACGACCTGATCCGCTGAGGGCGAAAGCGCTTCATCGGTCGAGCGGGGGTGGCATGCGCCGCCCCGGCTCCCNCTTTTGTCCGTCGGCCGGGCGTTCCGCAGGGCTCGCGTCGACGGACTTTTTTCCCTGGAGTAGCCCCATGCCCAGCGTCATGATCCGCCGCAATCCGCAAGGTCAATTGACCATCTACATTCCCAAGAAAGATCTCGAGGAGGCAGTGGTCGCTCTGCAGCACGACAGCCCGGATTGCTGGGGCGGTGAAGTCACTCTGGCTGACGGCTCCCGCTATTACCTCGAACCCCTGGCTGCGCCGCCCAGCCTGCCGATCACCCTGCGCGCCAAGCGGGCAGGCGAGGGCTGAAAGATGGCCGCGCACCCCCTGGCCGGGCGGACGCAGCTGCCCGCCCATCTGGCCCTGCGCATCGCCTTGGCCGCGCGTGAACTGAACGGCGTGGATAACGCTCGATTGCTGCGTGCGTTGCTGGCCATAAGCGGCGAGCCGATCACCGAAGCGCGCCTGGGCAAACTGCGGGTGGCGCGGTTACGGGCACAGCTGCTCGATCCCGCTGGCGATGAACTGNCGCTGACTCCGAGCGAGCGTCAGTTGCAACGTGCGGTCAGCCTGCTCAAGGGCCGCGGTGTGCGGATGCCGGAGGAGCCCCTGCCGGTTGCCGAGCCGTACCGCGATGGCGAACTGGCGGATTCGGTGCGCATCGCCTGCGCCTCCGACCAGGGCGAGTGCCTGGATGGCAGCTTCGGCCGTTGTGCGCGCTACCTGATCTACCAGGTTTCGCCCAGTAGCAGCCGCCTGATCGCCCTGCGTGAGCCCGGCTCGGTCGCGGCGGATGAAGACCGCCATGCCAGGCGCGCGGCGCTGCTGCAGGACTGCCAGCTGCTCTACACCCTGAGCATCGGCGGGCCGGCGGCGGCCAAGGTGATCCGCGCCGGCGTGCACCCGGTGAAAGTCGCGGGGCCCATGCCGGCGCGCGCGATAGTCGAAGAACTGCAGCGCGTACTGGCCAGCGCGCCGCCGCCCTGGCTGGCCAAGGTCATGGGCATCGAGCCCGACCGGCGCGTGCGCTTTACCTGTAACAGCCGAGGATGAGGATCCAACATGATCAACCACATGCTGCTGTGCAATGTCATTCAACAGGCCGAACAGGGCGAACTCGACGAGGCGCTGCTGGGCAACCTGCGCAGTGCTCATCCCGGGGTGCATTTCACCCTGTGTCTGGATGACGACATCACGGTCAACGCCAAGCCGGTCGCCGAGCGGCCGGGCTTCAATATCTACCTGNTCAACTCCAGCGATCACTGCTCGACGCTGACCAACGACCTCGACTGCGCCTCCGGCATCGTGCTGGCGCAACTCATCGCCGACTGAGGGCGCTATGGCCGACGACCCGGTTCAGGACATCACCCCAATCGGCGACTGCCGCGAATGCGGTTTCCGCTGCAGCCTGCTGCCGAGCGGCCGCTGCACGCCTGGCGACCGCTGCGTGGCGGTGCAGAGCGGCCGACAGATCGACCGCTTCTTTCGCAACAACCCGCAGGTGGCGGTGCAGTACCTGAGCGACCCGTTCTGGGAGCGCCGCGCTATCGCCGTGCGCTATGCCCCGGTCGAGTCCCTGGGGCCTTTGCTGCACGACAACGACGAGGTGGTGCGCCGCGCCGTGGCCTACCGTCTGCCGCGCGAGCAGCTCGCCGCGCTGCTGCATGACGAGGATCGCGAGGTGCGCATCACCGTGGCCGACCGCCTGCCGGTCGAGCAGCTGGAACAGATGGCCGCGGACCGCGACTACCTGGTGCGCGCCTATGTGGTGCAGCGTATCGCCCCGGGCCGGTTGTTCCGCTTCATGCGCGACGAAGACCGCGAGGTGCGCAAGCAGGTGGCCCGGCGCCTGCCCGCGGAAAGCCTGGGCTTGATGGCCCAGGACCCCGAGCCGGAAGTACGCCGCATCGTCGCCTCGCGCCTGGCCGGCGTGGACCTGCTCGAGCTGCTCCACGATCCCGACTGGACGGTACGCCTGGCCGCCGTGGAAAACGCCGCGCTGGATGCCTTGCGCCGCCTCGTCGAGGCCGATCCGGAAGTGCGGCGGGCGATCGGCGAACGCCTGGCCGGTGGCTGTCCGGAGGGTGCGCGATAAACCCAGCGGTCAAAAGCAAGGCCATGTCCCGGTTGGATGTTGCATGAGCCGGTGCTTCTTGCAGGAGTGGGCGTGCCCGCTCATTCAGGCGGCCATCACGCTTCGCGGCCAAGGCGGAGCGTCCTTCCGCCACTGCGGCCTGGGGGTGGCTATCCGGCGCGCCTGAATTGGCGATTTTCCAGGCCAGGTACAACAGATAGGCCGCGCCCAGGTAGCGCAGCAGGGTATACAGCTGGGGAACCTGCTCGAACACCTGGCCAAGGCCCAAACCCACCGCCATTACCAGCAGCCTGAAACCCAGGCTGATGCCGCACATGTACGGCAGGCATGCGGCGCAGGTCGAAGTTCACCCCGGAGGCAAGCAGCATCATGCTGGTCGGCCAGGGGACCCTCGAGGCGTGCTCCAGCACTCGAAGTGAGAGTTCGAACGATTGGCCAAAAATTACCGAACAATGGCTATTTCGCCACTCACGGGATCGGCACGCCGCGCCGATAATGCACTCACGGTGGCCCCATGGACCACCGGGGGATCGACCCCCTGGCGGTCGCTGCTGGAGAACAGGTGATGACTTCAAAATCTCGTCGTGCGCAGGAAGGCGTCGCCCTGGTGCTGCTCTCGGCGTGCTGCTTTGGTGCCATGGTGCTCTTCGGACGCTGGGCTTACGCCGATGGCGTTGCACCGGCGAGCCTGCTGTTCATGCGCTTCGCGATCGCCGCACCGATCTTGGGGGCGCTGGTGCTCTGGCGCGGCAGCGCCTGGCCGAAAGGGCGCTCGGCGTTGATCTCGGTGCTGATGGGGGCAATTTTCGTTGGCAACTCCCTGGCCTATTTCGTCGCCTTGTCGCATGCGCCGGCGGCCACCGTGGCCATCGTGTTCTTTGCCTACCCGGCCATAGTGACGGTCGCGGCATGGGTGATTTTCCGCGAGTCCCTCGACACGGCGCGGATGCTCGCGTTGCTGCTGGCGCTCGGCGGCTGTGTGGCGACGCTCGGGCTTACCGCGCTGGGGGCGCTGGGGGGCGCCGCGTATGCGTTACTGGCGGCCGGCATCTACACGCTGTATGTGCTACTGGCCCGCGGCGTTGCCCCGGAGACCGACCCGCTGGCACAGGCCGCGGTGATCACCGCGGTGGCGGCGACTGTGCTGGGCGGCATCGCGTATGGGCAAGGCTTGAGCCTACCCAGCAGCACCCTGGGCTGGAGCGGCGTGGTCGCGCTGGCGGTGATCTCGACGGTGATCGCGCTCACCGCGTTCCTTGCCGGCGCGGCGCGCCTTGGCTCGACCGGCGCGGCGACGCTGTCGGCCGCCGAGCCGGTGGTGGCGGCGATCCTCGCCGCGCTGTTGCTCGACGAACCGCTGTACGCCGGGATCGTGCTCGGCGCAGGCCTGATGGTGGGGTCAACCCTGCTGATCGTGAACAGTTCCGCGCGGGATAAGGCGGCCCCCGAGGGTAACGTGCATGCCAACGGATAACGCCAAGCGCAATGCGCAGACTGCCAGTCCCAGGCCGGCAGCGCCGTTGGTGGTGTCCATCGCCTTTCGCGGCCTCAGCGTATTCGAGGCGGGCATTGCNGCCGAGGTCTTCGGTGCCGAACGGCCGGAGTTGCCCGCGCCGCTGTATCGCTTCGCGGTGGCCCAGGTCGAGCCAGGTCTGTTGCGCACCAGCGGGGGCTTGCGGCTGCGCGCCGATGCGGGCCTCGAGCTGCTTTCCCAGGCACACTGGATCGTGGTGCCCGGCTGGCGCGATGTGCATGAGCGTCCCCCGCAGCGCCTGCTCGATGCCCTGATTGCGGCGCACGCGCGCGGCAGCCGGTTGCTGTCGATCTGCTCGGGTGCCTTCGTGCTGGCCGCCGCCGGCTTGCTGGACGGACGCCCGGCCACCACCCACTGGCGCTACGTCGACGCCTTCCGCGCGTTGTACCCGCAGGTGCGGCTCGATCCCGATGTGCTCTATGTCGATGACGGCGACATCGTCACCTCGGCGGGCAGCGCGGCCGGCATCGATGCCTGTCTGCATGTCGTGCGCAGGGACTATGGCACGGACATCGCGAACCTCGTCGCCCGCGCCATGGTCAGCAGCCCGCACCGCAGCGGCGGCCAGGCGCAGTACATCCCCGCGCCTGTGCCGATCCGCAGCCAGGCGGGCCTGGCGCAGGTACTCGACTGGGCCCGCAAGCGCCTCGATCAGCCCTTGTCGATCCCCCAGCTGGCCGAGCAGGCGGCGATGAGCGAGCGCACCTTCCTGCGCCGCTTCATCGAAGAAGTGGGCATGACGCCCAAGGCATGGCTGATCCAGCAGCGGGTGTTCGCCGCCCAACGGATGCTGGAAGCGAGCACTTCGCCCATGGACGACATCGCCCTGGCCTGCGGATTCGGCTCGCCCGAGGCGTTTCGCCTGGCATTTCGCAAGACCAGCGGCGTGGCGCCATCGGTCTATCGGGAGCGATTCCGGATCGGACCGACGTAGCGGCGCAGGCACCCCAGGTACTCATGGCGTCGGGTCAGTGATCTCGAGGCGGCTCAGCAGAACTGCCTTCAGCACCTTGTCGGGGCTGGTAGCAACAGGTCACTGGGCCATGCCCAGGTAAGACCTTGCCCCCATTAGGTGCTGCACGCAGCGTCTGTAAATACCCTCTTGCCACCCTCGGTGCCCGAACACCGGACGATCTGGATCAGGTGTTCGCGCTGCCGACCTGACGGCCCTTGCCCTGCAGCGCCAGATTGACCTGCAGCCAGCCATTGACCGCGGGTTCTCCCGCTTCGGCGAAGGCGCGTTGCAGCAGCTTGGCCTGCTCGCGGCGCAGGGCCAGTTCCAGCTTGGCCCCTTCTGGGGTGAAACCGAGCAGGCGCTTGCGCTTGTCATCGGCGGCCGTCAGGCTTTCCACCAGGCCCATTTCCAGCAACTGGCGCAGCGGCGTATTCAGCGCCTGCTTGCTCACCCCCAGGTAGGCCAGCAATTCCTTCATGCTCAGCCCCGGGTACTTGGCGATAAAGAATAGAATGCGGTGGTGCACCCGCGACAGGCCGCGCCGCGCCAGCATTTCGTCGGCCTTGGCGGTGAACGCCTGGTAGCCGAAGAAGAAGGCTTCCATGGCGGTCTGCTGGGTGGTGACGTTTTTCAGGTCAAGCATTAAGGTCAAGCCTATTGACGTATTGGGGCTGGGCGTCGTAATTTCGGTCAAACAGGTTGACCTATAAACAGTTTGACCTATTTTTAATCACCTTTGCTACCGGTGTCTCCATGGCCTTCTCCGAACGCGTTGCCCGCCTGAAAAGCTCCCTGATCCGTGAAATTCTCGCCGCGGCGCAGCGCCCGGAAGTGATGTCCTTCGCCGGTGGCCTGCCGGCCGAACCGATGCTGCCCAAGGTCGAATGGGCGGATATGCCGACCAGCATGGGCCAGTACGGCATGAGCGAAGGCGAACCGGAATTGCGCGAGGCCATCGCCGAGGAAGCCCGCGCCCTGGGCGTGCCCTGCGAGGCCAGCCAGGTGCTGATCGTCAGCGGTTCGCAGCAGACCCTGGACCTGGCCAGCAAGCTGTTCATCGATCCGGGCACCGAAGTACTGCTCGAGGCGCCGACCTACCTGGCCGCGCTGCAGGCCTTCCAGCTGTTCGGCGCCGCTTGCATCGGCGTGCCGCAGGAGACCGACGGCCCACAGATCGACGCCCTGCGCCAGCGCCTGGAAAACCACAAGCCGGCCTTCGCCTACCTGATTCCGACCTTCCAGAATCCCTCGGCGGTACGCTACAGCGAGGCCAAGCGCGATGCGGTGGCGGCCTTGCTCGACGAATTCGGCGTGACCCTGATCGAGGATGAACCCTACCGCGAACTGGTGTTCGACGAAGGCAGTGCCACGCCGATCGTCAGTCGCCTGCGCAAGGCCAGCTGGATCTACACCGGCACAGTATCGAAAACCCTGCTGCCGGGCCTGCGTGTCGGTTACCTGATCGCCAGCCCGGACCTGTTTCCCTACCTGCTGCGCCTCAAGCAGTCGGCGGACCTGCATACCAACCGCATCGGTCAGTGGCAGGCCCTGCAATGGCTGGGCACCCGCCACTACCGCGAGCACCTGGCCGAGTTGCGCGATTTCTACCGCATCCGCCGCGACGCCATGCAGGCGGTGCTGCAGGAGCACTTCAGCGACTTGGCCGATTGGCAGATTCCCCAGGGCGGGCTGTTTTTCTGGCTGACCCTCAAGCAGCCGCTGGATACCCGCACATTGCTGGCGCCGGCGCTGGCGCAGAACGTCGCCTTCATGCCGGGCGAGCCGTTTTTCATCGATCCGGATCAGCATCCGGGGCATTTGCGGCTTAACTTTAGTCACGTCGCGCCGGAGCGTCTGAACGAAGGCCTCAAGCGCCTGGCCGAGGTGATCCGCCAGGCGCAGGCCGCCGAGGCGGCTTGATCCAACAGCGCACACCACAGCAAAACCAGAGGAGGGCGGGGCGATGTACAAGGTCTATGGCGATTACCGTTCGGGCAACTGCTACAAGGTCAAACTGATGCTGCACCTGCTCGGCGCGGCCTATGAGTGGGTGCCAGTGGACATCCTCAAGGGCGAGACCCAGAGCGAGGCCTTCCTGGCCAAGAATCCCAACGGCAAGATCCCGGTGCTGGAGCTGGAAGACGGCACCTGCCTGTGGGAGTCCAATGCGATTCTCAATTTTCTCGCCGATGGCACGGAGTTTCTGCCCAGCGAGCCGCGCCTGCGCACCCAGGTGCTGCAGTGGCAGTTTTTCGAGCAATACAGTCACGAGCCCTACATCGCCGTGGCGCGTTTCATCCAGCTCTACCAGGGCCTGCCCGAGGCGCGCCGCAAGGANTACGAGGAGTGCCATGCGCGCGGCCACAAGGCGCTCAAGGTCATGGANCGGCAGCTGCAGCGCACCTCATACCTGGTTGGCGAGCAGTACTCGATCGCCGATATCGCGCTGTACGCCTACACCCATGTGGCGGACGAGGGCGGCTTCGATCTCGCTCCCTATCCGTCAATTCGCGCCTGGCTCGATCGGGTGGCCAGTCATCCCAGGCATGTGAGCATGCTGGGTTAACCAGGCGTCCCGCTCTGCTCGATGCCCGCGGCATGTCGCACCGGGCTGCTACAGTTGCAAGCAGGCCGAGCAGTCGGCTGCCTTGATACGCCAGCCGCCTTGGCGGCAACCGTCCGGAGTGACGCCGCCCATGACCGAAGCCCCCAGTCGCAAAAGCCAGTTGGCGCTGATCGTGGTCATGCTCCTGCTGATCTGGCTGTGGGCCGCGATCAACCCCCTGAGCCGCGAGGACTGGTTGCTGGAAAACCTGCTGGTGTTCTTTTTCGCGGGCCTGTTGCTGGCGACCTATCGGCGCTTTGCCTTCTCCCTGACGGCCTATTGGCTGTTCGCCCTGTTCATGGCCATGCACCTGTACGGCTCCCATTACACCTACGCGGAAACGCCCCTGGGCTTCTGGTTTCAGGACGCCCTTGCGCTGGGCCGCAACCACTACGACCGGCTGGTGCATTTCTCCTTTGGCTTGCTGCTGGTCTACCCGCTGCGGGAATTGCTGCAGCGTTCGGCCGGGCTCACCGACAGGTGGCTGGCGATTCTCAGCCTCGCGGTGGTGATGGCCATGAGCGCGTTCTACGAACAGGTGGAAATGCTCGCGGCCTTGCTGGTCAGCCCGGAACTGGGCTCGGCCTTCCTCGGCACCCAGGGTGACGAATGGGATGCCCAGAAAGATTCCGGGCTGGCCATGCTGGGCGCCTTGAGCATGTTGCTGCTGCTCGCGCTGAGAAAGGCGCATTAGCCAATGGGCTCATCCAGTGCCGTCTTGGCCTGGTGTGCAGTCGCTGTCATGCAGATGATCGGCCTGACCCGCGTGACAACCGTGGNGCCCCAGTGGGCAATCGCGAATAATCGGCCAGCTGCGGCGCCGTATCTGTGCGGGCCCGCCACACTGNGGCCCTGGTCATGGCCATGTGGCGGCGTTCATAGCCGACGACATAGAGAGAAGGGATACTCATGAGAGCCATTCTGCCGNGCGCTTTCGCTGCGCTTTTGCTATCCGTCGCGGTCGCTGGCGAACAGCAGCCCCCGCATTGGAGCTATCGAGGCGAGCACGGGCCGACGCATTGGGCGCAGATGGATCCGGGCTTCAGCACCTGCGCGCTGGGCCGGGTGCAGTCGCCTATCGACATTCTCAATGCGCTAAAGGCCGATCTGCCCGAGATCGATTTCGCCTATAGCGCCGGGCCGGCCGAAGTGCTGAACAACGGCCACACGGTTCAGGTCAATCTGCCGGCATCGGGTGGCATCGCAATAGCCGGCGTGAACTATGTGCTGCTGCAGTTCCACTTCCATACGCCCAGCGAGGAAAGGATTGCCGGCATGGCCATGCCGATGGTCGCGCACCTGGTGCACAAAAGCGCGGCGGGGCAACTGGCGGTCGTCGCCGTGCTGTTCAAGGAAGGCAGGGAAAATCCTGCACTGGCGAATGTCTTCGCCACACTGCCGGCGGAAGGTGGCAAATACCGGCTGGCGGACTCTTTCGACCCCAGCCGGATCCTGCCCGTCAAGCGTGGCTACTATGCCTTCGAGGGTTCGCTGACGACCCCGCCATGCAGCGAGAACGTGCGTTGGCAGGTACTCAAGGAGCCGCTTGAAGTGTCCGGGGAACAGCTCGCCGCCTTTCGCCAACTCTATCCGATGAACGCCCGGCCAACCCAGCCGCTGAACGGCCGCGAGGTGCTGGAAAGCCGTAACTGACCGTCCCAGCCAACAGGGCGGTGACCATTCGCGGCTCGGAGTTTGAGGCGATCTCGAGCACCGTCGCAGCGGGCGAGCGTTTTTTCACAGACTCTCAGCGCCGTGGCCGTTGCTGCATGCCGATCTTGACCATTTCGAAGAACATCAGCAGCGCGCCGCCGTAGGCAAAAGCCAGTAGCCAGTGCTCGATAGAGGCGGGCTGAAAAGCAAAAACCCGAGCAATCGGCGTGATGGCGGTAACCACCAGCAACATCGCCAGGGTACCGGCGAGCACCCATTTGCCGACCCGGGACAGCCCCAGCAGCATCGATCTCCAGCCGCGTTCGGGTGAACGGTTGGCGAGAATCAGCCCGGTATTGGCCACCACCAGGGTGATGAAGGCCAAGCCACGGGCCACATCCTGCGCCAGACCATTGGCCAGTCCGCTGCGATACAGGGCCACCACCACTATGCTGACGCCGAGGCCCTGGAGCATGCCCAACACGATGTGGCGCATGTTCACCAACGGTTCGTTCAGCGCGCGTGGCGGCTGCCGCATCGGATCGCCACGGCCGTTCTCGGCCTCGAACACGATCGAGCAGGCCGGGTTGATCAGCAGTTCGAGAAAGGCGATATGAATCGGCGCCAGCAGCAGGGGCAACCCCAGCAGGACGGGCAGCAGGCTCAAGCCGATGATCGGCATGTGCACGGCGATGGTGTAGATCAGCGCCTGGCGCAGGTTGGCGAAGATCTTCCGGCCGCGCCGGATGGCCGCGACTATGGCGCTGAAATCGTCGTCGAGCAGCACCAGCGCCGCCGCTTCACGCGCCACATCGGTGCCGCGCTTGCCCATGGCGATGCCGATATGGGCGGCCTTGAGCGCTGGCGCATCGTTGACCCCGTCGCCGGTCATCGCCACCACCTCGCCACTGGCCTTGAGGCTTTCCACCAGTGCCAGTTTTTGCTGCGGGCTGACCCGGGCAAACACGCTGGTCGTGCGCAGGCAGTCGGCTAGTTGGCTGGCATCCATCGAGGTCAGGTCGCTGCCGCTGCACACCCGCGTGCTGGCGATACCGGCTGCGGCGGCAATCGCCCGGGCCGTGCGCGGATGATCGCCGGTGATCATCACCAGGCGGATACCGGCGCGCTGGCATTCGGCGATGGCGGCAGGCACGTCGTCGCGCAGCGGGTCGGCCAGCCCGAGCAGGCCGATGAACTGCAAGGCAAAATCGTGCTGAATGGCCGGCCATTGCGGGCCGGGGGAATGGCGCGCCTTGGCCACGCCGAGTACCCGCAGACCGCGTTCGGCCAGCTGTTCGGCCTGCTGCAGCACCTGTTGGCATTCGCTTGGTGACAGGTGGCAGAGGTCGACAATCGCCTCGGGCGCGCCCTTGGTGGCGACGAACGCCGGTGCGGCGGCATGTTCCTGCCACAGGTGCGACATTGCCAATTGTGCCGGCGACAGTTCGTATTCGCGCACCAGCAGCCAATCCGGGTGCAGGTGTTCGGTGTTGGCCAGGTAGTCATGGGCGAAGCGGTGAAAGGCTTGCTCCATCGGGTCGTGCGGTTCGATTTCGCTGGCCAGCACCGCGTATTCGAGCAACTCGTGGAACTCCTCCGGCAGCACCGCGGAGGTCAGCGTATCGACGTCGAGAACCTTTCCGGCGACGCACAGGGCCGCCACCTGCATGCGGTTGTGCGTCAGCGTGCCGGTTTTGTCCACGCACAGCACGCTGGTTTGCCCCAGGGTTTCGATGCTGCTCAGACGCCGCGTGAGGACCTGATGGTGGGCGATTCGGCGCGCGCCGAGCGCCAGAAAGATGATCATGATCACCGGCAGTTCCTGCGGCAGGATGCCCATGGCCAGGGTGATGCCGGCCAGCAACGCCTCCAGCCAGCCGCCGCGCAACAGTTGATAGAGCAGCGTCAGCAGCACGCACAAGCCGGCCCCGATCAACGCCAGGCGCCGGGTCAGGCGCGCGATTTCAGCNTGCAGCGGGGCCGACTGCAGGGAGATGTCCTGCAGTGACTGGCCGATATGACCGATCTGGGTGGCTTTGCCGGTNGCGCTGACCCGCATCAAACCCTGCCCGCGAACCACCAGGGTGCCGGCGAAAACCTCGCTGCCATCGGCGAATTTGGCCACCGCCGCGGATTCGCCGGTGAGCATCGATTCATCCACCGCCAGTTCGTGCGCCTGCAGGAGCAGGCCGTCGGCGGGTACGCGGTCGCCCTCGGCGAGCATCAGGATGTCCTCGCGCACCACGTCGCGCCCGGCGATGCGCATAGGCTGGCCGTCGCGGATAACCAGCGCCCTGGGGCTTGAAAGGTCGCGCAGAGACTCCAGGGCGCGCTCGGTATGGCGCTCCTGGAGCACCGTGATGGCGATAATGATCAGCACGAAACCGAGCAGGATCAACGCCTCACGCGGGTCGCCCATGCTCAGGTAAATCGCCCCGGCACCCAGCAATAGCAGGAACATCGGCTCGCGCAGCACGCTAACGGCGATGCTGAGCAGGCTGCGGCGCTGATCGGTGCCCAGCTCGTTGGGGCCTTCGGCACTGAGGCGGGCGGCGGCTTGATGCTGGCTCAGGCCGCCAGGCAGTTCAATACTCATCGGTTCCCCTGAATGCGGGCTGTCGCGCCATTCGCTGGACCCATTCGGCAACGGATCTGCGAGCATGCCAACGCGCTTGCAGATTCAGCGCCATGCGCTGCTGCAGACCGTGGGCTATTTGCAATTATGGACAAACCGCCGAATCGGTGGATAATCCGCAGGTCTCGACTTCTCTGCCGGCCCTATCGAACTCTATGCGCAAATCGCTGCGAATTGCCTTGATCTGGATGCTTATGCTCGCCCTCCCGGCGCAGAGCATGGCGGCGATCGGCATGCAGTTGTGCGCAGTGGTCAATCAGGGTGGGGCGGTCAGTCAGGATAACCAGCAGCTGGCTACGCATCATTCCGNGGCTGTTGCCATGGCTCAGCACGGGGCTGCTGTCGCCGACCATGGAGAGCCGCTAGCCAGTTCCGCTGACTCCACGCAACCGAGCGACAACCGCATGTGCAGCCTGTGTGCCTTCTGCGTCGGTGCGGTTGCGTTGAACAGCGTGGTTGTCGGTAATCCACCGCTGCCAACAGTCGAGCCGCCCCTGGCACGCCCGCAGCGCTTGCTCGGCTTGGTTGCCGACACCCCCGAACGTCCCCCTCGTTTTCTTCTCGCCTAAGCCAAACCGCGCCTGCAGCCGTGCAATAACGGCTGAGCGGCGCATTTAGCTCATTCGCGGTCTTCGCCTGTCATGTGCGGGCGTGCCGTCATCTGCGAGAACATCTGATTATGCGTTTTCTATTTGCCGTTCGGCCGAGGCTTGTCTGTCTGGCCTTGCTGGCTGTGCCTGCGGGCGTCTGGGCCGCGTTGCCCGATCCGCTGGATGCCGAGGCCGCCACGCCGGCCCTGGACTATCAATCACCGCTGAGCGCTTATCAGGGGTTGGCCGACGAACCGCCGCAGGACTGGCGCGAGGCCAATGAGCTGGTCGGCCGCATCGGCGGCTGGCGCACCTATGCGCAGGAACCCTGGGAACAGCCGGCTGCTGCGGATGCGCCGAGCGAGTCCAGCCCACCCAGCCAGCATGGCGATCACTGAGGATGCGCGTATGAACGGATTTATACGGGCGCGTCAGCTGGGGCTGGGCGCCGGGTTACTGCTGCTGGCCGGCTGCGCCAGTTTTTCCCAGGATGGCGGTTTTGCCGTGGTCGAGCAGGCCGCCGAACAGCAGCTGGACAAGCAACTGAGCTGGAGCAAGACCACCGAGGAACGGGCGGTCGTGGCCGAACGGGTCACCGAGTTGCTGGCCCAGCCGCTGTCGGCGGACGATGCAGTGCAGGTTGCCCTGCTCAACAATCCGGGGTTGCAGGCGAGCTTCGATCAGTTGG
>C687J26845_10000380_pt1 | contig 29670 bp, 27 predicted proteins | sample RifCSPlowO2_12_FD_26845 | JGI IMG/M metagenome (IMG submission 26845)
CTGAGAACCGATTGATGAAACGCATCGACTCCCGCATCGACACCGCATCCGAAGCGTTCCGGCGAAACCATCAAGCCATGAGCGCCATCGTCGCGAATTTTCGCGAGCGCATGGAAATCACGCGCCACCAACGTCCGCCGCATGAGCTCAAGCGCGTGCGCGCGCAGGGAAAACTGCTGGTGCGTGAACGGCTGGACTTGCTGCTCGATCCCGGCACGCCTTTTCTTGAGTTCTCGGCGCTGGCCGCCTGCGAGGACTACAACGGCGAGGTACCGGGTGCCAACGTGGTCACCGGTCTGGGCGTGGTCAGCGGGCGCGAGGTGCTGATCCACGCAGACGATTCCAGCGTCAAGGGCGGTGTCTGGTACACCTTGACGCCGCGCAAGCTCGCACGCTTGCTGGACATCGCGCTGGAAAACCAATTGCCGGTCCTGCATCTGTGCGACAGCGGCGGCGCCTTCCTTGAAGAACTGTCGGGCGTGTACATCGAGGGTGGCAGGGTGTTCCGCAACCAATGCCTGCTGTCCAAGGCCGGCGTGCCGCAGGTCGCGATGGTGTTCGGCCACTGCACCGCCGGCGGTGCCTACATCCCCGCGCTGTGCGATTACAGCATCATCGTGCGTGGCGCTGGCGGCGTGTTTCTCGGCGGGCCACCGCTCGTCAAGGCCGCCACCGGCGAGGAGCACACCGCCGACGAGATCGGAGGCTGTGATTTACACACCCAGGTATCCGGCACGGTCGACTATCCGGCCGACAACGAAGCCCACGCCATCGCGATTTGCCGCGAGATCGTCGCGCAGTTCAAGCCCGCAACAAAAAGCTATCTGCCCGAGCGCGATGCCGAGCCACCCTACTACGACCCCAACGAGATGCTGGGCATCGTCTCACCCGACCATCGGGTGCAATTCGATCAGCGCGAACTGATTGCCCGCATGGTGGACGACAGCCGCTTCCACGAATACCAGCCCGCCTACGGAATTACGCTGATTTGCGGCTACGCCTACATCTGGGGCTACCGCGTGGGCATCCTGGCCAACAACGGCGTGTTGTTCAGCGACAGTTCCAAGAAAGCGGCGCACTTCATCTCGCTGTGCAACCAGAACCGCACACCGCTCGTGTTTCTGCAAAACACCACCGGCTACATGATCGGCCGCAACTACGAAATGGAAGGCATCACCAAGGACGGCGCCAAGATGTTGATGGCACAGGCTGGCAGCGAGGTGCCCAAGTTCACCGTCATCACCAGTGCAGCTTTCGGTGCGGGCTACTACGGCATGTGCGGACGGGCGTGGGATCCGCGCATGATTTGGGCCTGGCCGAACGTGCACATGGGGGTGATGGGCCCCGATCAGGCCGCAAACACACTCGCCGACGTGAAAATCGCCCAATTGCGGCGCAAGGGCCACGCACCCGATGAGGCGGAGATGGCGAAACTGCGCCAACGTGTGTACGAAAAGGCCGAGCGCGAGTCCAACGCCTACTTTGCTACATCGCGCCTGTGGGATGACGGTCTGCTGGCACCTACCGACACCCGCAACGCACTGGGCATGGCACTTTCAGCCGCCGCCCACGCCCCGATCGCCGACCCGCACTATGGAATTTTCCGATTCTGAAGGGACAACATGACAGAAGACACTACCTTCGGCTTCGACGATGAAGCCCTCGCAACCCGCCCCACCGTCTACCAGAGCGGACTCTTCGAAGGCCAGGTGGTGATGGTCAGCGGCGCCGGCAGCGGAATCGGAAAAGCCATCGCCTTCCTGTACGCGCGCCTTGGCGCCAAGCTGGTCATCTGCGGGCGCGACCCAGCCAAGCTAGAGACCTGCGCCGAATGGCTGCGCCGGCTCGGCAGCCCTGATGTGCTGGTGCACCCCATGACGATCCGTGAGCCCGAGCAGGTGGAACAGTTGATCGACGTGGCGTGGCAGCACTTCGGACGCATCGACGTGCTCGTCAACAACGCCGGCGGGCAATTCCCGCAGCGAGCGCTGGACTACAGCGTCAAGGGCTGGAAGGCGGTGATCGACACCAACCTGAACGGCACCTGGTACATGATGCATGCGCTGGCTCGCCGCTGGCGCGACACCGGTACGCGGGGCAACATCGTCAACATCGTCGCCACCTTCCAGCGGGGCATGCCGGGCGTGGCGCACACCTGCGCTGCGCGCGCCGCCGTCACCCATCTGTCCAAAACGGTTGCCGTGGAGTGGGCGCAGCATGGCATCCGCGTCAATTGCATCGCGCCTGGAGCGATCGCCAGCACCGGCTTTCGTCAGTACTCCCCCGAGGCGGTGAAGGCTTTTGCCGGAGCCAACCCGATGAAACATGTCGGTGACGTGCAGGACGTGGCCGAGGCCGCGGTCTACATCAGCGCGCCCAGCGGCAAGTTCGTCACCGGCGAACTGCTCACGGTGGATGGCGGCGGCGTGCTCTGGGGCGAAGTCTGGACCATCGCCAAACCCGACTACTTCAAGGTGAACACATGAATTCGGCCGACACGCAACACCCCAAGTTCGGCCCGGGCGACGAAGCCCTGGCCGCGCTCCCGACGGTCTATCGCGACGACCTTTTCGCCGGCAAAGTGGTGTTGGTGTCGGGCGCCGGCAGCGGCATCGGCAAGGCGATCGCCTTTCTGTTTGCCCGACTGGGTGCCACGCTCGCCATCTGCGGGCGCAAGGCCGACAAGCTCGAGGACTGTGCCGAAAAACTGCGCGCCTTGTCAGGCCGTGAGGTATTTACCTACCCGGTGACCATCCGCGATCCCGAGCAGGTGGACGCCATGCTCAGTGCCGTGTGGGAACGTTTGGGAGGCGTTGACGTTCTGGTCAACAACGCCGGTGGCCAGTTTGCAGCCCATGCGATGGACTTCAACGTCAAGGGTTGGAACGCGGTGATCGACACCAACCTGAACGGCACCTGGTACATGATGCAGGGCGCTGCCAAACGCTGGGTGGAACAGGGCCGGCACGGCAACATCGTCAACATCACCGCCGCCATCGACCGGGGTCTGACGGGCATGGCGCACACCACCGCCTCGCGCGCGGGCGTCATCGCGCTGTCGCGCACGCTGGCCATCGAGTGGGCAGAACACGGCATCCGCCTGAACTGCATTGGTGCCGGCGCCATCGAGAGCAACGGCTTCAACAACTACCGCGAGGAGAATGTGGCCACCTTTTACTCGTGCAATCCGATGAAACGGGCCGGCGACGTGCAGGACATCGCCGAGGCGGTGGTCTACCTCGCCGCACCCTCGGGCAAGTTCATCACCGGCGAGGTGCTCAACGTCGAAGGTGGGATGCTGCTGTGGGGCGAGTTCTGGCCTGCTGGCAAGCCGGACTATTTCAAAGTCGAACCAACTTGAGCGCGCAGCCCCCTCCTCCGTCGGCAAGATACTCCCACGGGCCTTTTCAGCAGCTCGTAGGGTACGACATCCTGCACAACGAGCGCGGCTCGTATTTCCGGCTGCCGATCCGGCGCGACCACCTCAACCCCCACGGTGTGCTCCACGGCGGGGTACCCTTGACCTTGCTCGATGCGGTCGGGGGCAGAACCCTGATCGACCGGCCGATCCCCGGCAGCGGCCAGCTCATCCAGTCGTCGGTAACGGTCACGCTGACCGTGGATTTCATGCGTGCGGTCGGCACAGGAATCCTGTTTGCATCGGCAACGCCCGACCACATCGGCAAGACGCTGGCCTACGTGTCGGTGAAGGTGACGCTCGACGAGCTTGACGGCGACGTCGTGTCGCGCGGCATCGGCACCTACCGCATCTACACCAAGTCGCTGGTCAAAGCGGTCTGATCGGTGCACGGCGGAGACCGCCCGGCAAAGCACTGCCGCTCAATGCACATGATCATCGGGCGGCGGAAGGATTTGCGGCTCGCGGTTGATGCGTTCGATTTGGCCGAGCAGAAACTGCGTGTCGCGCCATCCTTCACCGGCGCCCTCCTCGTCCTGCGGCACCCAGCGCGCACGCGCATAGCCGAATCGGTCAAGCAGGAATTCCATGTGAGACGGTGGCGCCCCCAAGACGGTCTTGCCGGGGTCGTTCAATGTACGCCGGAACAGCAAATAGGCGGTCGCCGCCTCCTGCGCCCCGTCGGTGACGACAGAAAACGGCAACGACAGCGAAGAAGTGGCACCCGGCAACGCAATCGCAATCACCTCGGTGCCGCTTGATTGCAACTGCGGATAGACACGCGCCAGTTCGACCAGACGTTTCGCGGAGAAGAGCTGCGAGTAGAAGACAAGCAGCACGGACTTGCGCCCCCTGTACTCCTTGAGCGCCGCGGTCAGTCCCGACCGGGTCACAAAATCGAAATCGGGCGGACCGAGCCAGGGCCGCCCGGGCACCACCTGGGGCGTCAGGATGCGAGCCTGGAAGCCAGCGGAGAACGCACGCAGGAAGTTCACCATGTCCCAACGTTCCTCTTCGGTCATTTCCTGCGCAAAGCCGGGCATGGCGGTTCTCGGCTTGCCGTGGGTGAGCCACCAGAAGAGATCGCCCGCAGTGTGCAGCGCAGTATGCGGCTCGGTGAGATTCGCGGGCCTGGTGGGCAAGCGGGTGGCCTGCGGACCGTCTCCCTTGCCACCCGGACCGTGACAGGACACGCAGTGCTGGGAATACAGCACCGCCCCGCGCGTGACCGACACCGCGTTGTAACTGACATTCGTGCGCCGGTAAGTGTCGGGATAGGCGTCCACCGACAACGCGTACAAACCGGTGGTTAAGCCTGAAGAAATCGCCAGCACTGCGATACCCAAACGCCAGCGGTCCACACCCCGCGCTGCGCCCGTGCGTGGCCTTGAAACGATGGTGTGCAGCGACCAAACCAGCCCCCCCATCGCCAGCAGCGACGCGCCCACGACGGTGGCCGCCACCCCGGGTTGGTCCCAGGTCGCCGCGAGCGACAGACGAAACGGAAGCGGCCACGCCATCTGAGCATGGGCCGCGGGCAGCGTACCTGTCAGACTGGCTGCGAAGAGCAGAATCAGCAGCACAACGCCCAGTTCCACCCGGACCAGACCGGCCGCGCCTTGCCACGCAAGACCCTGCTCGAATGCCCCCTGGCCCATACGCGACATCCAGACCCAGCGAACCCGCGCTGCAACCAGCAGCACCAGCATCAGCAGAACCATCTTGGCCAGCACCTGCAGACCGAACGACGTGGCGAGCAGCGGCGCCAGGCTGCGTTCGAGCACCGTCATCAGACCGCCGAAGATGTCGTCTGTCCGCGCGGGCCAGCGGGTCGGCGCGCCGAACTGCAGGTACGCGATGAGGGATCCGGACGCAACGATCAGTGCAACGCAAACCGTCGCAAGCACCGAGAAGCGGCGCACCACGCCGAGGAACATCTTCCGGAACAGCGGATCCCGACCTCCCGCAGCCATGTGAAGTCCGTAGGCCAGCGCCGGCAGGCCGCCAGCCCAAACGCCAGCCGCCAGCAGATGCACGACATGGCCGACACCTGCAAGCCAAAGCGGTTCCGTGGCTGCGCCGTGCCCTGTAAATACCGCGGCTGCGTTAATCAGCAGCGCCGGGATGAGCAGCACCACATCGACGACGCGCTCGCCGAACCGCGCGATCAGAGGCCCACGACCCAACAGCAGCAGCAACAAGATCAGCGCCGTCGCCTGCCGCAGTTTCCATACCGCACCGTAGCGCGTTCGCTCCAGCAACCGGGTCCATTCGGACCATTCAAAAACTGCCTCTCCGCGGCCGCTGACCGAAGCCGCCTGCAACATCAACAGACCTGCCGTTGTGGCCAGCAGCAGTGCCACCAGCCATGGCGCGGCGGCAAGGATCGCTGCGCGCCAGCGCGCTGCATCCGGGCTTCGGCCAGGCCCAGCGAGCAACAGCACGGCAAAGCTGCCCAACAGCACCAGGCCGTTGGTCAATTGCAGCCAGCGCAGTGCCGTGCCGAGGAACTCCATTTACTTCCCGGAGCCCTCGGCCTTCACGGTGAAGGTATAACCGTAATCAACCGTGTGGCCATCGACCGAGAGCACCCGGTATTTCACCGTATAGGCACCCGGGCTGAGCATGGGCAACTCCAACACCAGCAGTTTGGGGTCGTCCTTGTCAACCCGGGCCTTCTGGGTCGTGACCGGGCCGGCACCTTCCTTGATCACGCTGATCGTCGCGTACTCGGGCTCCAGCCGCTCGTTGAACCACAGCCTGACCTGCAGCGGTGGTTTGGACAGCGTCGCCCGCCGTGCCGGTTCGGACTTGACCAGCGCGGCATGCGCCAGCGCCGTGCCAGTGGCGGTCATTGCCAGCAGCGCGACGAGCCACGAAACCATCTTGCGCCGGGCGTTCATTCGGCACGCACCCAAGTTTGCGAGCGCCCGAACAACGGAGCGCCGATGAAACCCCGAACCTCGAGCTTCTTGCCGCCCTCGGCGGGCCGCAGACGCAGCCGGTAGGTCGACCCGTTCTCCGGATCGAGCACCTCGCCACCGTCCCACAGCGTGGTGTCATCGGCATTGCGCTTGATGCCGCGAATAATCGTCATCCCGACCACCGGCTTGTCCTTGCGCTCGCCGGTGCACTTCTCGCAAACTGTCGCTGCCTTGGGATCGAGGAGCTTTTCGATCACGCCGCTGAGCACGCCAGCCGATTCGGTGATGCGTATCAAGGTTTTCACCGTTTTGCCGTCGTCGTCAATCGTCTTCCAGAGACCGACAGGCGTGTCCTGCGCAAAAGCAGGACCGGCTGCCCAGGCAACGGCAGCGATGGCGAGTACGTGTTTCAACGTTTTTTCGATTTTCATGAGGCGGCTCTATTTCATTGTGGGTATACGGGAAACGACTTCATGTGCCGACGATGCTATTAGCGACTTGCACTCATATTCATTGGCCCCAGGGACGATTTGACCGTCCGTTTATGGTTTGACCTTGCCCTGATTCTGTACGACCACCACACTCACCTTCTGTACCGAGGATTCGATGGTCTTGTGGGATGCATCGGACCAGTACACGCAAATGACGCGCTGACCAAGAGCGGCGGGCAGGTCAAATTTGTAGCGGTAACGGTTTTTCCCCACGCGTGCCAGGTCCGCCATCATCGGCATCAGAGACGTACCGTCGATACCAACATGCAGATGAACACCAGTGGACTTGGCGCTCATCGTCATGTTCGCCAGATCCGCATCGGTCTCGAACTCGACCTCCATGTTGGGCTCGACCTGCGCCCCGGAAAGCGGCGACACGATGCGCAGCCGTGGCAGTTCCTTCGTGTCCTTCGCCGCGCCGCTCTGGGACATGGCGTGTGATCCATGAACGCCGTGCGTGTGCTCAGCCGCAAAAACTGCGGAGCCTGCAAGCGCCGCAATCATGACCACCACGCGCGCATGCCCAAACATCTGCCACTTCATGCTGCTCGCCTTGTGTTAATGAATTCCCTGGTCGAAACGCCGAACCAACAACCGCCGCCCGGCCGGTCGCTGCTTCGAAATATCGGCCATTGCCCTCACGTATCTCACCTTGCAGGTTCTGCACATTGTTTTGTCGATCAAGAATCACAAGGCCCGGAACGCGCCCAGACTCTCCGACAAATTGACCTGCAGTTGGCCGGCGCGAATCTCATCATCTTCCACAATGTCCATCGAGACCGGCTGCAAAACTCCAGATTCACGAACCACGGGCGCAGCACTCTGGGCCATGACCGGCGCTGCAGCCGCCAGAAACCCCATTGCGCCTGCCCAGGCCGCACATCGTACGGCTTGGGCGGGCAAACATGCCGCCTTGAGCGATGTCATCCCACCATGTGAAGCCTTATTTCTTGGGCCGTATGGCATCCGCCGTACCCTGAATGAAGGCCTTGATCTTTTCCACATCTTCCGTGCTCAGTTTGCCCGTGAAGTCAGGCATGCCCCGGTTCATGGCCGGACCTTTGAAAATGAACTTGTCCAGGTTTTCGATGAAGGCTGCATTCATGTACCCGAGGTTGGGGATGTTGCCGCCACGATCCACGCCGGGAACACCATGGCAGAGAACGCAGTTACTGACATACAGCGCGGTGCCAGCCTCGTAGTGCGCCGGGTCGTATTTGACCCCTGCCACCAGTTCGCCCATCCGATACGCGACGAACTCAGGCATGGACGCGTTGCCGCCAACGGCAAAGGTATAGACCGTACCCGGACCTTTCCGCTCGGTGGCCCGCTTATCCTGACCGTAACTGCCGCCCCATCCCACGGCAATCGAAACGTACTGCTTGCCATCCACCTGATAGGTGATAGGTGCAGCCACTACGCCGGTCCCTGTAGGCGACTCCCACAGCTTCTCGCCGGTGCGAGCGTTGTAGGCGACGAAACGGCCATCTGCGGTGCCCTGGAATACCAGGTCACCCGCAGTGGTCAGCGTTCCACCATTCCACGGTGAGACCTGCTCCTGGCGCCATACTTCTTTTTGCTGAACCGGATCCCAGGCAATCAGACGGCCAAACGGCTTGCTTTTTGGCGGGACTGCATTGATGTAATAGCCAGTATTCCAACCGGTACCGGAGCCTGGCTGACCAGGGTTGTTGGAGTTGAAGCTCCATTTCTTATCATCCATCATGTTGACGGGTATGTTTTGCGCAGGCAAGTAGACCAGCCCGGTCCGTGGATTGAACGACATGGAGTGCCAGTTGTGCGCACCGTAGGGGCCGGGAATGGAGTCGTAAGGTCGTTCCGTGGGACGCGCATCGGAAGTCTCGATGGGACGACCCGCCGCGTCGTAGCCCGTCGCCCAGTTCACGTCGACGAAGTTCTTCGCCGAGATGAGCTTACCGTTGGTGCGGTCGATCACGAAGAAGAAACCGTTCTTCGGCGCATGCAGGATCACCTTGCGCGGCTTGCCTTCTATCTCCATGTCAGCCAGAATCATCGGCTGGGTCGAGGTGTAGTCCCAGTTGTCTCTGGGCGTTTGCTGGTAGTGCCAGACATACTTGCCGGTGTCGGGGTTGAGCGCGACGATGGACGCAAGATACAGGTTGTCACCGCCCGCGGGGCTGCGCTTGGCTGCCGCCCAGGGCGAGCCGTTGCCGGTGCCCACATACATCAGGTTCAGTTTGGGGTCGAAGCTCATTGCGTCCCAGGCGGTACCGCCGCCGCCGGCTTCCCAGTACTTGACGCTCGGGTCCCAGGTCTTGGCGGCCTTGGCCATGGACTCGTCCTCGAACGGTTTGCTTGGGTCGCCGGGCACCGTGAACCAGCGCCACTTCTGCGCGCCGCTGGCGGCGTCATAGGCCGTGATGTAGCCTCGCACGCCGAACTCGGCGCCGCCGTTGCCGATGATGACCTTGCCATTGAACACGCGCGGTGCGCCGGTGATGGTGTACGAGAACTTGCGGTCGATGATGGTGTCTTTTTCCCAGACCTTGTTGCCAGTGGCCGCATCGAGCGCGATCAGCCGACCGTCGTAGGAAGCGACGAAGACTTTCCCCTGATACAGCGCCACGCCGCGGTTCACCACGTCACAGCAGCCCTTGTAGGCGGCCTCGCGCGGGACCTGCGGGTCGAAAGTCCAGATTTTTTTGCCGCTGCGCACATCAATGGCGTGAACGATGCTCCACGAAGCGCTGACATACATGATGCCGTCCACCACCAGCGGCGTGGCCTCGACGCCGCGCGTCGATTCGAGGTTGTACGACCAGACCAGGCCAAGATCTTTCACGTTGGCGGTGCTGATCTGGTTCAGGCGCGAGAAGCGCGTCTCGGCATAGTCCAGGCCGTGGCTGGGCCAGTCGTTCGTGCGCGCCTCGTTGGCGCGGATGAATACGCCATCGACCTTCTTGGTCACGGCCGCAATGTGCGCCTTCGAGCCCTTGGCTTCCTCGGCCATGGCGGCCGGCGCCGCCGTGCCGAGCAGCGAAGCCATCGCCACCGTCACCGCCACCGTCAAGCCCATGGCCGGTCGGTTGGCAGATTTCCCTTGCCGGGCCTGATTCGCCGGCTTGATCCAATTGTTCATCATGTCTCCTTCTATCATGCTGCCTACTTTTGAGGTATGTCGGTGATCGGGGTTTTGCGCCGCGGTCCAGTGAGCCGGTACAAGAGCCAGGCCAAGCCGATAAAGAACAAGGGCAATGGCAAGTATTTCCAATAGTTGCTTACGCCGACGCGGAACGGAAAGACCGAGTGCTCCGTCTTTCCGCTGGCCGCATCCGTCGCGCTGAGCAGGCCGATGAACCAGCCAGGTTCGCTGAACCTGTGGTCCAGGGTGACCGTGCCGTGCGGATAAGCCTTGGCCGGCAGCGCCGCCATCGTCCGCTGCGCGATCCTGTCCTTATCGCCCAGATCCTCGTAGCGTGCCTTGGCACCCAGCCCGTCCGCGTCACGCAGGATGCGGAACTCGACCACGCGTTCGCGCAGCGCGGGCTGAATGAAGTCAATCACGATCACTGCCCGTCCGACTTCGGGGAAGTCCTCGCAGAACTCCTGACTGGCACGGTGCTCGGGCTGGTAGCCGGCGAAATGGGCCCGGTCGCTGCCGATGCGCAGAATGCACTTGTCGTCTTCAATGCCGACCCCGCCATGCGCCCATGCCGATGCCGCAGCCACTGCAAGCAGCGCGGAACTCAACGTTCGGATCAGTCGCATTTGCATCACCCTCCGAACAGCGGAATCATCGGTCCGCTGATCTCTACTGGATAGCGACGGCCCTGCGCATCGAAGAAGAACAGCATACCGGCCACTACCGCATCCGGGGACGCGATCATCGTCGTCATGCGTTGCGTCTCCCACATCGCGTCGTCCGCATATATCACGATCTTTTTCGTTTCACCCGGCTTGATCGGACCTCCCTCGACACGCAACGCGTCCTGTGCCACCAGATCATCCTGATCTTTTGGTGTGACCTTCAACACTGCGGAATTGATAAAGCGCAGACCGCCTGAGGCAAACTCACCGATGTTCATGGGACTCTGCCCGCTATTGCTTACCGTGACCTCGATACGGAAGCTCCGGCCCGGGATGCGGTAGCGCGCATCGTCCATTGTGACCACCACCGGCGAAGGCTCCATCTTCAGGGTTGGCGTCTTGATCTTGCCGGTCTGCAGCGGCGTCGTGACCGGCCAGCGTTCGGTGGCATAGAAATACCCTCCCGCGATAAGCATCAGCGTCGCCACCAGGATGACCAGTGCCGCCTGACGGTCGCGCGTGGTGATCATGTCGTCGGCGTTCTCACCCAGCGCGCTGGCACGCCGGAACCTCGGCAAGATCAAAGGCACTTTGGTCAGCCAATAGCCAAACCAGACCAAACCAAGCACAAGCCACACCGCCGACCAGGAAGCCGCATTGGCAAAGCCGTGCGTTTCCAGATCAAGGGTTTGGTCGAACAAGGTCTTGATGCTGTTCTCGAACTTCGCCGGGTCGCCTCCGACCTCGACCCAGATGCCCGGGCCAATCATCGGACCGGCATCCTTGACGTTGATGATGGGATGCAGGTGATAACGGCCGGGTGTGCGGGCCTTCAGCGTGATCTCGAAGTTGTACCGCTCACCGCGCTTATACGAACTACTGCGTATGGTGGGCACACCGTTGACGCGGCTGTCCAGACGCACAAAAGAAGGCCCGGGCACGCCCACATTGAGATAGGCGGTGTCCTCGATGGACGCAACATGCTCCGGCCAGGACAGGGAAGGAACAAAACTTCCCTTGACGACCAGAATCTGGTTGACATCGAGCTTGCGCGTCGATAAATCCACGTCAAACCAATGCACGGTGCGCATGCGCAAAGCGGGCTGCTGCGCCTTTTCACCGTGTGCATACGTCGGCGTTGCCGAAAACGTGACCAAGACGACCATCAGACCTTGAATGACTGCGAACAACTTTGCTATGAAATTCATGACCTGTTCCTTAAACAACTTTTCGCAGCCACACAGCCTTGACACCGAGTGAGCCAATCCAAGCCCAGAACCAGAGGCTTAAGATGGTCAGGAAGCCCGCGAAAACCGCCGTCAATGGCGTGACCGCATCGCCGAATGTCCTCAAAGTACTCTGCTCGATGATGCGCACATATTCGGGCATGGCAGTGCGGATGTACTCAAAACCCATCACATCCGCCACCGTCATCAGCGTGCCGTGCATTTCGACCGGCACCATGAACGGAGCCAACAGTGGCCAGTTCATTGGGTACAGAAGCAGCCCCGAAAGAAAGCCAGCAAAAATCCCCGTGAAAAACCAACTGCGCGTAAGCAGCAAGGTGCAATCGATCAACAGACCCACGCCAATGAAGGTCGAGGGAATCACAAAGTTCATCGGGAAACCGGCGAACTCATGAAAGTTCAAGTACCGGCTCAACCATCCCGTCAGCGTCAGCCCGAGAATGCTCAGCGTCGCACCCAGAGGTATGCGCAGCAGCTTCCAAAAGGCATATCCAAATACGCCGGGCAGAATAACCAGCACCAAGGGCGTGACCAGCGGCCAATAACGGCGGTCCCGCCAATCGATCCAGTAGTCCCAGTCCCCAACCAGCAAGGCAAACTGAAAGGCGAATACAGCCCCCAGAAGCACCACAAAAAGCGGGATGACCACCCAGTCAACCTGGGCATCAACGCGGGCCGCTTCCTGCGGGCTAAAGGCGGCCTCAGCCGGAGTCAAAACGGACATTCAAAGTCTCCATGAATAAATTGGGAGGTCAAGCGCACAGCCTGTCATCAAGACCCAGGAGGCTGTCGGACTTGCTGAACATCGTCGGCTGCAAATCGGCCGCAGCGGTCCATTTTTCACCGTCTTTTTGCCCCATAGCCGGACGATGGGACAGCAAATTCGGCAAAAACTGTCCTCGCCGGGGCCCTTATTCGCTTTCGATGCTCAAAGTCCGATGGTTTCCTGGCCCCGATGCATCCAACCGGAAAGGCGTATCAATGAGCCGCTTGAAGCTCGGCTTGCGGCGACACCGACTGCTTCGTCAACTCGGCCACGCGACGCAGTATCTGCAGGAGCAATCCACCAGCCGCAAATGTAGACCAGCCCAGCAACACAAAGCCATAGTGAATCGGCGCGGCGAACAATTCCTCTGCATAGAAGAAAGTGTGACCCCACTCGTTGAAACCCACATTGGGCATGATCATGAAAGCGCCAGCGACGATGATCGCGAACGGCAGAGAAATGCGATTGCCAAAGAGCGGGATGCGCGTGTGAGCGTAGGCGAACGAGATGAAGCCCCAAAACACCAGCAAGGGCACGCAGAAATAGAACAGCCCGATATGGGTGGGGGTGAAATCAGTATCCCGGATCGTCACCTGGTGCCAGGCTGCATCGGCCTCCGTGTAGATCGAACCGGTCACATAAAACATGATGGCGAACAGCAAAATGAGCGCCATCAGCACGAACAGGCGCCGCACCTCCTCTCGTGGCCCGATTCGGGAAAAATCCCGCTCACGGGTACGCCAGAGATACACCAGAGCCACGGTTCCCAGCGCGACAATCAGCAGCAATTGTCCGTACAGCAGGCGCATCCAGTAAGCATCGAACTCTTGGCTGAAGTAGTCCAGCCCATATGTGAACGCCGACGCCTCGGAGTAGATGCGATAGCCGGAATAAAGCACCGCGAACGCAAGCAGCGCCAAAAAGAACTTGGCCCACGGCGCACCTATTTTCTCCCGGGAGGGTTTTCCCTCACCGCCGGCCAGCCGCATACCCCCGGCACCTTGAATTGAAGCTGTTTTCATGGTCATGTCTCCTGTCGTGTTAATTAAGGGTAATCAATTAGCCTCCACCCACTTGCAATAAAGAGGCTCGGCCAGCTTTGCGCCAACACGAAGAATGGTAGCCCCAAAGCACATGAGGTTGCACCTAACTTTCGTTAGGGTGACTTCCATGACGCATCTCCATAGACTTGCTTTTTCCCTCGAATCGACGCGATACGAGACCAAAATAAAAGCAGGAGACAGAAATGAAAGTGGCTTCCAATGTCGTGCGGCTTGTCAACCCCGACGAACCGGCGGGACAAGCGGAAATAGACCGCATCTTCGCCGCGCAGCGTGAGACGGCCTTACGGCTACGTCAATCAACCGCCGCACAGCGACTCGACAAGATCGACCGCCTGAAGCGGGCCGTCCTGGCGCGCCAGGCCGACATTCAGCGCGCTGGCGCACTGGACTTCGGCAAACCGGCCGCCGAGGTCGACCTGACCGAAATTTTGCCCATCGTGGCCGAAGCCAACGATGCGCGTCGCCATCTGCGCCGCTGGATGAAGCCGAACAAGGTTTTACCCACCCTGCTGATGTTTGGCACGTCAAGCCACGTGCAGTGCGAGCCCAAGGGCCGCTGTTTAATCATCTCGCCCTGGAACTATCCCGTCAACCTGACCTTCGGCCCGCTGATCTCGGCCATCGCCGCCGGCAACACGGCCATTCTCAAACCCTCGGAGATGACGCCCCACCTGTCGGCGCTGATGGCGGAGATCGTGCGCGAGGTGTTTCCCGAAGACGAGGTGGCCCTGTTCCAGGGCGACGCGTCGGTCTCGCAGGCGCTGCTAGATCTGCCCTTCGATCACATCTTCTTTACCGGCTCGCCGGCGATTGGCCGCGTGGTGATGGCCGCGGCGGCCAAGCACCTGACCAGCGTGACCCTGGAGCTGGGCGGCAAGAGCCCCACCATTGTTGACGCCACGGCGGACGTGAAGGCCGCAGCGGCCAACCTCATGTGGTCCAAATGCACCAACAGCGGCCAGACCTGCATTGCGCCGGATCACGTCTACGTCCACGAATCGGTCAAGGATGTTTTTGTAGAGCACTGCCGCCAGGCCCTGGCCAAAGCCTACGGTGAAGGAGATGCCGTGCGCACCAGTCCTCACCTGGCGCACATCGTCAATGAGCGCCATGCCAAGCGCATCGTCGGACTGCTGGATGACGCGCTTGAAAAAGGTGCCAGACTGCTGGCCGGTGGCCAGCACCAGACAGATCGCCAGTTCGTCGCGCCCGCCTTGATCGACAACGTCAGCCCGGATGCAAAGATCATGCAGGAGGAAATTTTCGGCCCGTTGCTGCCCCTCGTTGCTTACCGCGATCTTGACGAAGTCATCACCAAGATCAACGACCAGCCCAAGCCGCTCGCGCTGTACATCTGGACGAAGAACCACAAGGTCGCCGACAAGGTGCTGCGCGAGACGAGTTCGGGCGGTGCCTGCGTCAACCACAGCGTCGTGCAGTTCCTGCATGGCCGCCTGCCCTTTGGCGGTGTCAACAACTCCGGCTTGGGCAGCGCACACGGGATCTACGGGTTCAAGGCCTTCAGCCATGAGCGCGCGGTCGTCAAGACCTGGCTGTTGCTGGCCTCCACTTTCTACCCGCCCTACACCCATCTGTCGCGACGGCTGATCAACTGGACGTTGCGTCTGGTCTGATGGCCTCGGATGCACCGGGCTAGCCTGGTGCATTTCTTTTTCTCTGAATCGTATAGGGACAATTCTTGAAATTCGATTACATCGTCGTGGGCGCCGGCTCGGCCGGCTGTGTCTTGGCCAACCGATTGAGCGCGGATCCGTCGAACCGCGTGTGCCTGCTCGAAGCGGGACGGTCCGACGACTCACCGCTGATCCGCACTCCCATGGGCCTCGTGGGCTTGCTCGCGACCCGCAAGTACAACTGGTATTTCGACACCGAACCACAAGCCGAACTCGAAGGTCGTCGCCTGTACTGGCCGCGGGGAAAAACAATCGGGGGCAGCAGCTCGATCAATGCCATGGTCTACATGCGCGGGCACCAGGCTGATTACGACGCATGGGCGGCGGCTGGAAACGCCGGATGGGCCTACAAGGATCTGCTACCCATCTTCATGGAACATGAGAATAACGAGCGCGGTGTCTCGACCCACCACAGAACAAATGGGCCACTGAACGTCGCCGATGTGCGCTCACCCAACCCGTTGTCAGCTCGCTTCATCGACGCCGCCGTGCAATGCGGCATGCCGCGCAACATGGACTTCAACGGCGCGCAACAGGAAGGTGCAGGGCCTCACCAGGTGACCCAGAAAAACGGGGAACGCTGGAGCAGCGCGCGCGCATTCCTGCACCCGGTCATGGACCGACCGAACTTGACCGTGCTCACCGGCGCCCATGTCACGCGCATCCTGTTCTCTGGCAAACAGGCCGTGGGTGTCGAGATCGAACGCAAAGGCGAGCGCCAGCGTATCGAGGCCGAACGTGAAATCGTGCTCAGCGGCGGGGCCATCAATTCGCCGCAATTGCTACAACTTTCGGGCGTGGGATCCAAGCAGGCGCTGGCACAGCACGGCATCGCACAAGTGGCCGATTTGCCAGGCGTGGGCCAAAACCTCCAGGACCATCTCGACGTGACGGTGATGATCCGCGACCGCAGCAAGCAGGCGATTGGTGTCGCGCCTGGTTTCCTTCCGAAAGCACTTGCCGGGCTCTGGCAATACTGGCGCAAGCGCGAAGGCTTCCTGTCCAGCAACGTGGCCGAGACAGGGGGTTTCGCCAGGCTCTCGCCACAATCAGCACTGCCGGAAATACAGTTTCACTTCCTGCCGACCTACCTGCGCAACCATGGCCGTGACCTAGCCCCCGGCTATGGGGCTACCTTGCACATGTGCCAGTTGCGCCCCAAGAGCCGCGGCTTCATCGGACTCAAAAGCGCGGACCCGATGGCCGCACCGGCGATTCAACCCAACTACCTGAGCCATGCCGACGACTGGGACGAGATGCTGCGTGGCCTGAAACTTGCGCGACGCATCTTTGAGGCCAAGGCCTTCCACGATATCCATGGCGGCGAAGTCGCACCGGGTGTCGGCGTGAGCAGCGACCAGGATCTGCGGGCCTACATCCGGCGCAGTTCGGAAACCATTTACCACCCGGTCGGCAGTTGCAAGATGGGCAATGACGACATGGCTGTGGTCGATGCGCAGTTGCGGGTGCACGGGCTTTCGGGCCTGCGTGTCGCCGACGCATCCATCATGCCTACGGTTATCGGCGGCAACACCAACGCCCCCTGCATGGTGATCGGCGAGAAGTGCGCGCGGGCCATCCTGTCAAGCCAAAAACTTCAGTAGATTCATCCGCCTACAAGGCACCACCCCGAAGAGGCGCTATGGCACCTCTCAACACGATACCCGGCCAGTGGCCGGATTTAGCCTTAACCAAGAAACCCAAGGAGACTTCATGAACGGTCAAATGATGAGCGCGCCCCTGCTCATTTCCTCACTCATCACCCATGCGGCACGCCATAGCGGCGATGTGCCCATCGTCTCGCGCCGCGTCGAAGGTGACATCCACCGCACCACCTATGCGCAATTGCATGACCGTTCGCGCCAGATGGCCCATGCACTCGGCGGTCTCGGTGTGCAAGCGTCGCAACGCGTCGCCACGCTGGCCTGGAACGGCTACCGGCACCTGGAGCTGTACTTCGCCGTGTCCGGCAGCGGTTCGGTGCTGCACACCCTCAACCCGCGCCTGCACCCTGACCAGTTGCTCTACATCCTCGACCATGCCGAGGACCAGGTGTTGTTCTTTGACCTGACCTTCCTGCCCCTGGTCGAGGCCGTGGCGGGGCGCTGCAAGACGGTACGTCACTTTGTCGCGATGATCGACAAGGACAAGATGCCGGCGAGCAAGCTGCCCAATCTGCTGTGCTACGAAGACATGATCTCGGCGCACAAGCCCGACTTTGCATGGCCCACCTTCGACGAAAATACCGCCTCGTCGCTGTGCTACACCTCGGGCACCACCGGCAACCCCAAGGGCGTGCTCTACAGCCACCGCTCGACGATGCTGCACACCTACGCCTCGCTCATGCCGGACGCGATTTCCATCTCATCGCGCGACTGCGTGATGCCTGTGGTGCCCATGTTCCACGCCAATGCCTGGGGCCTGCCCTACAGTTGCGCGATGGTCGGCGCCAAGCTGGTGCTGCCCGGTGCAGCACTGGACGGCAAATCGCTGCACGAGCTGATTACCACCGAGCAGGTGTCGTTTGCGGCCGGCGTGCCCACGATCTGGCTCGGCATGCTCCAGCACGCCGAGCAGAACGCGCTTAGCCTCGCCCCCCTGAAGCGCACCATCATCGGTGGCTCGGCCGTGCCGCCAAGCATGATGCGTGCCTTTGAGGATAACCATGGCATTGAAGTCATCCACGCTTGGGGCATGACGGAGATGTCGCCCCTGGGCACGGTCAGCCGGCTGAAGCAGAAACACCTGTCCCTGCCACTGGACGAACAGCATGCGCTGCTCGCCAAGCAAGGCAAAGTCGTGTTCGGCGTGGACATGCGCATCGTCGATCCGCAGGGGGCCGACGTCCCCTGGGACGGCAAGACGCCGGGCGATCTGCTGGTGCGTGGCCCTTGGATAGTCCAGAGCTACTTCGGCCCTGATGGCGCCAAACCCCTGGTGAGCGACACGACCGGCGCGCAGTGGTTCCCCACCGGCGACGTGGCCACGATCGACGCCGACGGCTACATGCAGATCACGGATCGCAGCAAGGACGTGATCAAGTCCGGCGGCGAGTGGATCGGCTCGATCGACCTGGAAAACGTCGCCATGGCGCACCCGGCGGTGGCGATGGCAGCGGCTATCGCCGTGCCGCATCCAAAGTGGGATGAACGACCCTTGCTGGTGGTGGTGCGCAAGCCGGGCGCGGAGGTCACCCGCGAAGCGCTGATTGGACACTACAAAGGCAAGGTCGCCTCCTGGTGGGTGCCGGACGATGTGGTATTCGTCGATGCCATTCCAATCGGCGCCACCGGAAAGATGCTGAAGAACCAGTTGCGTGAGCAGTTCAAGGACCACCGGCTGCCGGAGGTCTAAAAGATTTGCGGCGAACGTAATCAATGCCGCAAAACAAGCCCGGCATGTCGCCGGGCCCATAACAACGTAAAGGAGACATGATGAAACCATTGAATATCCGGAAATTGACTTGTTTGGCCGTGTTGTGCGGGATCACGGGCGGTGTATCCGCCCAGGAATCGCCGTGGTTTGTGCGCGCTGGCGTCGCATCGATTCAATACCAATCCGATGCGGACATTACAGTCGGGGGCGGCCCGGTGCCAGGGGCCGCGTTGAACCTGAGTGACAGCACCACCCTCGCGGCCGAAATCGGATACTGGCTCACACCCTCGGCGGCCCTGCGGGCAACGGTGGGCATACCACCCAAGACTCGGATCGAAGGTCGTGGAACGGTGGCGCCATTGGGTCAATTGGGCGAGGTGAAGTATGCACCGGCAATGTTGACCGGCACGTACAGCTTCGACCTCGGGGCCATCAAACCTTACATTGGCGGCGGAATCGCCTACATCCATGTCCTGGAGTCAAAAGATGGCGCGGTGGCAGGCCTGGACGTGAAGAGCCGGTTTGGTGGCGTGCTGCAAGTCGGCGTGGATATTCCCATTGACAAGTCGTGGGGCTTGTTCGTCGACTTCCGAAAGCTGTACTGGAAAACCAAGGCGACCGGAACAGCCCCTGCATTCGGCGGAGCGCCCGTAAAGGCCGACTTGAAACCCTCTCCGTTCGTGGTGATGGCCGGGGTATCGAAGCGTTTTTGATGGCTGGATGCTCGGCAAGTTTTCAGCATGCGGGATGTGACAAATAGGCCGGAGGATCGCCGCGATGGCGGTCCAGCCGCCTATCGCTGACCTTGCATCCGAAAACCGTATGCCTTGAGGGAGAGGCAAGGAGCTTTTATGAAAAATCGAAACAGACGCTTTGTACGCATGGGTGGCTTGCTCACAGTTGTCATTGGTGTGACTGGCAACGCCGCTGCAACCGAGAACTTCGATCTTCGGTACGCCCCGGGTTTTGGGGGGGCAGATATGTCGGCACCACTCGATCCAGGGTGGTATTTTCAGATCCCTAGTTACATCTACAAGGGCAAGGTTAAGCTTAATTCCACAGCAAACGTCGACCTCACAGCCCCGCCTTTCAACGTGCCGATCCCCGGCGCGTCGGCAAGCACACCCGTGCAGACGGAGATTCGCGTCAGAATTTCCGCACTCGCCCCACGCCTGACCTTCATGAGTACCGAGCAATGGCTGGGGGCCACGGTAGGCGCAACCGCGCTCCTACCGTTGATCGAGAAGAAGGCCGATGCGTCTGCCGCCGCCGGCCAGACAACTTTCAATGCCGCGGCCTCTCTGCTGCCCGCCGCCAATCAGACTGCAATAGCGAACGGAATCGGCACTGCGGTAGCGCAGCAAGCCAGCGCACTTTCCAGCGCCAGTTTCGGTGTTGGTGATCTAGAGCTTGGGCCCATCCTGCGTTGGAACCTCGATCCATCGCAGGTTCTGTTTGGGCTGATCTTCGCCCTGCCGACCGGTGCGTATGACAAGAATCGATCAACCAATCCGAGTGCGGGAAATTTCTACACAGTCCGACCGATGGTGCAATACAGCCACATCGGCGAAAGCTGGGATCTCGGGGTGCGTGCTGCATACTCGACAAACACGAGAAATAGGGATACTCAGTATCGTTCCGGCGACCACCTCAATGTCGATTTCTCGCTCATGAAATCGCTGTCGGAGCAACTACGGGTGGGTGCCGCAGGATACGCCTTCCTTCAGACCACGCGGGACACCGTCAACGGCACACCGATCGCCTTACAGGCATTGACTGTCGGCAAGAAAGGGAGGAGCTTCGCTATCGGCCCCTCCCTTGCCTGGATCAAGGGTACCGGTGATTGGCTCGTTGAAGGCCGGTTGCTCAAGGAGTTTTCGGTACAAAACCGGCCCGAGGGCACGGCGCTATGGATCAGCCTGACCGTGCCTCTTCGTTGAAAGCACGAGCCTCTTTTGGGCGTGCGCAAACCCGTACTCGATTTTCATTCTGTGTCTGCGTTTTTAGAAAAATGGAGTTCCCTATGCGTCAAATACTAGTCGCCATGTGGCTGCTGCTCGTCATGTCATCTGGTGCCATGGCGGGACCATTGGAAGTCGAAGGCGTATCGCTTAACGACACAGCAACGATCTCTGGGAAACAACTTGTACTCAACGGGGCCGGATTTCACAAGAGAGGCTATTTCAAGGCCTATGTCACCGGCTTGTACCTTCCCGAAAAGCTGGCTTCGCTGGATGCGATCAACAAGCTGAGCGGTCCGAAACGCATCCACCTCCATGTGCTCAGGGAAATTCCAGGCTCGACGATTTCCGGCTATTTCTTGAATGACTTCAAGTTGGTGGCGACCAGCGCCGAGTTTGTGAAGCTAATCGACGAGGTCGGGGCAGTGGGCGCCATTTACAGTGCCCTGCCACGGGTGTACAAGGGTGATGTGTTCTGGATCGATTGGGAGCCCGGCAAGGGGATGACCGTTACCCGGAATGGCAATCTCATAGTACGAGGCTTGTTCACGCCCTATCTCACTACCCCGAATAGCGAGTTGATGCATCAGATCATGCTGCGCATCTATGCCGGCGCAGCCGTTCCCGAGGATTTGCAGCGCAATCTGCTTGGCCAGTCGACGAGCATGTCTTCCTCAGCCCAAGCCGAGCGCTGAGAAGCTGGGACTTGTGCGATTTCCGGCTGCGGGTGGGCCGGAACAAGGCATGGTGCCTTTTGAGGATATGGTGGATGACGTGGGCGCCTTCGGGCCCATCAAACTCCCAGCCGGGCTCTCGCCCGAGCTTCCCGCAAAGCGCCCGTGCGGTTTCGCACGACCAGTTTGGCGTACAAGTTGTGCAGGTGCCACTTGAACCGTGCCCTCGGTCAACAGTAAGCAATGGGATGAACGCCCCCACCCGTAACGGCATCGACGTGCCAAAGTGGAGACGTTGATCAACCACTTGAACCGAGAAGGGGCGTCCACCATGAAGCTTTCGACTGTTGGCATCGACCTGGCGAAGAACGTGTTCCAGGTCCACGGAATCGACGAGCATGGCAAGGTGCTCGTGAAGAAGCAACTGCGCCGGGGCCAGATGGCGACATTCTTCGTCAACCTGCCGCCGTGTTTGCTGGGCATGGAGGCTTGCGGCAGCGCTCATCACTGGGCGCGCAAGCTCCGGGCAATGGGGCACACCGTGCGCCTGATGGCACCCCAGTTCGTCAAGCCCTACGTCGTCTGCCCTGAAATATTCATTTTCAGCCAGCGACCAGTCGTGGCGCCGGCTCCCTGAATGCGTTAACGGCGAGGTTGCGCAGCATGCGAGCCCAGTTGGGCGATGGTGCGACTGTCTTGCGCAGGCGCAAATAAAGCCGCCGCAAGAAGGGCACCCCCTTCTTGGCAATCATCCGCAGCAGCCAACGCAGGTTGTAGCCCGCCGCACACAGCACCGCGTGCAGTCTGTCCCCTTGTTCGCCTTTCAAGTGGCAGCGAGCCATGCGGTGGTCCGCCTTCAAGTGCCCGATGATCGGCTCGATCGCCTGACGTCTCCTGAGCAGCTTTCTCTCCTGGGTCGTGAGCGTCTTGAACCCCCGGCGGCCACTCAAAGTGCTTACATGGTCCGCCCGGGGAGAGCAAGTTTTTGCGTGGTGAAGGTTTGAAGAGTTTGCTGCCTTACATTCGGGCTGTTTGTGCAGTGGGTACTGCTGCCCATGATGGCTATTCGCGGCCGAGGTTCCCATCTCCACTTGGTACTCAACGTACTGGCACTTTGCCGGAATGCCCCCAGCCCGGTTTGACCTTCGTTCCATCACTGCGCTTTTTGCAGGCTCTCCTTCAAAACGGAGTTAACGGCTCTCCGTTGAACTGTCTTTCAGCAGTCGATCGTGATCAGTTGGGGATGCGGACAAATACTTGGACTGGTTTATGGCGTAAGTCCAAGTATTTGTCCGCATCCCCCTCGCGCCAGGGTTCGCACAAGGAGGTGGCCACCCCGGGGGAATTTGACTGCAGTTGCTCCAGCCAGCGTTGGTGGTAGCTCCTGACCGTCTTGCGGTCGATGCCCGTGATGCGGGCGATCTCGCGTTGCGATGTATTGCGCTCCAGCAGTGTCTCTATGGTGGCGCGTTGGTTGGACTTCAAGACATTCACTCCTTGGCCTTCCCTCGGGGAAGACCGGATCAATGTCCTGCCAACAGGTGCCGACGGCGCCGGCGTTTAACCCCTATCCCCGATCAGTTCAGGTGGAGGGAATTTGAGCGGCCATCAGGGCTTCGTATTCGCGCGGTAATCGCTCCGGCAGCATCGTGGTTATTCGCTCCGGCGCTGGTTCTGCCAAGTTGACGGGTGAGGCAATCGGCCTCGCTCTTCGACAGGAGTTGAACCATGAACTCATTGACGCCCTCCGTCTCCCCGTTGCGCCAACGCATGATCGACGACATGCGAATGCGCAAGTTCAACGGCAAGACCCAGATCCACTACATCCGCGCCGTTCGCAGGCTCGCCGCCTATCTCAAGCGATCGCCGGACACCGCCACCGCCGAAGACCTTCGGGCCTTCCGGCTGCACATGGTCGAGACCGGCACGGCACCGCCGACCATCAACTCCACGCTCAGTGGCCTGAAGTTCTTCTTCGATGTGACGCTGGGCCACGCCGAGCTGCTGGTCAAGGTGCAGCCTGTGCACCAGCCACGCCCGCTGACAGAGCGCGCACCGTGGATCAGCAACGTTCGCAAGTAGGTATCCCCTCGCTTGCTCATGCCCAGCAGGTTGGCCTTGCCGCCCGAGGAATGTTGTCTTGGCACAAGGCCAAGCCATGTGGCGACTTGACGACCATTGTCGAAGTTCTTCGCATCGCCGATCGACGCGACCAGCGCGCTGGCCGTGATCGGCCCGATACCCGGGACCTGGGCCAGCTTGCGGCTGAGGTCATTGCTGCGGTGCCATGCCTGGATCTTCACTTCGAGTTCTTCGACTTGGCGGTCCAGTTCCTTGAGGTGATCGAGAAGCCGCTGTACAAGAATCCGAACTCACCGGGCAGCTCATTGGCGCCGTCTTCGATCAACTCTGGAACGCGCGTGGCGATGTAGCCAATGCCCTGGGGAATGATCAGACCAAACTCACTGAACAGCCCACGGATCTGGTTCCCCTGCGCCGTGCGCGCCCGCACAAATCCCTGCCGTACCCGATGCAGCGCGAGGACCGCCTGCTGCTCGATATTTTTGATCGGAACAAAGCGCATGTTCGGTCGACCTACCGCCTCGCAGATGATCGTCAAGAAGGGTGTGCACTTCTTGCAGCGGCTTTATTTGCGCCTGTGCCTGGCAGCGGCCCTGCCGTCGAACTGGCCTCGGATACTGCGAGAACTCGCCTCCATCACCCTCAATGGGCAACCCCTGCAACGGGGCGTTGCCTGAAAACGAATAAATCAGGGCCGACGACTTCGTCTTCGACACCACCGCCGAAGGCCAGCAGATCAAATGCCTGACCGTCATCGACGAGTACACGCGCGAGTGTCGGGCAATCGACGTGGCCGGCTCCATCCGTTCACGCCGAGTGGTGGAGGTGCTCTCACGGCTGGTCAGCATGCACGGCGCTCCACTGTTCATGCGCTCGGACAACGGACCGGAGTTCGTCAGCCACGCCATCCTGGAGTGGATCTCCCAGGCTGGCATCGCAACCGCCCTGAGCGACCCTGGCAAGCCTTGGCAGAACGGCGCCGACGAAAGCTTCAACGGCAAGCTGCGCGACGAGTGTCTGTCGCTGGAGTAGTTCAGGTCCCGCAAGGAGGCTGCCGTGGTCATCGAAGCCTGGCGGCACCACTACAACACGGTGCGCCCCCACAGCAGCCTGGACTACCTCACACCCCACGAATTCAAGCAGCACAATCACCCCATTCCCAACCGAGCTGTCTTACAGGAATGAATGGCTCGAAAAAGCCGAGCAGGTCAGAAGTCCCAGACGGTGCGTGCATCGGGCACATCGCGCGCAAGACCCAGGCCCAGAAAGCGCATGAAGGACAGACGGTAGGTGACCTGGAACTCCAGGCGCTCATCGGAGAGGGCGTACATCTGCTGCAGGATCAGCATCTTGGGCAATGGGATGGAAGCCCCCACCCGTGTGCGCCCATGCTGGGAGCACAAAGAAAGCCCGGCGCGAGGGCCGGGCAAATCAAAGTTGTTGTCGCACGACTTTTCAGGGAGGAGGGCGACTGTTCAGGCCGACCCAGTCGCATTATCGATTCACGCCGCGCCAAACGTCTATGAAAATCAGCATCTGTTGGCTTCAAGGCGGCGTTCAACTGGAGATTGGAGTTGCGCTAATGCCAGGCCGGAAAGCCTGAGTGGACATTCGGAAAAATGCGTGAATGGATCGCCGATCAGGCGACCTCAGGCAATAACGGGGAGTCGGCGATACCAGCGCATTGGGTTCCGGACCTCAGCTATGGGGCTTCGCGAGGACTGATTCCGACCAAGTCAAGATCGAAGCTGTCCCAGCGGACGTCAGCTTGAAGACTGATACCGTCTGAACCAGTTCCTGCGCCTGTGATTTAAGGCTGCTGGCAGCTGCCGCCATTTCTTCGACGAGCGCCGCGTTTTGCTGGGTGACCTGGTCCAAGCTTGTCACGGCTTCACCGACTTGCGAGACACCGGCACTTTGTTCGCTGCTGGCCGCGCTGATCTCACCCATGAGGTCAGTGACGCGCCGGATTGATCCCACCACCTCGGTCATGGTCGTGCCCGCCTGGTCGACCAGGGTCGTGCCCTGCTCCACGCGCTCGACACTGGCGTTGATCAATACCTTGATCTCCTTGGCCGCGTCCGCCGAGCGACCGGCCAGACTGCGCACTTCACTGGCCACCACGGCAAAGCCACGACCCTGCTCACCGGCCCGGGCGGCCTCCACGGCAGCATTGAGCGCCAGGATGTTGGTCTGGAAGGCAATGCCGTCGATCACAGCGATGATGTCGGAGATTCTCCGGGAGGCGTCGTTGATGCCTTTCATGGTGTCCACCACTTGCGCCACCACTTCGCCGCCCTTGATTGCTACCGACGAAGCGCTCATGGCCAGTTGGTTGGCTTGCCGCGCGCTGTCAGCATTTTGTTTGACGGCAGCACCCAGTTCCTCCATGGATGCGGCGGTTTCTTCAAGGGCACTGGCCTGGCTTTCGGTGCGCGCACTGAGGTCGTGGTTGCCTTGGGCGATCTCGGAACTGGCAGCTTCCAGACTCTCGGAGTTCTGGCGCACATGGGCAACCATCCTGGACAAACTGCCCTGCATGTCTGCAAGGGCGGCCATCAAGCGCCCGACTTCGTCGTTCGAACTCGTCACGATCTGCCCCGTGAGGTCACCCTTGGCAATGCGCCCCGCCAGCCCCAGCGCCTCCTCCAGCGGCCCGAGGACCGCCTTGCGGATGGCCCAAAAGGAGGCTAGCAGCACCAGGCCTCCCAGCAGGTTGATACTGAAAACAAGCACTTGGATGAAGCCTACCGCCTCGGCAACCAACGGAGCGAAACGATCGGAGTTATCCTGCACGATCGCCATGTCGGGCCGCAGTCGTTCGACCAGCGCCGGGCTCAAAGCCCTGCCAGGTTCGGCCTCGATGATCTTGCGCATGCGCTCCAGATCGCGAATGTCCTTGATCGGCAAGTTAATGATGTCGCTGAAGCCGAGCAAGCGGAACAGCCCCTGCTCGACCTTGAACAACTCGACATCGACCTGCGATGCAACCCACTGCCCACGCTCGATCGCCTTGAGCAATACGTCCTTGCCGACCGCCGGGACCGTGTCACCAGAGGCCGCTCGCTGCATCGCGAGTGTCAGCTGCATGACGGCCGCCAAATGATCGCGCTCAAGGTGGTGGAACCGCGCGGCCTTGGAAAGGTAGCGTCCGCCCAACAACACCAGCAGTGACACCGCGAGTACGGCCACCATTCCGAATAGAAATTTCTGACGCAGGGTGAATCGGGTCATGGGTAACAATCTCTTCAAAAAGGATAAAAAAAACACGCGCACTGAAGCCTTAAGGGATGGTTTTAAAACTCCGTCGCGAGATTGATTCGATCACCAGGCTTCACCGCGCTGGTTTTGAACACCATCCTTAGCCTATATCGGTCATCCATGCAATTTACTTGAGGCAATCAAGTCTCACAGCCAAGCCCGAGTGCGAGCTTCCCGCAAAGCACCCGTGCGATTTTTCACGCCCAGCTTCGCGTAGATGTTGTGAAGATGCCATTTCACCGTGCCCTCGGTCAACACAAGCCGACCCGCCACTTCGCCATTGGACAGGCCATCTGCCAGTAGGCGAAGGATTTGCAGTTCGCGCTCGGTGGGTCGCTCCTGGTCCGCGGGCGCCGTATCCTGACGTGCAGATGCAGCGCCCGCAGCAAGCAGCAGCGTTCGCGCGTATAAAAACGCCGGCGTGGGACTCTGCGGCTTGTCAGCCACGCGGTGCAAAAAGCTCTCCAACTCCGTGCCTTCGTCAAGGTACAGGCGCACGTAGCCGTTCGATGCCGCGATGCGAAGGCTTTCCATTACCGCGTCGTGCCCACCCTCGGCATCTCCTGTTCGCACCAACGCCAGTGAGCGCAGCATCAGCAACTCGGCCAGCTTGTGGTGCTGGTGGCTGCGTCGCGCCCTGGCGATGCCCGAATTGGCCCATTGCAGAGCGAGATCGGGCCGACCCTGCGCGAGATCGAGACGGGCCCAGAGACGCTCGGCCTTGTCTCTGTGCAAATTGGTCTGCGGTCCTTGCGGCAGCAGCCCATGGTCACTGGCCATTCGCCGCGCCGCCTCGACGTCGCCGGCGCGCAGCAGCAACAGTGCGCGCTCGGCCACCATCGTAAGCTGCAAGCGCACGAAGCCACGCGCCAGTCCCACGCGCTCGCCCTCCGCCGCCGCATCGAGCGCGCCGGATAGGTCACCACGCGCCGCCTGCAGACGTGACGCCGCCACGTAGCCCGCGACCATCGCATCGACGATGCCCTGGTGCGGCAGCAGTGGCAACGCCGCTTCCACTTCCACCATCGCCTCGGTGCACTGGTTGCGTTCGTACAGCAGCAACGCGCGGATCGCGCGCAGCATGGCCGCCAGGCCCGCGGCGCCAGGCGTGAAAGCAGGCGCTCCGGACAGCGCCGAGGCGCTGTCCGCCAGGGCATCGCGATGCCGCCCGGCTTTGAGCAGCGAGGCTGCCGAGATCACCCTGACCCACATAAGGCCATATGGCGAAGGTGCCTCCTCGAACTTTACTTGCGCCTCGCGCAAGGATTGGGTGGCCTCGGCGAAGCGTCCATTGCACTTGTGCGCATAGGCCAGCACCGTTTGTGCGGCGCCGTAGTGGAACGGGTCCGAATCGGGCGGCCCGGCCAGCCACTGGCGCACAAAGACCTCTGCATCGGCCTCGTCATCACGCAGGCCGGCGATCACGCCGCGCTGAAGAACGGTCGTATGCAGGATCAAGCGGACGCCGGCTGATTGTCCCTTGCCGCAAGCCCGCTCAATGCGCGCCAGCCACGCTGCCGCTTCAGCATAGCGACGCAAAAACACCAGCGCCCACACCGCTTGCAACATTAGTGCGCAGTCAGGCTCCACGCTACGCGATTCCAATTGCGCGAGCAGGTCCAGGAAGGTCTCGTGCCGACCCTCGCCTTGCACCAACTGATGTGCGTAGCTGGTCAGATAGGTGGACGCGAGCCGCGCGTCGTCACCCTCCAGGGCCGTGCGGATCGCACGGTAAACCTCGCCCCGGACATGCCACCAGTGTGCACAACGCGTTCGCAGTAAGCGCACCGACACAGAGCTCAGCCCCATGTCGGCCAGTCGCGTCAGTGCGCGCTCCGCCACCAGCGCATGCAAAGCGTAGAACGGCTCGCCAGCCATGCGTCCCCGACGCTGCACGATGCCCAGTTGCTCGCCTTCGGCGATCGCCTCAGCCCCCTCGGGCGCATCGAGCGCGACCAGCAGCGGCAGCGTGAAGTCACCAACGGCGGCCATCACGAACAGCGCCTGCTGACGGGCCGGCGCCAATCCCTTGAAGAAGCTCTCGTAAATGAAGCTGTCCATCAGCAAGTTGCTACTGCCCTCGTCGGCCTCCTGTACGCCCTCGCCGCTGGCGAGGGCAAGCTGCACCAATGCCGGCCAACCCTCGGTGATCCCGACGATATGATCAACCTCTTCGTCACCGGCCGACAGTCGGCGCCGCCGCACCAGTTCCTGCACATCCCGCGCGTCGAGCTTCAGCTCGCGCTGTGTCACCCAGCGTACCAGCCCGCGCGCGGTCAGCACGGCCAGATCGAAATCCATCCCTTCGCGGCCGCAAACGACGAACCTCACGTAGTCGGGTGCCGCCACCAACAGACGGCTCAGGGTGTGAGCGCTCTCGCTGCCACGCAACACATGCACATCGTCGAAGAACAGCACCATGGGACGACAACGTTGGCCAAGGGCCTGCAACAACGCCAGCAAGCCGCTCTCGACCGCCGCCGTCGCGTCGATGGCACCCATCGCGACGGGCTCCGACGGACCTCCGACTGCATTCAACAAAGAGCGAATAAAGAACACCTTGTCGCGCCAGGAAGCGTCGAGCGCCACCCACACGCGGTCGGCGTCTTTGCAAGCGCGAAACCAACCTCCCATCAATGTCGTCTTGCCATAGCCGGCCGGCGCAACGATGGCCACGATCCGATCACGCATGGACAAGGGCACAATCGCCCGCCGCGCAATCGTGGCCGCCGTCTGGTCAGGGGGCGCCCCCTCGACTACCGCCTGGGAGGACGACGCAGCGAAATGGGGCCAGCGAAATGTCGCTTTTGGATGGGTCATTTCCTCAGATGGCGCGCGAAGACGCGTGTTTCACGCTTGAAGTCCGGCCGCCCGGAATCGCGGCAGCGTCACACCGCCACCGACGGGCTCGCAAACCAGCTCGA
>C687J26845_10000382_pt1 | contig 29603 bp, 32 predicted proteins | sample RifCSPlowO2_12_FD_26845 | JGI IMG/M metagenome (IMG submission 26845)
CAGGACTTGGCAAGGGAATAACCATTACCTGCGTCCTGCGCCTAACCGGGGGCCATTTCTCGCGGCAACGCGGCTCGCGATGAAACGGCAACAGACCCTAGGCTTAAGGCCTGAATTAGCTCCGGCTTTTTCAGCCCTGCTTCGCGACAACTCAAAAAACAACCTCACAATTGAAAAACGCTTCGCAGGGAATAGCCTTCTTCTACGAGCAAGAAACGATTCCTAACTATCTGGCCTGTTTCCGAGCCTTTTCCACTTCGCTCTGAACAAGTTCCAAGAGCGGCTTCGGACCGAATTGATTCAACGGCTTGCCGTTAACGAAGAAGGCCGGAGTCCCCTGAATCCCAAGTGTTTTAGCGTCTTCAGCATCCCGGCCCAGGATTTGCTCGATCCTCGGCGAGTTCATCGTTTCGCGAGCCTTCTCAACATCCAAACCAACCGCTTGGGCAGCCTCCCATGCCATCAGGGCTTTAGGATCATCATGCCACTGCGGCTGAGCATTCAAGACGGCCTCCAATACAGGCGCATAAATCCCCTGTAACCGAGCAGACTCCAATAATCGTACGGCCTCTTCCGAACCTTTATGGAGCAGTGCATAGCGAACGACAATGCGCACGTCATTTGGGTACTTCGCCATAATTTGCTTCAGGTAGGGGAAGAAAGCCCGACAGCTTTCGCACGAAGGGTCGAAGAACTCGACGATAGTGACGGGAGCGTTTATCGGCCCAAGAGTCGGGGAATCAAAACGCACCAATGCGCTTGCCGCCTGCGCCTGAGCGGCCACAGGAGCTGCCTGGGGAGCCTCCCCCTCCGTCTTGTAGCGCACTACTGCAGTAGCAAAGCTGAGAATTGTCATGACACCAATGGCCAGGACGATGGTACGTCTATTCATACGAGGGTTCTCCGGTGAATCAGGACAAGAAGAAGGACTATTAGGGTGAAGGCAACCAAGGAAATCAGCGGCAGCGGCACGCCCCCCAAAATCATCATGTCTGCCCCGGAGCAAGGCGCTCCGACACCGCACGGCTTGATGCTTTCCGGAATAAAACCTACGAAAAGCAAGCAGTGATACAGGGCGATTCCCCAGCCTATAACGGCCAGGGGCAGCGCATATTTCCAAACAGCGAAGTCCGAGCGATAGCAGGCAATAGTCAGCATTACCGCTAGAGGAAACATGAAGATCCGCTGAAACCAGCACAACACGCATGGGGTTTTGCCCATCACCTCGCCGATAAACAAGGCACTGAAAGTCGAGGCCATCGCCAACAGCCATACGGCAAGCAATAAACCCCAGGGATTAGTGGAGGTATGAGTCGGATCATTCATTGATATCTACTCGCCATTTTATTTGCTTGGACCGGCATGCGAGTGCCGCCAAGATAAGTGCAGTAACTTTCATATTTTTCCTTAAGCGTAAATAGCAATAAAAGCCATGCATTGACGGAGCGTCTTGATGCATAACTACACGAACCATGTTTTTTTCAGAAGTGCTCGCGTTTCGTCTTAAAATTGCTCCTCGCGGCTACGAATACGTTTAATTTCCTCTGCTTTAGCGTTGTTAGTTTCCAGTGCACGCATTTTCGCCTTTTGCTCAGCAGCAAATTTTTGGCGACGATATTGTTCGTCGGCGGCAATGGATTACAAGAATATTCCAGTGCGCTGCACTGGCGATGTAGGGAAATTCTGAATTTGTGCATAGGGCTGGCGCATGGGTCGAGGCACTGAGACTCTTTAATCCAGGGGGGGCGTTAGGCACGTACATTAGCACCGTAGCGCTAAGGCTCAATAGATAATATCGGTAGGCCCAGAACTAAAGCCTTGCAGTAATGCATTCAGCTTACAAGTTCGACTAATTGCTGAGTCGTCACGCGATACAGTTTTATTGAGGCCGCCATCTACAAAAATATTATTCTAAACATGAAGTCCAGAGTTGCTTTGTGGTGCTGTCTAGGCACTCTTAAGTGCTGCGTCGATACGACAGAGACAAATGCGCAACCTGATTAGCGGTGATATTAAATTTACTGCTACGCGAAAAGCACTCTCGCCGGGATGTATTGATCCATTTGTGTGACTTATTAGATATTGCCGGTGAGACCTAAGGATTAAGCGAAGAACTCATCAATCTTTAAAATATGCTCAGAATGGAACAAGAAAATGACCACAACTGCTCTCGAAGCCTTCATTTCAAACGTCGTATCGCACACGCAAGGTCGTTGTGATTCCGCCGATTGCGTGCTTGCACTCGCACCGGCAATGCTCGAACTAATCGACAAGGCAGCGACATTTCTTGGGCCGCAACACTATCTGAGTAATCCCGAGCACTATGCCCGCAATCTCGTCTACAACGCGCCAGATGCCAGTTTTTCTCTCTACGTATTGGTCTGGTTACCTGGTCAGTGGACGCCTGTGCATGACCACGGGAGTTGGGGGGTAGTCGGAGTAATTGAAGGGGTACTGGAGGAGCGAAATTACGTCCGCATATCATCAGACACTGGGGCCGACGAAGGTATTGAACTTGCGCGCGGCGGCGTCCTTCTCCTGGGGCGCGGCGCAGTCACCAGCTTTGTCCCCAATCCCGACCACATCCACGTGACTGGCGTGCCGTCAGATCGGCCGCGTGCGGTGAGCCTGCATCTCTATGGACGCATGATGACCAGCTTCAATACCTATGATGTTTTCGCCGGCACTCGTAGCCGGGCGACCCTTGAGTCGCCCTAGCTCCATAGACCTAAAGATTGTCCGTGCGGACTATCGATCGGAGAGATGCAAGGCTCGGGTTGCTTGCCCAAATATCGCCCCCAGCATTCACTGCATTTGCTTGAGGTGGCTCATGGTTTTTTCGCGACAAACGCTTCGATCTGATCAAGCGTAATTGAACCCTTAGCGTCACTGTCTATTCTGGCGTAATTACGATAAACGAAAGGCATGTGGGACCTTGCCTCATCTTTCGTTAGTTTTCCGTCGCCGTTGCTATCTGCGCTTTTAAAGCGCGTCTGTAGTTCAACCTGCGCCTTTTTGGCGCTCGCACCAAGCGGCTGCTCAGCGCTGGCGGTTCCAGCGACAACGAAGGCGGCGAAAACTATGGAGGTGGCTTTTTTAAAGAAGTGCATAAAGGTGTTCCTACAGGAAGGATTGATAAGAGGGAAAGATTAATAGGCTGACGTTGAGCTGGTAAAAACAGGCGCAAGCCATTGCCAGCAGAACAAAGCCGAAGAACATTCCAGCGATCACTATGGTTGGTTTGTCGGTGAGTTTTTTCATGCGTGATAATCTTTCGTCAGGCCCGGCATGGTTACGTTACCCGAGCAGTTTGACGCCGCGCAGTTGCGCAACATCCCGGTCACAGCCAACAGCTACTACAAGGCTACTCACCCAAGGCAATCAATGGCGCCTGCGCCAGCAGCTCTATCACCGGCATGCCGGCGCGCTGAATCGGCTTGCTTGAATGAGTCGGGCGTAATTTAAACATACAACCGCAGCATAAATGCCAGTCGACCCTTAATACCCTGTAGGCATTTGCCTACACATTAACGGCCGTCGTGAGCTGAGTTAGCCGCCCTGAAATGGAATGCTCCGGCTAACTCGAAACGCGGATTAGTCAATATATAAACGTGGAAAACGTTGCTTTATCCCAGATAACGCCATTAAGTAAAACAGTGTCTGCGCTTCAGCGAAACTAGCCCGATTAACGCCAACCACAAAAGACGCTTATTGGTCGGCCGTCTCTGATCCCAAGCGCTGGCGGTACTTGAGCAGCTCTTCCGCTATTTTCTCGGCAGTCATGCGGAGGTCTTTCGGGGTCGCGTTTTTTTCAATGACTAATTTGGCGGCGGCGACGTAGGCATTCTTCGTCACGATAGCACCGGGCATTTTGCTCGGGCTCTTCTCCGCACCAAGTACCAGGAAAGGCTGTACGGGTTCTCGATCGGCTAAATCGCTCACGCTCGCTTGCACACTCATACTGCTTGCGCCACTGGTAAAACCGATGGCTGCTCGCTTGGCCCGGCTACCCTCATCCACGCTCACAAACACCCCCCGAATCAGCCAACCAGCGCCAGGCAGTTTGCCGTTATTAACCAGCCGTTGCGCCACAAAGCCTTGCTGCGAAAGACTTTTGACCAGCTCGACAGACATCCGCTCGACTGTCTCTCGGGCCTGCGCTTGGGCATCCGCAGCAGCGGACGGCCGCGGTAATCGTTGCGCCAGCCGAGCCAATGGCCCCGTCGGAGCGGCCTCCTCCACAACACTCAGGGTGAAGTCCTCAACGTAAACGACCTCAGCGGCCACAACTGGGGCGGCTGAATCACCTGCCTCTGCCTGGAGCTCTACGCCACCGAGAAATTTCGGGGCCGCAACAGCACCTGTGCTGACAACTAAACACAGGCCCAAGAAGAGTGCCTGCAACCTGCAGCGAACAGCCCGCAGGAATGCAATCTGACAGTAACCAGCGCTTAGTGAAGTGCTGTTCATGGCGATGTCCCAGTTACCTGTTGCAGGCGGGCCGTAGGATGCGGTTGAGGGTAACGATACCCATCACCGCGTGCGAAGCTCATCAGCTCACGCCCACTGCTGCGTGCCGGGGCTGACGGGCTGATTGTCGCTTGATCGATGCGTATCGCCAAGCTCAACCCACCCTACAAAAGCTACGACGGGCGCAACACCTAACGAGCACAGCGGCATATGCATGACGCGCGAGGTTATCGCTTAGCGCCTGTCCACCGATGAGCCTTGACCGGCAGGGCGCCGCTCAAGACTCGCCGTGTGCTTAGAAGCGCCAGGTGGCTTGGGCGGCCACAGAATGGGCCGAGTTAGTGTAGTCGGCTTGGTAATAGCCCTTGCCGAGCTCGCTGTTGTCTACGCTTATCTCCTCTTCCTGGAGGTAGATGTAAGCCAGGTCGAGGGTCAGGTTCTCAGTTGGGCTGTAGCCTGCGCCGACTGCAAATACGTAGCGATCACCACTGGGGATGCGCGGTGAACGATCGGTATTGTTAGTCGGTGTGGGGTCGAAGGCCAGGCCGCTGCGCAGCACCCATAGAGGCGTGAGCTGATACGACAGACCAATTGCATGGCTGACCGTGTCATGCCAGTTTTCGGCCTCGCTGACTTCAGTGAACAGCGGCGAGGCATTATTGGGCGACTCAATTACCACCTCCTTGAAGCGGCTCCAGCGCGTCCAGGTACTACCCGCGTAGCCGGTCCAGCGCGAGTCGAACTGGTGGGTAACGGAGAAGTCTAGGCTTTCCGGAGTGGTCAAGTCGAGTGAGCCAGCGTACTTTCCGGGTTGAATGCCGACAAAGCCGCCCTGGCTAGTGAGTGCGGTGTTTTTGGCATCGCCTTCGAGGCGGTAGTCAACCTTGGACTTATAGCTCAGGCCCAGACGCGTGCTCTCAGCGGCCTGGAACATGACCCCCAGGTTGTAGCCGTAACCCCAGTCGTTGCCGGTTACCTTGTATTCGCTGTCATTAAACAAGGCGGGCAGTGGGTTGACGCTGCTTGAGAGTGTGCCTTCGGCGTAGTTGGCACTGATACCTGCACCGAACGACCACTGCTCGTTAAGTTTGTAGCTCAGGGTTGGCTGGATTGAGACCACAGTAAAATCGCTTTGGTCGGCGAAGGCGCGGCCTTGATAGTTATTTTCATACTCCGTAGCCAGGCCGAAAGGGGCGTATACCCCTATGCCGAAGTGCCAGTTCTCATCCAGGGGTTTGACGTAATAACCAAAGGGGATGGCGGTCAGCGGCACCATGTCGCCATCGTTAGAGCCGTTTAAGTTCGACGAGGCATTGCTGATGTCACTGCTGGCGCTGATCAAAGCCATACCGCCGGATACTTGCTCGCCTAAGTAGCTCATGCCGGCCGGGTTGCTGAATACAGTGGAAGCATCCAGTGCGCTAGAGGATCGCCCGGCAAAAGCGGTGCCCATGCCGCTTGCGCTTTGCTCGCTAAGTGCGAAGCCGCCCGCCAATACTTGGCTGCTGGCCAAAGCCAAGGGGACAAAAGTGCTTAGGCTGCGGGTAAGGTAATTTGGCTTGCTCATTGATTTGTCCGGTTTTTAGTAGGAGCCAAATTTTTAACGGGACAGAACAAAATGTATAGCCTGAATGTTTTACAGGGCGATTGCCGGACTCCGTTTATAGACGCTAAAAATCGCCATAATAGTTAATTTTCGCCGATCTACTGTTATTTGCTGATATCAACAGCAAAGCGCCGGCAACCAGATTCAGAATCCCCCTACATAACAAAATGCGCGGCGCGGCAACTTCGTTATTGGTTTTGTCGCAGCCATTTGAGTTTAAAAATCGCCTAATACATTTGCAGCCATTCAATATGGTCATGTCCCAGTTGTGCGCTGCAGATATTGTCTTGTGGGCTTTAACTCACCAGCGCTGGATAAGAGCCAAGGCGGGCTAAAGCCCACGTTTTGCATTCAACACGTATCGGGCAGAGGCTCACCGTGGCGCTATCACCGGCAGGCTCAAATAGCCTTGCTTCACCGCCGGCAACCGCGCCTGAATATCGGCCAGCGGTAACGCATTAAAATCCCGGGCCAGCACCGGCTGGCCCGCGTAGTAGCTATTGTCCGCCTCGAAGAATTGACCACTGACATTGCGCTTGGTGCTTGACACACGACACGCCGCATAGTCGCCCATGCTGGTTTCGAAGCGATTTCCAAACACCCAAAAGTTGCTAGCGTCGATAAACTTGGCCGGCGGTGCATCGGTGAAATTCTGCCAATAGCTGACTACGCCGTCCCGGATGCTGTTGTTGAACACGTAGGTCTCGCGCATAAACATACTCGTGCTGTTGTCGTACGGCCGGGCATCGAATGACAGGCCGTCGAGGTAGTTGGCCGCGAACGTCAGCCCCTCGGCATTGCGAAACTTCACCTGGCCACAGGCATCCAGCGGCCAGCCGGCGAAGTAGTTCTGCAGCACATCCACGTTCTGATACTGCTTGATGTAAACGTTGTGGTCGCACGTTATGTCATAGGCGCCGGTACTGGCGTTGCTGAGGTGCTGCAGCTCGTTGCCAGAGAAGTAGTTACGCTGAAAGCGCGAATCCTTGAGCCCGTCCGTGGCATACCAGCCACTGACAAAATTGCCCTGGTCAACATCCAGTGTCAGCGCCCCGCCAGCGGCAAGCACTTCGACCCTGGCGATTAAGCTCATGCTCTGCTCGTCCAGGTAGCCCACGGCGCGTGGTGCCTCAACGGGTAAGCGGAGGAAGTTACCCTCGATGGCCGTATTGCGGTACGTGCTGGGCCCGAGCCCCGGATAGCCAGGCTCGCGCATAAACACACTTCTAACCATCTCGTAGGAATAGTGGCTTACGAACAGTTGCTCACCGCGTGTCCGGTCACAGTGGTCACCTGCGCCAGCAGTTCTACCACCGCCATGCCGGCGCACTGAAACGCTACTTTATGCCGGCCAATGCCCAGTACAGCCATCTCAAATTATGCGCCGGCTGGCAACACCTCGGCCAACCCAGGCCCAGCCGCCAGCCCGAACACATCCACGTTTTGTAGGAGCGCGAGCTTGCTCGCGATCCAGGACGCCAAGAGCATCGCGCACCGCTCATCTTCTTTAAAACGCCCATGCGCAGAGCGAGTCAGGCGAGGGTGTAAACCTCAACGCACGCAGGCCACCTGGGGGGTGTTGCTGTCGCCGTAGCTGCCGGCGGTGCCATTGCGCAGGCTGACGTAGTAGTGGCTGCCGGCGCTGCCCGAAGTATTGGACCAGTAGTTGTAGCTACTGCCCCCGCACTGACCGCCGAGCGGCCAGCCGTGCACAGAGCACAGCTCGGCATTCTCGATATACCCACTATTGGGATAGAACGTAGGTGAACGGGTGCTATCGGCGAACAGTTGCTGCAACTCAGCGCTGGTCGGCAACCGGGCGCCACCACCCAAGGCTGTGCAATATGTATTGGCATCAGCCCAATTTCGGCGCGTGCTAATTGGCGTGATAAACCGGGCAAAGATTGCGCCGGCGGGAAACCGCGAGTCGGCTGACCGCACGGCTGTGCCTGACGACGGATCGGTGATCGCAGGATTGGTTCCTGGGGTTACCTGCACTGAGGCTATGTCACCCCCTATTCCGGACTGATTGAGCGACAGATTACGGCCTGTTTCACCGGTCAATACCGCGCCGTTGCGGTACCACTGAAACGCTGTTGTGCTTTCAGCGTCGTTATCCGCACCTATGAAAACATAGGTGGCAGTCACTGTAGTGCTCCCGGCTGGCGCCGGCGCTATGCCCACCGCACTGGCCACCGGCGCCCGGCCCGTGACCGTATGAGTGGCGCTGCTCTGCGCCGCCTGCACGGCCATAGCCATGACCGAGCTCACCAGCAACAAGGCAAATGACAGTGTTTTGACTTTAAACATAGTAATAATATCTCGACTAATTTATGGCCATGTGCCTTATAGCCACCACCCCATAACCCCATAACCCCATAACCCCATAACCCCATAACCCTATTGCCCGGGCCAATGCACCCACCGACAACCGCTCCTTACGCAGGGTTCAAAGGAGGCAAATAACTCTTAATGAGCAGTGCCAAGTGGCGGCAACCAATGCATAGCCTGCATCGTCAAGGCGCTGCCCGGGCTTGCGAAAAACCACCAACCACCTGTCCGACTCACTTAACTGCAACCGCTCGCCAATCTCCATGGTCACCTCCCCCTTTAAAAGCCAAAAAGCAAAGTTAAAAACTAAAGGCTAAAAATTAAAACCCTCAACGGATGCACGCCACCTGGAGGGTGATGCTGTCGTTGAGGCTGTAGGCGTCGCCGTTGCTCAGGAAGACGCCGTAGTGCTTGCCGGCGCTGACCGGAGTGCTGGACCAGTAGCGGCTGTCACCGCCCCCGCACTGACCGTAGAGCGGCCAACCGTACAACTCGCACATTTGACTGTTGCCTTGCCCCGCCGCAGTGGCTCTGGTGGCATCGACAAAGAGTTGTTGCAACTCCGCAGACGTTGGCAAACGCTGACCGATACTGAGGCAATGGTTATTGGCGCTATTCCAATCCGCTGTGCCCTGGACAATCCATCTACTCACATCAAGCCTGGGATAAAAAACATTAGATACCGCCTCGACTCCCTCATAGGGATCAGCAGAGTTTACGGAGCGAGGAACAACCCCAAGAGTAAAGGCGTGCCCTATATCAGTATTTAGTAGTGGATAAAAATTATGCGTGGGCGCACCTGGAATAGTTGCACCATCCCTGATCCAGCGATAGCTCGTTCCGGACTGAGGATCATTATCAGCGTCTAAATAAGTGTAATGTGGCATCAAGTTTAGGTCGGCAGGGTAACCTGTGGCGCCCATAGTTATATTGGCAGTAGCCACCGGCGCCCGGCCCGTAACGGTATTCGCCGTGGTATTTTGCCCCGCCTGCACCGCCATAGTTATGGCCGAGCTCGCCAGCAACAAGGCAAGCGAGCGTTTTTTGATATTAACCATCGTCATATTCTCTCGACTAATTTATGGCCATGTGCCTTATAGCCACCACCCCATAACCCCATAACCCCATTGCCCGGGCCAATGCACCCGCCGACAACCGCTCCTTCTTGGTAAGCGGCGATTACCATGCCCAGCCAAAAAACTAGCTGCAGGGCCGTCCCTCACTACACGCAGGGTTCAAAGGAAGCAAATAACTCTTAATGAGCAGTGCCAAGTGGCGGCAACCAATGCATAGCCTGCATCGTCAAGGCGCTGCCCGGGCTTGCGAAAAACACGCCAACCACCTGTCCGACTCACTCAGCCGTAATCGCTCGCCAATCTCCATGGTCACTTCCCCCTTTAAAAGCCAAAAAGCAAAGTTAAAAACTAAAGATTAAAACCCTCAACGGATGCAAGCCACCAGGTGGGTGTTGCTGTCGCTGCTGGGGTTGGGGTCGCCGTAGCTCATGACGACGCCGTAGTGGATGCTGGCGCTGACCAGGGTGCTGGACCAGTAGTAGCTGCTACTGCCCCCGCACTGACCGAAGAGCGGCCATCCATACACATTGCACATCTCAGAATTATATTGGCCCGTAGCCGTAGCACTGGTTGCATCCACAAAAAGCGTCTGTAACTCACTCGGTGTCGGCAACCTTGCCCCCAGCCCCTGGCAGTAACTATTTGCGCCCGTCCAATCTCTGGTTACTGCATCAGGCGCCAGGAAACTGCGTATCGGTACGGCATTCGCAGTCACGGCTAAGGCAGAAGATGCCACCGGACTGCCAACAGCAGGGTCCGTAGTGGCTGCCGAAGTCCGGGGGGTGACCCTGACGCTAACATTCGTGCCATTTTCGGCCCCGGTAGCGGTATAGGTACTAGATGTAGCACCTGAAATCGGACTGCCGTTGCGCAACCACTGATATTGAGTACCGACTTCGCCATCCCCGTCGAGATCACTGAAGCCGTACCCAGCAGTCAACTCATGCCCCACACGCGGCTGTATCGGCCTTATCACCACCGGTATGGTCGAGGTTGTATTGGTAGCCGTGACACTGCTGGCCACCGGCGCCCGGCCCGTAACGGTATTCGCCGTGGTATTTTGCCCCGCCTGCACCGCCATAGCCATGGCCGAGCTCGCCAGCAACAAGGCAAGCGAGCGTTTTTTGATTTTAAACATCGTCATCCTCTCTCGATTAACTTACGGCCGCGTGCAGCGCAGCCATCCAAAACTGCATAGCCCGGGCCAATGCCAAGGTGTAGCCGCCAACAACCGCTCCTTACCGAGTTGACTCCGCCCCGAGCAACATAGGTTCGAGTGCGGCAAGAAAGGCTTCCCGATTCAAGGGTTTGTTCAGGCAGGCCAGCAGCGGCAAACCGCGGGCTTTGGCGGCTGCCTGCATATTCAATAACGCGCTTTGGCCATCAATGCCGCTCAGCAGTATGGCGTAATCAATGGCCCGCAGAGCATGGGCCTGCTCGATTAGCTGCATGCCATAGCCATCTGTCAGGTGCTGGTCACACAGCAACAGATCATAACGATTGCCGGCCTCGATCAACCTCTGCGCCTCGGCCATCTCAAGCACCGGGGTTAGTTTAAAAAAACCGAATTGATTCAACTGCATTTCCAGGCCAATAAGCTGGAAGGGATGATCCTCGACCACTAAAATTCTGTGCATCACCGCGGAGTTCTGTGGCTGCATCGTATTAACCTGCCTTGGCTGCTTGCTGACTATTATGCTGTTGCAGCCAGCGAATAAAGTCTGGCCCCGACAGCGGCCGAGAGAATAAAAAGCCCTGACCAATTGGGCAGTTAAGCAGGTTCAATATATTGAACTGGTCGGCGCTTTCTATACCCTCCGCGACCAGTTGAATACCCAAGTTAGCCGCTAAGCGTAGAACGCTATCAACCGAGGCCCGAATGCGGGGGTTGTGAGCCAGGCCACGGGTAAAGCTGGCATCCAGTTTTAACTCGGTGCAGGGCATTTCACACACGCGCTGCAGCGATGAAAACCCCGCGCCAAAATCGTCAATCGAGACGCCACAGCCCATCAGCCGCAGCCTGACCAAGTTTTCAATGCTGGTAATCGGGGCGTGCAGCAGACCGGTCTCGGTGATCTCCAGCATCAGACTGCTGGCCGGCACCTGTGCCTCCTGCAGCAGCTGCTGAATGACCTCGGGCAGGCCTGGGCAGCCCAATTGCTCGGCCTCTAGGTTAATCGCCAGGCTCAGCTGCCCAACAAGGTCTTGTTCACGTAAAAAATGCAGGGCTTGGCCAGCAATTGATACGGTGAATTCATGTAAGGCACCCACCTGCTGCACCGCCGGCAAAAACAGCGCGGGGCCCAGCAAGCCATGTTGCGGGTGTTGCCAACGGGCCAGCACTTCAATGCCCACCACCGATAAAGTCTGCAGGTTTAGTTTGGGTTGATAAAACGGCACAAACTCGCCGTCCGCAAGCGCGCGTTGAATATCTAGCGCAGAAGCCGGCGTATTGGCTGCAATATGTTGGAGCGGCGCACAACAGGGGCGGTACTGCAGCAGTAGTTTTTCCAGGGCTTCTTTTGAAAATGGCTTATCTAAGTTACCCAGCACTTGATAACCACTCAGCCGGGCCAGCTGCTGGATGGCTAAACGCAAATCGGCAGCAATATCACTGGAGATAATCAGCGCTTCGATATTGCCAATAGCGCAAGCTTCACGAAGAAAGGTTAAGCCATCGATACCCGGCATAAGAATGTCACAGATCAGCACATCAAAATGCTTCTCTAGATTAAGCAGTTGCAAGGCACTTTCACCGCTTTCAACAGCATGTACGTTGCTGTAACCAAGCCCTTGCAAGGTGAGCAACAGCATTTGCCGAGTTAATGGGTGATCCTCAAGAACGAGAATTTTTGGGTTACTTACGCGCATTATCAGTATTCCTGCTGGGTAAGTGGCTATTATCATGGCCAGCATCAGAGTTGACTGTAGGGTTTTTCCTAGTCGCATGCAGGGATAGCAGGGGTGGGCTTTTAATCAGCCGCGCCTAGTGAGGGCAACTTATGCTTAGGTTGCATCAAGGCATCCTACTGTCTGCCCGCAACAGGTAACGGGGGCATAGCCATCAACAAGCCTTCGTGAAAACACAGCACCACTGGGCCGATGCGCTCAACTGCCAAAGCTCGCCGATTTCCATGGCATATGGCCTGCCTCTTGAAAGCCCGAAAGCAAGGTTAAAAATTACACCCTCAACAACGAATGCAAGCCACCTGAGTGGTGTAGCTATCGTTGCCGATGCCGTAGTTCAGGACGACGCTGTAGTGGGCATCGGCGCCGTTCGTGGCGCTGGACCAACAGCAGTTAAAAGCTCAGCCCTGGACAGACAACCAATCATGCACCGCCAATTGCAACTCTTGCATCGCACCAAGCACACCTTGGGCCAGGCACTTTAGTTCGCCATCTGTCATGGCGTCAGCCAGGCCGTCCTCATATACCCGCGCAGCATTAACCAGTGGTTGAGCGCCCACCATCCGTGCGGCGCCTTTGATTCGGTGCACCAATTGGCCCTGGTCGCGCCAGCGGCCGGCCGCTATCGCCTCTTCGAGCTTTTGCAAGTCTTCCCCATTGCTGATCCGCAGTTGATTGAGCAACATACGCGATAACTTACTACCACCACCCGTGAGTTTCTCGACCATATCCAGATCAAACAAACCTTCTTTGATGGCAGGCTCTACCTCTATATAGGGTAGGGAAAGCCCATGGGGAGTAAGCCCGGCCAAACATCGTGCCAATGCGTCGAGGCCAACCGGCTTAAACAGGCAGTCATCCATGCCGGCATCAATACAGCGTTGATACTCATCCGGCTGGGCATTAGCGGTAAAACCAATAATGCGGCATGACAAGTCCCCGCCCCGCTCAACATCGCGTACTTTACGGGCCAGTTCATAGCCGCCCATAATGGGCATGTTGCAGTCGGTTATAATCACATCGAAGAACTGATCTGCGAGCAAAGCAATGGCCTGCTTGCCATTCTCTGCCTCGCACACACTGTGCCCAAGAAAAACCAATTGCTGTTCAAGCAGTAATCTATTGGCCGGATGATCGTCCACCACCAGCACGTGCAAAGCCCCAGACGGCTGCTGTGCCAAGGTGGACGCTAGTTCAATTGGCTCCGGCACTGCGTCTGTAATAATCGGCGCCATAATAGACACCCGAACACGTGTGCCGATATTGGGTTCACTGTCCAGCCGTAGTTCACCGCCCATCATTGCAACCAGTTGCCGGCATATTGCCAGCCCCAAGCCGGTCCCGCCACGCTGATTCGTCGGCCCTTGGGCTTGGCTAAAAGGCTCGAACAATTGAGCTTGATCGCCTGCCGAAATCCCAATGCCGGAATCCGTGACCTCAAACAATAAGTGAAGATTAGCGCCAAGTTTTTGGCTGCTCAAACGCACCTTAACCCCGCCGCGGTCAGTGAACTTGATCGCGTTACTTAGCAGGTTAGAGAGTATTTGTTTAAGCCGCCCCGCATCCAATAGCACCGCATAGTCTGGCTCTGGCTCTGGCTCTGATTCCGACTCCGACTCAGCCAACAGGTATAAGCCCTTCTGGCGAGCCACCCCATGGAATACCCGGGTGACGCTATCAAGAATACCCTGAGGCTCACAGCGCTGCGGTTCCAAGACCAACTTGCCAGCCTCAATCTTGGCCAAATCAAGAATGTCACCGATCAATAGCAACAGCGATTGAGACGACGAATAGGCCACTTCGATACCTTCGCGATCCCATTCGCCACCCTGATCGACTCGGCGCATGGCCAGCTCTAATAGCCCGATAATTGCATTCAAGGGCGTGCGGATTTCATGGCTCATGACCGCCAGAAAACGGCTTTTGGCCTCACTGGCTTCTACCGCCTGATCTCTCACCTCTTGCAGTTGCTTTTGCAGCAAGATGCTTGAGGTTATGTCGATCCAGCCCATGACTAAGCCGGCAGTTTGATCGCGCTCCTTGTAGGGGATCGTCCACTGCTGGAGAAACATGTGCTGCCCATTAATATCAATTTCTACCTGTTGCAAATCGGCCGCGCCCTTCGACAGCAAGGCAAAGTAGTTTTGCTCTAACGCTTGCGCCTGACCCTCAGCCAACCCCGGGAGTTGTGCAGTGCCCCGCCCAAGCACTTGCTCGGGGCGCAGCATAAAACTCTTATAAAACTCTTGGTTGCAGAGCACAAAGTGGCCCTGTAAGTCACGGACCACAATCGACTGCGGAATACCGTCCAACAACGCACTGCGAAAAGCCAGAGCATTGGCTTGGTCGCGCAATTGTTTTTGTCGTTTATAGGCGTAAATAAGCCACAGCAGCAGCAGGCACAAGCCCGCACCACCCGCGATGCTAATCCAACGAAGTAAGCGTACATCACTCCAAACACGCCCTTCTCGTGGGCGAAGGCTTTGCCAGCGCTCCAATAAGTCGCCGACAACACTAGGCTCAAGTTGATCGAGGGTTTTCTCCATCACGCCAAACAATAATGGCCGGTCCTTGCGAACCGCAATCGGTAAGTCCGCGCGCAATACTGGGATAGACGATGTTATCTGTAGATCATCGGCAAAATAAGAATCGACCAAATAACGGGCAATCGGAAAAGCCAATACGGCGGCGTCTGCCTTGCCATCAACCACCGCCACCAGGCTATCCACGTAGTTGTCTACTTCAACCCACTTAATATCTGGGTACTGTTTAGTCAGTATGCCAATTTGTAACGAGCCCTTTAAAATGGCCAACCTTTTGTTCTGCAGTTGAGCAATGGTTTTTTGCTCGCTATTGGGCAGCGTTATAAGGACATAGCTGCTACTCACATAAGGCTGGGTAAAACGAAGAAACTGCTCGCGCTCAGGATTAGGCCGCAGCATCAAGGTCATATCGGCTTCATCTTCGCGCATGGCTAGCATCAAGGCGTCGACCGAGGCGCGCTCGACAAAGGTGAAGCGCACGCCTGTTCGTTGCGAGATCTCGCCCAATAGGTCGGCCAACAGACCGCGAAAGCGGCCGCCTCCGTCATAGAAGCCATAAGGCGAAGATGAACCACTTATCGCCACCCGCACCTCTGGCGCAGAGTCCAGCCAATGCTGCTCCTCGGCCGTAAAGGTGGTCTTCTGCTGGGTGCCGAAACGCCCTTTGACTCCCCAATACTCGAGGATATTGGCTTGGGTCAGTTGCGGAACGGCCGCAAGGACTCGATCGAATAAATCCCGCAGCGGCGCGTCGGTATCACGCACGACAAAGCTAAAACCCTGCTCGCCCCAACCATACAGGGGGTGCATGCGCAGGTTAGGCAGCTCCCCGGTGGCTAGCTGATAAGCTGCGGTAACGGTGTCGCCAATAAACCATTGGTTACGCTTATACTCAACTGCATGCAATGCCTCACGCACCGAGCCATAAAGAACCGGTTGCGCATCGGGATAGCGTTCAGTTAACAGGGCCGGCGGTATATAGCCATCGACCAGAGCGACCCCCCCTTGCGGTTTGGACCATGTATCGCTAGACAGGTCGGCACGTGCAAGTAGCACTGTTTGATTGGCCACATAAGGGCGGGACAATATCAAGCCCGGTAATTGAGCCTCATAGGATGAGCCTCGGCCTAACACGTCAACTTCACCCGCTTGCAGGGCTGCCAGTGCGGCTGACCAATTGGGGTAAGTGCGCACCTCTAAATTCAAATTTAAGCTGCTGCTGAGCATGGATAAGTAATCGACAGTGATGCCCTTAAGCGAGTTACCCCGTATCACTTCCAGCGGTTCATATTCACCGAGGCCAATGCCTAAGCGCAGCACCTGCCGCTGTTTAAGCGCAGCCTGCTCCGCAGTACTCAGCTCAACGTTGACGCTTGGCAACCAGCGCGGCGAGGCCAGTTGCATGGGCGCTTCCGCAGCAAAAGCTCCGCCACCGGCCAGCGCGAGGCTTATTGTGACCAGCATCAGGGCCATATAACGCGTGAACGGCTGCCGCAATATTACAAAAATAGCTAATTCCCTGCGGTTTAACATGTAGCTCACCGTCTTATAAAGTAGAGAAATTATCTGAGCGCCCGCTCAGCCCAATCTTAATCGCTGACTAAAACATCGCATTTCAGCGATAGTGGATAAGCCTAACTTTGCCTGTAAAAGCTTGCAGAGCAAGCGTACGCGCTCAGCGGAAATCTGCAAAGCGGATGCAATACTCGCGTCTTCGTAATCACGCGCCAAGCAGCGCAAATAGACGAGTTCACCATCAGATAAATCGCACCAAGGCATGCCGTCAACAGGACCAAGCTTCGGATAGAGCCGTTGCCCGTTCTTTAAGCGATCTAACATTGTTGGTAGAAGCGCCACAGCATCACTCTTGGACAAGAATCCCTGAGCACCAAGACGCATGCAGCGTGGCGCATAAATTTGCGGATCAAGCATGCTAAGCACAAGTACGGGCAACCGGGGATGGCCCCTGCGCATTTTGCTTAAAACCCCCAGTCCCTCCATTTTTGGCATATCTAAATCAAGTAACATTAAAGTGGCGTCAGCATGACGCTTAGCTAAGCGAAGGCAATCGTTACCATTGTCAGCCTCCCCCGCAACCCTGTATTTATTGGCCAGCAAAATAACCCCCAGCGCGGCACGCATAAAGGGATCGTCATCAATGATCAATACACTTGTTATCGCGGCCATGCTATTTCCCTTAATCAAATTAATATATTTGATTGCACGCCTCACTGCGCTCAACCGCCCTAAGGTGCAGTCATAAATCCTGAGAAACTCTGCCGAGCGGGCATGCTGCCCGACCATTAGCAGCTCCTTGACTGCGATGCGGACTAGACGCTAATAGCTTGACTGCAAACGGCCAGTGTATGGTTTTAAAATTACTTACCTAGCTGTCGAAATCACTGTTTAGATAGCATCCCCCAGCAGTTACTCCAGGCCAGTTAGCCCAGAATGTGCATGGGCTGCCAGCCGATACTTTTGCGTGAGTTAACTTAAACCATTAAGTCATTTACAATCCTCCATAAAATTTAAATCGATCTAAAAAGTTAATCGCTCGCGCTGTAATTATCCGAGTCATGTTCGACACCAATATTTGATCTATAGCACCGCAGTTACTTATCTCGCCATTACTGTCGAGCGATGCGCGGTCTTTTTCGGTTTGGCTTTAACTGCTGTTATCGAGCGGATCTTGCCAGTAAAAACTCAACCTATACCAATAAGCTGTACAGCCCATTTGTTTCATCTTTGCAGCTCGGATAAAATGATTTGTGCAGCTGTACAGCCTGGGGATTAGTTAGCGTTTACGCGAATCCGGAGACGCTGATTGGCACCGATGGGCGTATAGGTTGAGTTGGTGGCGCCAGCAATGTTTGTGTAAGAGCCTGAGGCATTAGCGGTTTCCACTTGCCATTGATAGGCGACAGCGCCACAAGTGGCGACGCAGGTCGGAGTAGCCGTAAGCACGGTGCCTACTATCGGAGAGTTACTAGACAGCGCCACCGACGTGACAAAACCACTAGCCGCCACGGCTCTGGTAGCAGTAACCGGGGTACCTGAGGCCGGGTCAGTAGCAGTTGGATCAGTGCGAGGAGTCACTTCGCCCGTCATAGTCTGAGCTAAGTCGCCAGCCACTACGGTATAGGCAGCCGTAGTCGTACCCATTACGGTCGCGCCTCTCAACCAGCGATAGGTATGTGTACCGGCCGGGTCGCTGTCCTGATCAGTGAAAGCACCATTAACCAGGGTCAAAGTATCGCCAGTATCCACCGCGCCGTTGCTGTTGGCATCGGTATGGTTAATGGTCGGGGCGGCCATAGTCGGGGCCCGCCCAAGTACGTGGTTAGTGGTCGTATTGATTCCGGCACGGACCTCTGGTGCGGTGCGGGCGCTAGCTACAGGCTCGGGCGTACCAGTAGTGGCGGAAGCAGCCAAGGCATTGCCGCTGAGTGCAGCATTGGCCAGCAGCGCCAGCAGCAAAGGGCTGAGTAGGGTTTTGCGAGAAATATTGAGACTCATAAAATCTTCCAATGTTTAACTTAGGATTATGAATGTGGCCGTTTCGAGAACATTGCCTGCCACATTCAGCACCACCATGTTCGCCGATAGCCTTAGATTAAGCCCCCCCCCTAACCCCTCGCCGCGCGTAGGGGTTTCCTGAAGTGCGCCCCACTCATGCGAAACCGATCGGCGCGGACTGAAACCCAAGTAACCGAACTGGCCACAGAAAAGCAGCTTCTCCTGCAAGATAAAGCCGTGCTATCCAGCCAACTCGCGGCGTTCCGTGCGGGGCGTGAGCAAGCACTAGCCGCGGCTGCCCCTCGGCTGCCGTCCATGGTGCGCGCAGGGCTGATTCGCCCATTCTAATATCGACGCTCAGTTCAACGTCGCCGATGGCGTAATCGACACTTGGATTCCAGTTACCAGGCATTTGCTCACCCTGTAGTGCATGAGTAACTGGGTAAGGCTGGCACTCCCACTCAAGCGTACTGGGTGTGCTGTATTCAGGCTCTGGTGATCAGTGCTGTTTGGCGGACTACCTGTCTGAACGCAAGTCAAAAGTCAAAAGTGTAAGTTAATATTTTCCTGTTGAATCATAGAGTTATGTTTTCCAAATGAGAACCTACTGCGTAGGTTTATTCCATATAAATCAATGCATTACATGCAAATTTCACCGCGCATTAGAAATGGATATTTTTTGACGCCAAAAACAAGGCGCCACAGAAAACTCTGTCTTACTGCATGTTTATCGTGCTAAAAAAAGCTGTCGACAGTAAAAAGCTAATAAAAAAGCCAATAAAGCTGTTTGCACTCAATACATAAGTACGCCGACCTTCCTAAAACTCAAAAAATTTAAAGGATGAATGAAATGAAGCCGAAAGTTGATAATGTTACATTCGAGCTGGAACTTGACGCAGAAACCGCAGAGAAGTTTTCGGTCATCCTGAATGACGAAAGTTTAATGCACGCAGGGGTTGTGGCACATCAGGCTAATAGCATAATAATGGAACTTGCGGACGACGTTAAGGAAGCCGCCTGATAAATCTGGAGGGAAGCAATTCCCTCCAGATTTTATTGTGCGGCAGACAGCGTTAATTTATATATCACACCACTCAGAGGTGGACTTTATGCAAAGGCTTAGCTCAAGCCTTCGTCGCCGCAGTGCCGAAGAAACATTAAAAATCATTGTTAATGATATTGCTCCGCGCTTGGGTATTACCCGTGTCACCGACACAACCTGGTTGGACCGAATCGGTATTCCCGTGTTCGCCAGTATACGGCCAACGGCACTGAAGGGGTCGCTTTGCGTCAATGCAGGCAAAGGTCTCAGGTCAGCCGAAGCAAAAGTCGGCGCTTACATGGAAGCGATCGAATTCAGTCTTGCGCAACACAACACGGCTCAATTAAACCTGTTAAAAACAACACCCCGCCAAATAGTTGAAAGTCACGATGGCAGAATAGACTTCAACCAGTTCTGCCTGTTGTACGGCTACACCGCACTCGCCGACGCACCGATTATTGCCATCGAAGTGAACGATGTATTGCGTAACCAGTCGGTGCTGGTACCCGCCGAACTGGTGTTCATTCCCTATCCCGAGAACCCAGAGCAACGCCTCTTTGGTGAGAGTTCAAGCGGACTGGCCTCAGGCAATGACCTGATAGAAGCCTCGGTACACGCTGTTTGCGAACTGATGGAGCGGGACGTTCAAGCGTTTAACCACATGCATGACCGCTCTTCCCTGGTCAATCTGGACATCTACAGCGCAGAAACTGATTCACTGATCAAAAAAATCAATGCAGCCGGCTTAATCCTTTCGGTTCGGTACACCGAGAACTGTTTTGGCATGGCCTATTTTCAAACCTTCATCATGGAGGAATCGCCGCAGGCGCCTATCTCGGTGGCCACGGGCTCCGGGCTTCACCCCATAAAGGAAATCGCTTTAATAAGGGCGATCTGCGAGGCGGCTCAAAGTCGGCTGAGCCATATACACGGCGGAAGGGACGACATCATTGAGCGCGTCAAATACTTCGAGAAAAAGGGCCGCTCTGCCGAACTCGAGGCGATCTCTCTGCTACGTACTGTTGCTACATCCCAGAATCAGATTATTGATTACTCATCCATTGGCTGTCAGGAAAGCGCGATCCCCACGATTGAGTCCGCATGGGAGCTGCTTATCGAGCAGTTGAGATCTGTCGGACTCAACACCATCCTGCGCGTCGAACTGAGTAAAACCACCGATGACATCAAGGTGGTCAGAATCATTATCCCTGGACTTGAAGCCTTTGAACCCGGTTTGAAACGGGTCGGCCCGAGGTTGCTAAAGTATGTTAAAGAAAGCATCTGACGTGTGTACGCTTTTTGCCGGCCCGACTCTGCAGGGTATAAACAGCCAACTACTGTTCGGTGATGATCTTGTTTTACGCCCGCCCATCAAGCGAGGCGATATTGAACGACTGGTGGCTGATTCAGCCCCATCGACGATCACCATTGTCGATGGGGTGTTCCATGCGCATCCCGCCGTAGGCCATGCAGAGATACTTGAAGCACTGCGCGCCGGATGGCGCATTTGGGGACTATCGTCCATGGGGGCCATTCGCGCGTGTGAAATGGATAACTTGGGAATGACAGGCTTTGGCGAAGTTTATCGACAATTTGCCAGCGACCCGGACATGTCGGACGATGAAGTCACGCTGATACATCAAGCAGAAGAACCCTTTCTTCCCCTCAGCGAGCCCCTTATTCATATACGGCACTTTCTAAAACAGTGGACTGCTGAACACATCATTACTGTAGGTGACGCACAGCCAATACTCCACCACCTGAAAAATATGTGGTACGGACATCGAACGTTAAATTGTTTGAGAGAGGCCCTGCTCGCGAAGAATATAGAACCAGAACAAATAGACAGCGCTTTGAGCGATTTTTCTGCCTACCGAATTAAGAGCCTCGACCTGATAGATTTCCTTACTCTGAGACCATGGACAAAGACGGTAAAACAGAATGTCGCCATCAGAGATACTGTGTGAAATAAACGGCTTGCCCTTTGTGAGCCCAGCGTTTAACCACATCAAGCTTTTAACCCTCGTCGCCGTTGTACGAAAAAATATCGCAGGCAGCGAGCTACCGCTGAAAACTTATTTGAATCCGGACTTTGCCACTACTCTGTATCAACGGCATGTAGAAGGTGCTCCTGCGTTCCCACGCCATCAGGCACTCAGCAACACCGAACAGGTCATGTTGGTAGAAGCGAGGAACAACCTGAAAACACTGCTGCCGGAGTGGACAGGGTTGCTTGAACTGCCGGTGAATATTCATAAATTACTGACCCAACAAGTCAGCTTGACCAATCCCGTACTGCCGCAGCAGTTGTTCTTGGGCGAACAAGCGTTTGTCAACATAACGGACCTTGAAGAGTCGCTAGTTCACGAACTGTCGCATATCTGGTCCAGCATGATTGCCGAGATTTATGACTTTCAAGTAAAGGACAGCACGAACAATTACACACTACCCTCAGGGACAGGCGGCAAGAACCCTCGAGGTGTATTGCTGGCGTGCCTGTTCGCGGCCAGTGCCATCAACTATCACCACAAGCTTCTGACCAGCGGTTCAGCCCGAGCTCGCCCCGAAAGGCTCGATTACTTGCGAAGTTATTTCTTCAAAAGTCTGGCCACTCTGCAGGCTTCCGCCGAGCTGTCTGAAATCGGAAAATTGATTACGGCCAGACTGGATGAACTTTCTGGCGACCAGACAGCTAACTCATTTCAAGGATGACCTATGCCAGTCGTACATTTTCCCCGGCAGTTCATGCCTTACACAGATCAGAACAAAACACACACCACAGACGGCTCGTGTGTCAGCGATATTCTGAACAATCTGACGCTGCGCTTTCCTGACCTGATAGGCCCGGTCTTCTCTCAAGAGCTGCACCCGCTTCCGTTCGTGGGTCTGTTTGTCAACGGATTGCCCATTACCAGTGAGCATGACCGACGCCGCCCGCTTGATAGCAACGCTGAGCTGATTCTAATAAATGCAGTAGCAGGTGGTTGAGATGGAGTGCAGCCTTGACACATCCCGTTATGCCCGCCAGGTCATCCTCAGCGAGGTCGGCCACCTGGGACAGCAACGCTTAAAAGACAGCAAAGTGCTGGTGGTGGGCGCAGGAGGACTGGGCTGCCCGGTCCTCCTGTATCTGGCGGGCGCTGGCGTCGGGACCCTCGGGATCGTGGATGACGACATCGTTGATGTCAGTAATCTGCATCGACAGATATTGTACGCAACAGCTGACGTGGGCGACCTGAAAGTGGTGGCGGCCAAACGCCGGCTCAACCAGTCAAACCCGGACATCGACGTTCACACCTTTGCCATGAACCTCAATCCAGACAACGTCATATCGCTACTGTCGGAATACGACATCATCGTCGATGCCACAGACAATTTCGCCGCTAAGTATCTCATTAGCGATGCGTGTACTGCTTGCGACAAACCGATGGTCTACGCCTCGATCAGTCAGTTTGAAGGACAGGTGTCGGTTTTTAATTTCTACAATCCACACACTCAACAACGGGGTCCGTGTTTTCGGGACCTGTTCGAAACACCGCCACCGCCGCACCTGACACAAAATTGCTCGGAAGCAGGCGTTCTCGGCGTCATACCCGGCTTGCTCGGTTGTTTTCAGGCCAATGAAGTATTGAAAATGATACTCAGCGCTGGAGAACTTTTAAGCGGAAAGTTACTGTCTATTGACTGCCTGGACAACACCTTCCGCCTGCTAAAAATTACTAAAAAAACACGCATTCTACCGTTTCAAGAAGCGATCGGCACAACGACAACGCCCCTGTGGCGCGATAGCTATTTGCTTTCACCAGAGACCCTCCATGACTGGATCGCGGCAGACGAGCCCTTTGAATTGGTGGATGTGCGAGACATCAGTGAACGTCATGAAAGTTCGCTGGGTGGTTCTCTGATTCCACTCAAAGACATTATCAAGCGACTTGAAGAACTCGATACCACTCGTCCAACCGTTTTCTATTGCAAATCCGGAGCCAGGAGCAAAGCAGCCCTTCTCGCTGTGCGCACAGTCAACGAGGACGCGGCGCTGTATACCCTTGAAGGCGGGATAGACCGTTATCTCGTTGCGTATCCGGGTCTACTTCAACTCATCTCGCCTTAATATCCCCTCTATTGACACATTCGCCTCATCCAGATCGAAGGTATTTCAATGGGTTCAAATCTTTTAGGTATTACGCTCGGGTATCCCGGCATCGACAGGCGTTTGCTGAAAGTACAGTTCAGTTTTTTGCTGATGGTACTCGGCGGAAGGTGTACCCAGTTGGCGGTGGCCTGGTGGGCATTACAGGAAACAAGCTCGGCGGCCTATTTCGCCAATGTTATTGCCTGCTCCATCGCGGCTGAAGTGCTGGCCAAACCCCTGCTCGGATGGCTTGGGGACAAGTACAACAAAATCATGATTCTCAAACTAGCCTCTTCGATCAGTCTGATGACGGCGCTGTTGATGGCTGTGCTCTCCTTCACGGCGTCGTTCAACCCGTGGACGGTGGGTGCGCTGATGATCGTCAGCAGCGCAATCGTGGGCGTACGAGATCCCCTTCAGGCGTCGATTATCCCCCTGTTCGCCGAAGACGATAAAGTCTCTCTGGCGTTTCGAACCAAAAGTGTCATGTCATCCTTCTCCATTCTTCTTGGACCAGCATTGGCCAGCGGATTGATTTACTGGTTCGGTATCACCTTCGCGTTTGCTGCCGATTTTTTTGCGCTTCTCGCTGCAGGCGCGTTGATTGCGACCATCCCGACGCAAATCGGTGCCCCCCGACAGAGCGAGAAAGCGCCCGAGCCCAGCGGATTCAGCATGATCTATTTCGGCTTCAAAGTAATTTACGGAGTGAAGGTCGAGTTTTACCTGGCACTCATCGCAATGCTCATCAACTTCGCACTTTTCCCGTTCTTCACCATCCTGATCCCGTTGTACGTAAAAAATGTCGTACAGTATCCAGTCACTTACATCGGAGTTCTGGATTCCTGCTTTGGGCTGGGAATTCTGGCGGGCAGTTACAAAATAATAGGCTGGCTGTCCGAACGTGTGCCGCGTGACATGTGTGTTTCCGCAGGCTTCGCGCTACTGGGGTTCAACCTGGTGGTCGTCGGTACATGCTCATCGGATTTCATTGTCCCCGTCGCCTTTTTCTGCGGAGGAGTCGGTCTAATGTTAATCAACATTCCTACCTCAGCTGTGAGGTTGCTGGCCACGCCAAAAAGCCATCGAAACAGGATTTTTGCCACAGTTTCATTTCTTTCAGCAGCTGCCAGTCCTCTTGGTAGTTTTGCGATGAACTACCTTATCGCCTCCCTAGGTGTCGCGCTGACGATAACGCTCTTGGGAAGCATGGTGGTTCTGCTGTCCCTGCTGGTCTTTTTGGTGCCCAATTTCAAAGCATTCATGCGCACCCAAGACACACAGCTCAACGACGCTTATCTGAAAAAATACCCTGAAGCGTTTGCACACTGACCTGCGTCACCGTTGCCCATACATGACAAACGGAGTTGTATTTCGAGATGCCTGACTTCCAGTGTCGACCGGAACCTGCTCAACGCGAACAGATCTTCTGCGGCCAATACTATGACGACCTGAGCTGTACAGGTTTCCTCGGAGATCCGTCGAAAGAACGTATTACAGTACTGATGCTGGGGCTTGCGGACGGTGTGGCTGTCGCGCCAATATTTGCCAACTCTAGGGTGGCGAGTCTGTTAGCCGTTGATAGCGACGAAACGGCGATCATTCGCTGTCTCGACAACCAGAAAAACCTTCCAGCGCATTTCAAGTTTGAAAGCGCCGTAGCGGATGCCGCGCACTTTCTGGCCACCACAGCTGACCGGTACGACGTCATTATTGTCGATCTCTACACCCAGAGCGCGTACGCCTCAATCGTGTTCGACTACGCGTTCCACCATCTATTGAAAGACCGCCTCAACCCGCTGGGTCACATTGTGTTCAACGGCTTTGGCATACCCATGAACCTGGACCCGTTCAACGGCCTTTCACCTCAGGCTTGGCTCGCGCAGTGCCTGAGCGAAAGCTGGAGCAATATCAATTATCTGCCTCACAGAAGGAATGCAACTTTCATTATTGGCCTCCCACCGTTAACGACACTGTGCGGCGCAGATCAGTTGCAGTCTTTAAGTCCCAGCGACCTGCTCTTTCTGGAGATCATGGGCCTTCGCCTTGGCTACCTGATACCGGCGGTGAAGAGTAACGAGGCGATTTTGCCCCCACCTCTAGACTTCGTAGGGATTGATCTCGAGATGCAAAAGCGCTGGACGAAGTCGTTGCCAGCCCTGTCTGAAATGCTCCCGGAGTCACTGGAGCTAGAGAAACCAAGCGATCTTCGCGCACTGCTGGACGTTCCAGGCGCCTGCAGTGCGCTGCTAGACCGTCTATTTGAAGAGGTTTCGCCATTACGCGGAACACTGGCGGTGTTGATAGCTGGGGAAATAAACTTCTCGAACCGTGATGTGTCTTGGTTCCCGGAATGGGTCATTACCAAACTGGAGAACAGCGCCAAGATAAACCCTCGCGACTGGCTTGAATTCTTAATTCCTCAAGCCTATGCAGTCATTACCCATAGAACCAACGGTGATTTGTCTAAAGTAGCAGACCTTCAACGGGCATTACGCTGGCACAGACTAATTTCTCGCTAACGGTTTTTTGGGGAGGCCCCGCCCGGCATTGGGCTATCGAAAAGGAAGCTTTCAAAAGCAGCTCGGCTGCTAGACTTATCCACAGTTGCTGATGCAAAAAACAGCAACCAGCCCTGGGTCAAATTTCAATCGGCAGGGTGGGTCAATATTCAATCAGTGCCAACACTAAAGAAGCCTTTTCTTCAGGTACTTCAGCCCATTCGTTGCCTCCTGAACTGCTCCAAAGTGCTTCCGGCCGGAGCTACAGTAGCCGGGTGGGATTCGCACCCACTGAACTCATACGCCTTGTCGGGCGTACACAACAACGCCGCCCTGTCGGGCGTTGCGTTGGGTTGAGCAAACCAGCGCGTGCCGACAAGAAGCACATCGCCGAGCAGGAGCGCGAACTGCGGCGCAAGGACAAGGCGCGGGCAGAAACTGCCGCCATCTTGGTGTTGCGGAAAAAGATGAATGCCTTCTGGGGAAGCGACAGCGAGGACGTTTGACCGTGCTGCCTAAATAGCAACAACTCGTTGAACGCTTTAACCCCCCATGCCTGCCGTTGCTTCTGGTGCGCGCAAGGCAATTAGCCTGCAACGCTGCCGCCGAACGCCCTAAGCGAGCAAGAGCGCTGCGCGGCGTTCTTGGCGGTCTGCAACAGGCTGCCACTCGCCAACTTGCCGCCCAGCCAGATAGTGCCAAGACTGGTCTCAGAGGCGACCTTTTACCGCGCCCTCAAGGCCGCCGATCAGCAGCATCGACGCGGCCGCAACCCTCGGTGAGTCTGACGCAAGCTGCACTGGAGGAGCTGTGCTCGTTCTACCGAGCTGGACGGGCATGCACGAAGGCGGGGGGAAACCCTGGACCTCGATCACAAGATCAAGCCAATCGATTACAAAATTAAGTTTTATCTTTTAAATCATTAAGTTAACTGTATTTTGGCGAGTTTAGCGCGAATCCCGGCCAACCCTCAGCATCATCGAGCACCCATTTCTCCAGAATTCGCCTTGCTGCTTCAGCCTGCCTGGGAAGTAGAGGAAGAAACTCATCACGACTGAAGAATTCTTCTTCGGCATTGACGCGGGGCAGTCATGAACTGCTATATGCCCCAGCGGATCGTCGAGAAATAGCGATAATGGGCAACCCCAAGACTACTAGCGCGCAAGGATTAATATGTCAGACCTACTAAAACAGCCCCATCGCGCAGACATCCTGAAACTAGAGGGCAAGTCCGCCGGGACCTCATGCTCCTAGCATCCAGCCGCGCGCTTCAACCAGCCCATGGTATTAACTCAGAGCTGCGTTGCAGCCGCTTGCCTTAACTGAACACATTTGGCGCGCTCATCCGCCTCCCGACTCTGGAGTAATGCTGCGTTGTCATCGACTGCCAACAATGTGGCTCCATCACCATCAAAAGCAGCTAACGCCGTTATACGATAACGTTGGTATTTCCATTCCAGCGGAACCCGAAACTCGCGACTTTCTCCCTGGGAGATTGCGCCAAAGTCACCCAGTACACTTTCCTGCGGACGACACTGCGCATCAATCAGGGTTACCACTACATAGCCGTGGCTCACTGGCGCATCACCACGATTAACCAACGTACCGCCAACGTACGCCTGCCCGCCGTGAGCAACCACCATATGGAAGCTCAGATGCAACTCACCAGAGGCCCAGCTCCAGGAGCTGAACAGTAAACCACCACAAAGAATTGACAGCGTCGTCAGCCGCCACAATGACCGGCAAAAAAAACCGCTCATAGCACCACCAGCGCATAATCCAGAGGTGAACTCGCCTCGAAAGCAAACAACCCACTCCAGCAAAACAGTAACGCCACCAGCAAAACCGCCACAGGCAGCAAGCCATCAATCAATGACTCATAGCACTCACAAGATTGCCGGCAGCCGCTGTCAACAAGACACGCCTCCTGTCGCTTCCAGCGCTGTCGCAATTTCCCGCTCACTTTCTGCTCTTGCATCACCCCTCCCTCAAAACTTATGGACTATTGCCATCATCCACGCGGACCGACCAGCAACTCAGCAGATAAAGCCTCTCTATCTGTAGGGTATTTCTGAAACCGTGACACAGTCTAAAAGACAGCCCATATGCTGAGCGCCGGAAACACGAGCAGGCACGCGCCGGATGCACTCAGCCGTAAACGTTTGGCAATCTCCATGTCCACCCTCTTTACAAGACCAAAAGCAAGATTAGAAACTAAAGGCTAAAGATTAAAACCCTCAACGCAAGCCACCTGGTTAGTGCTGCTGTCGACTTCGTAGCCGGCGTTGCCATAGCCCAGGTTGACGAAAATGTGAGTACCGGCGCTGAACTCACTACTGGACCAGTAGGAGCTGAGGATCCCCCCACACTGACCATTGAGCGGCCAACCGTGCACGGTGCACATTTTGCTGTTGCTGATGTAACCCGCATCGGGATACCAAGTCGGGGGCAGGGTCGCATCGACGAAGAGCTGCTGCAGCTCCTGAACCGACGGTAACCGTGCCCCCAGAACCTGGCAATAACTGTTTGCGGCACTCCAGCTCATTGCCGTAGTCGTTGGCGCAATGAAATGGCCAACCGACAACGCCACACCAGCGGCGGCGACCGAGGTGGTCGCCGCGCCACTGCTGGGGTCGGTTACCGCAGCACTGGTTGCCGGCGTGATCCGCATGCTGAGGCTGGTACCTACATCCTCTGGCTGGGCGGTATAGGTGGCCGCCGTGGCGCTGGAGATCACCACACCATTGCGCAACCACTGGATCTGCGTACCGCTCTGGGTATCGTTGAAGCCGTAGCTGCCGCAGGCCAAGCCAGGACTGCTCTGATTGCTCAGCGTCCCCGCACTGGCCACTGCCACGCGCGCCCTGTCTGTGTCCATCAGCGTGCTAACGGTCGCCTGCACTGCAAAAGTTAGTGCCGCCAGCAACATACCGGCGGTCATCAAGCCCGGTTTAAATCTGTTCATGCGATCGGTCCCCCATATCAACTTCCCTGCAGTCTCGGCTGGGGTGCCCGCCCAGCCTCATTGCCAGAAACGCAATCAACACCGCAGGCAACGCTCCAAACCAATAAAGCTCAGAATTCATCTTTCACCTCACTGAAAATAGCCCCGCAAGTGCGGGGCTATTTTCTTCAAGGGGTTCGTATTACGGCTACTTCAATCCGCCGGCGCTGGTCACTCCCAGTCGGTGTATAGCTGTTGGCTGTAGCGGCCGGGATGTCCTCATAAGTACCGCTGCCAGCCTCCGTCTCGATCTGCCACTGGTAGCTCAGGCCCGCACAGGTTGCTGGGCAGGTAACCTCAGCGGTTAATGGCGAGTCGACTAGGGGGTGACCATCAACCATACCGCTCACAATAACCAAGCTTGGAGCCTCCGGATCAATCACGCCGCCTGCACCATCGCCGCCATCCACACCCGGCGCGGTGGCCGTGGTGAGGCTCGCGGTGTTACCCACGACTTCTTTACCGTTCTTCGCGA
>C687J26845_10000385_pt1 | contig 29560 bp, 33 predicted proteins | sample RifCSPlowO2_12_FD_26845 | JGI IMG/M metagenome (IMG submission 26845)
GGGTTCCCGGGGAGCTTCCTGGCCGCTTCCAATTCACGCTCGTTCGAGTGGCGTGAGGCATTCATCGAGACCCATCTTCAGCGCGATCTCCCTGCGCTCGGCGTGCGGATTCCCGCCGCGGCATTGCGACGCTTCTGGGAAATGCTGGCCCATTTTCACGGCCAGTTGTGGAACGCCTCCAAGATTGCGGCAAGCCTTGGCGTCACCGCGCCAACCGCAAAGCACTACCTCGACACGCTGCAGGACACATTCATGGTCCGGGTGCTGGCACCGTTCGCGGCAAACATCAAGAAACGGCTGGTGAAGAGTCCCAAAGTCTACCTCCGTGATAGCGGATTGCTGCACGCGTTGCTGCGCATCGGGACGGTCGAGGATCTGCTCGGTCATCCGATCGCGGGGGCCTCGTGGGAGGGATGGGTCATCGAGCAGGCGCTGGCGGCGGACGGCAAGCGTTCGGGTGCGTACTTCTACCGGACCGCGGCGGGCGCCGAGATCGACCTGGTACTGGAGCGCTCGCGCGGGCGGCGTCTCGCGTTCGAGATCAAGCTCGCATCGGCTCCGACGCCCTCTCGCGGTCTCTGGTCGGGACTCGCCGACCTGAACCCGAGCGCTGCGTATGTGCTGTACCCGGGCAAAGAACGCTATCCCCTCGGACGCGGGGTTGAGGCGTTGCCTGTTTCCATGCTGGATGACGTGTTGCATGATTAGGACCGGTTCGGCAGTTGAAGGATGAAGGGTGAGGGAAGATGCACGAGAGGGCATGAGAGCGTAAGAGCAGGAGAGCGAAAAATTCCCAATCACTACCTCGCGACCTCACGCTCTCCCGACTCACTCCGTCAGCGGACGGGTGGTGCGTGCCTTTACTTTGCCGGTGAAGCGCGGGCCAGACCGATCTCGGTCAGTATCTGCTTGACTTCGCCGTATTGCTGGTCGAGGTACTTGCGCGTATCCGCGCTGCCAAGATAGTTGTTCGAGAAGTAATTCGACTCGAGTTCCTTGTTCCACTCTTCGGACGTCGCCAGCCGCCTGAAGGTACTGTCCCAGCAGCGAGATGGGCGTGAAGTCGGTGTAGGTCAGGTTGCTCTTGCCGGTGATGTGGTTGGTCACGATGTTATACGAGGTAATCAACAGGAAATGGCCGTCGCCGGCGCGCTGGTTGAGATAAGCCCAACTGATCGCGCCGCCGCCGCCGGGCTTGTTCACCACCGCCGCGGGAACGTCCACCATCTTGTGTTCCTGCCATATGCGCTGCATGATCCGCGCGGCGCGGTCGGGGCCGGTGCCGGCGCTCGATCCGATCACGATCTCGATGTTTTTCTCCGGTTTCCACCCGCTTTGGGCGTGCCCTCCGACACTCGCGGTTGCGAGCGCTCCGGCGAGCAGCAGATAAAGGCTGGTGCGCATATTCGTCCTCCTCGGGATCATGGTTCTTGGTGAGCCTTGCGCCAATGGATGACGATCCACTTGCGCAAAGCTCAATGAGTTAGCGCAAAAGATCGGTCATCACACCTATGTCTTCAATATGTTCGAGTCTTTGGATCATCTCGAACGCCTCATTCGCCGCGTTCTCAGGGATGCGCCGTGACTGAAGAACGCAATCCATGAATTTAGCACGCAGATCGTCCCATGAGAGTTCGCGGCCAGGCGAACCGGGGGCGCGGTCCACCCGTATCCGGTCCGACCGGCCGTCGCGCAAGCGCACTTCAACTTCCACGAAGCCGCGGCTGCCCGAGCTGCGTTGCTCGAATTGCGGATCGTCTCCGCGGCACTCAGAATCGTCGGCGGCATCAATGCGCTCGTAGAGCGATTCGATTTCCTTACGGCGTACCGCAGCGTCGGTGAAGGTGGAAAGCGCACACTTTCCGTCCAGCACACCCGCGGCGAGCGAATAGGGCAGGCTGAACTTTCCCTCCAATCCGGTCTTCGGCCGCGGATAGGTGAGGACCTGCATGCCGCCGGGCGGCATTCTGCAGATGACCCTGTCCACTGCCGCGGCATTGAATCCAAGCCGAGCGCGCAGCGCGAGCAGGCCGTCGATCGGGCGGTGCGTTGCATAACAGCAGGGAAATTTCTTCAGGGCGAGCCCCGGATCGACAATGATGAAAGGCCGGCCCAGGCCGTTCACGGTGACCTCAACATCCGACTCGGCTACGCCATACGCGGAAAAGAAACCCGCCGGCGCTTCCAGCACATCGGGCGCGGCAGTGAACCCGCAAGTTGCGAGGCGCAAAGCGGCCAGCGCGTTGCGGGCGGCCAGGCCGCTGTGCAGCGGCTTGGTCATCGTACCGAAGTTGCACCGCAGGCCGCTCGCCATGGAAGCGGCGATGCCGAACGCCTGCCGGGCCGTCGCGACGTCGGGTTGATGGAGCTTCACCAGCGCGGCGAGCGCGGAAAAGACGGCCAGCGTTCCCGTGGCATGAAAGCCGCGATGATAATGCCCCGTCGTCATGCCCAATCCGATCTTGCCGCCGACTTCCACGCCCAGCACGTAGGCCTCGATCAACGTGCGGCCGGAAACGCGATGTCCATCCAGGCTTGCGAGCACCGCTGCCAATATCACGGTGCTCGGGTGCGCGGGCATCATGGACAAAACGTCGTCGTAGTCGAGCGCGTGACCGAAAGTCCCGTTCACCAGCGCTGCGGTTTCGGGCGCCGCGGTGATGCCGGTGCCCAGGATGGGAACCGTGCCTCTTTCGTACGAGGGGGCGGCATAGCGCAGCAGAGGCTCCGCCACTTCGGAAGAAGCGCCCGCGAGGATGGCGGCGAAGGTGTCGGCGATGGCCTTTTTTGCCTTCTCGTCGCTGTCTTTCGGAAAATCGCCCGTGGATGTGTTGGCGATGAAAGTTGCGATGGCCGCTGTAGCGCTCATACCTCTGCCCTTCTTGTACCGACCCTATAATGATACCGCTTGCTGGAGCCGGCACATCTATAGAAAGCGGTTTTAAATTGGCGCCGGCACGCACAACCGGGACCACGGCCGTATAGAATCATACGCTGGCGCGTATTATCAAGCTCTGCGTAATTAGGTAACGGTCGTAATAGATCGATGTCATTCCCGTGGAAACGGGAATCCATACCCTGCATCGCGCTTCATGGCAGCTCAGTATGGGTCCCCGCCCCCCGATTAAAGCATTCGAGGGCAGGCTTCGCGAGGACGACATTCATTTGTTAGTCGATTATGCAAGGATCAATAGGAGTTTGTCCGACCCAAGTCCGACAAAACTAGGAGTTTGTCGGCCTTAGTTAGCCCCGACAAACTCCTAATGCAAGACCGGCGTTTCGAAAATTGCAGAAGAGGACAACACATATGCGAATTCACCCGCGCTTTTCCTCACATTCGACCGCTGCGGTTGCGTTTGTTTTCATGAATTGTCAGCCGGTTTTGCTCTTAGCAGCCTGTGCGAACTGTTAAGTCCGACAGGCTGCTAGGAGGATGAAAATGCTGCGACGTATCTGCCTGCTGATGGGCGTCCTGGTGGCCTCTTCCGTATGGGCCCAGGGCAGCGGGCGCGACGCCGCGACGTATCCGACGCGGCACGTGCGCATGATCGCTCCGTTCACCGGTGGCAGTACGCTGGACATCATGGGGCGGCTGATCGCCGAGATGTTCAAGACGGAGGCCGGGATCGACGTTGTGCACGTGCCATACAAGGGCAGCGGTCCCGCGATGACGGATGTGCTCGGCCGGCAGATCGACATGACCTTCGTCTCGACCGTGTTCGTGCAACCGTTCATCAAGGCCGAACGCGTGCGTGCGCTCGCTCTGACCGGCAACGCGCGTTCTCCGGTATTAGCGGACGTGCCGACGTTCAGGGAACTCGGCTTGCCGGGAGTGGAAATGACCGGCTGGTACGGGCTGTGGTTCCCCGCAAAAACGCCGCCCGACCGCGTGAACCGCATCCAATCCGAAATCAGGAATGCCGTCGCATCGGCCGAAATGAAGTCGCGGCTGGAAGAATTCGGGTTGGTGGGCGTAGCATCGAGCCCGGCCGAGTTCGCGAAATTCCTCCGCGAAGATTTCGCGCTGCAAACGCGCATCGTGAAACGGGCCGGTATCCAGCCGCAGTGATGGGTGATGGGTGACGGGTGAGTGGTAGATGCCGTGAGTCGTCAGATTTACTCACAATCGCAGCCAAAGGGAGATTTCAAATGTTCGAGTACTTCCCCAACAACTACACGTGGAGCCTCGCGGTCATGTCGGCGGTGAATCGCGGCGGGCAGATCTCCGAGATCGACGAAGCCTGCCGGCCGCTCAAGGAGATCGCCGGCATCAAGGCGCTGCACGGCGACCAGACGCAGCAGCGCGCCTGGTTCGAGAGCTGGATGAAGGTGGCCGAGCGCGTGGAGCGGCTGGGACGCGAGGACGAAGCTGCGAAACATCCGCTGTCCGCCGGACGCAAGTACCTGCGCGCCGGCATCTACTACCTGCTCGCGGAACGCATGCCGAGCCACAAGGACCCGCGCCGGCTCGATGCCTACCAGCGCGGCATCGAGGTCTTCAAGCGCGGACTCATCTGCCGCAAGGAACCGGTGGAGTTCGTGGAAGTTCCTTACGGCAGGCACAAACTGCCCGCCATTTTCTCGAAAGCCCCGGTTCCGGGCCGCGCGCCCTGCATGGTGCACTTCGACGGGCTCGACGTAACCAAGGAAATTATTTACGCGGCGGTCGCGGACGAGTTCCGGCGCCGCGGCGTGTCGCTGCTGATCGTGGATCACCCCGGCGTCGGCGCGGCGCTCCGCCTGCTCGGGCTGCCGAGCGGGCCGGATACCGAGAAGCCGGCGGGCGCCTCAGTCGATTACTTGCAGACGCGGCCGGACGTCGATGCGGCGCGCGTCGGCATCATGGCGCTGAGCCTGGGAGGCTACTACGCGCCGCGCGCCGCCGCCTTCGAGAAGCGCTTCAAGTGCGCGGTCGCCTGGGGCGCGATTTTCGACTACGGCAAGTGCGTGGCGGACCGCATCGGCGGCAAGGGAGAACCCTCCGTGCCCGGATACGCCGAGCATGTGAACTGGGTGTTCGGCTGCGACACGATCGAGGAGACGATGAAGGTGGTGAGGCAGATGACGCTCGAAGGCGTGGCGGACAAGATCACCTGCCCGCTGCTCATCGTGCACGGCGAGAACGACCGCCAGGTGCCGCTGTGGCACGCGGAGCGCACGTACGAGGCGGCGGTCAACAGCCCGGGTCGCGAGCTCAAGATCTGCCGTCTTGCCGACGGCGCCGCCGAGCACTGCGGCGCCGACAACGGCCCGCTGATCGTCGATTACATGACCGATTGGGCTGCGGAAAAACTCGGCGGCAACCCTGCCGGAATCTGACCGCGGCGCAATCTTGGGATCAAAGCAATGTTTCGCGAAGTCGCCAAGGAATCGTGAGGCGAGAGGCCTGGGGGGAAAGAAGTGAGGGGAACGGCCCGGCAACGCACGTCAGGGCGCCAGCAGCGGGATCAGGCGGCGGCCCTTCTGGCGATAGATGCCGAAATCGGAATCCAGCGTGAAGAGCGTGGCGTTCGGCGTGCGCTCAACGAGCTTCACAAGGCACGCGTCGGTTAGCGACATCGGGACATTTCGATATCAACGACGACGCTTGCGTCCACGCCTGAAGTCCGCCTCCATGGCGGCCTGCAGCAGCGCCTTGTTGGTGGCGAGGTCGCGCCGGCCGCTTTTTACCGAACCGACGAGGTCCCGTACGAGATCGGCGCAACTCGGTCCGCTGTCTCCGTCCGGACGGTCGAGCAGGCAGCGCTCGAGCGCCTCGCGCACGATCGTCGACTGAGTCACGTTCCGCCGCCGCGCCTCGGCGGCGAGCGCGTTGCCCAGAGGGGTGGGCAGTTTGACCGAGATTCCTTCCATGACCGCAACGGCAGTACGTTCTGAAACATATTGCAATACCTACCGATCACGCTGCTCCGCTCATCGCCTGGAAGTTGCGCTTCATGCCGGCGTGCATCTTCGAGCGGTAGATAACCGTGGGGTCGTGGACGGATTGGCTGGCGCTCTCGGCGCTGCCGATGCTGATGACCTTGGCCATGATGCGCGAGACTTCCGCCGGGGTGTAGAACTGGCCCTTGCTTTTGCCTGACTCGGTCGCGAAGTGCCGCATCAGGTATACCGGCGCACACAAGGACGCATCGTCGTGAGTGGATACGCCGGATGGGTCCCCGCCTGCGCGGGGACGACATTTATTGCTGAAGGTCGATCATGCAGCGATCAATAGTGGCATCGGTGCGCAATGCGCACCCTACGCATGTTGATGGTTGGTCATCGCGCCTTCTGCGCCTTGCGGATCAGCTTGAGCAGCACTGAACGATGACAGAGCGCCTCGTCGGAGCAGTAGCACCCGACGCTGATCGGCGTCCCGTTCCCGCTGCTTTCGGATTACTGGCCGCACGGCGCGGTCGGCAGACGCGTTTTTCCGGGAGCGGGCTGGCGGCCTCGCTGCGTGCGCGTCGCGAAACCGCGCGCGATCCGCGGCGGCGGATCGCCAGGCGGTCGTGCCTACCCGCCCTTGATTCCCGCGTCCTGCACCGCCTGTCTCCATTTGGCGAGCTCGGCGGCGATATGGGCGGTGAATTCCTCGGGTGTGTTGCCGATGGGTTCCGCGCCCTGCGGCACCAGAAAGTCCCGTATTTCCTTGCTGCGCAGGATTTTCGAGGCTTCCGCGTTGAGCCGCGCCACGATGTCCCGGGGCGTGCCGCCGGGCGCGAAGAAGCCATACCAGGACTGCGCGTTGAAGCGCTCGACCCCGGCTTCGCGCATGGTGGGCACTTCCGGCAGCACCGGCATGCGGTGATCGGCTCCCACCGCCAGCGGCCGCAGCTTGCCGCCGCGGATATGCCGCAGCAGCACCGGGATGCTGTTGATCATCATGTGCACCCGCCCGGAAATCAGGTCGACCACTGCCGGCGCGGCGCCCTTGTACGGCACGTGCACGATCTGCAGGCCGGCGGCGGCCCTGAACATCTCGGCAGCCAGGTGCGCGCCGTTGCCTATGCCGCCGGATCCGTAATTGAGCTCTCCGGGCCTCGCCTTGGCGAATGCGATGAGCTCCTTGACGGACTTGACGGGCAGCGACGGATGCACCACGAGCGCCATTGGCTGCACTACCAGCAGCGTGATAGGCGCGAAATCCCTCAGCGTGTCGTACGGCATGTTGAGCTTCAGCACCGGATTCAGCGCGGCATTGATCACCATCGGTCCGGTGCTCGAGGCAAGCAGCGTGTAACCATCGGGCGGCGATTTGGCGACGAGCTGCGTGCCTATCATGCCGTCCGCCCCGGGCCGGCTGTCGGTGATGAAAGACTGGCCGAACGCCGCCGACAGCTTCTCGTTGACCGGCCGCATCACGATGTCGAGGCCGCCGCCCGGGGGAAAGGGGACGATGACCCGGACCGGGCGATTCGGATAAGACTGGGGGTACGCAGCTGCCGTCCAGAATACGGACGCGATGACAGCGCAGGCGAGACCGGACAGGCGTTTCATGCTCTCCTCCAATTATTGTCTGGCGCGAGCGTGTTGACGCAATCGACCGGCATATTCTAAGGTATTCTGCATTACACGATTCGAACCCCCGCTCACGGACTCCCGATGAACGCACCCGAGAAGACCAAAGAACCCGCGCATTTCATGTATTTCCCAACCCACTACCGGTGGTCGGCGGAGATGCTCGCAATCCTCGGTACCGCGCCGTACGGCGGCGCCGACATCAGCGAAGTGCACCGCGTAGGCCGTGAACTGCGCGACCGCGTCGGCGACGACGAGGCCTGGTTCCGCGCGTGGGCGGCGGGCGGCGACCGGCTGCGCGAGCGCGCAAGCGCTGCGGAAGCGGCGGGCCACCGGCTCACCGCCGCCTCGACCTATCTGCGCGCCTGTTCGCAGTACCAGCATGCCGAGCATTTCCGCCATCCCAAGGACGACGCGGCGCTCGCCGTGTTTCAGCGCTCGCTCGGCTGCTTCGGCAGGTTCATGGCGTTGACCGACCGTCCGCGCATCGAGAAAGTCGATGTGCGTTACCGGCACGGCCTGCTGCCGGCCTACTTCATTCATGCCGAGAACACCACGGCCAAGCGCACGCCGTGCGTGGTGCGTTTCGGCGGCTTCGATACCCAGAAGGAACTGCAGTACCTGCGCGGGATCACGGATTTCACGCGGCGCGGCTTTTCGGTGCTGCTGGTCGACGGTCCCGGCATGGGCGAGGCCATACGCTTCCGCGGCATCCCGCTGCACGGCGATTACGAGCTCGTGGGCAGCGCCTGCCTCGATTATCTCGAGACCCGCCCGGAGGTCGACGCGAGCCGGATCGGCGTCGTTGCGCTGAGCCTCGGCGGCTACTACGCGCCGCGCTGCGCGGCGCTCGACCACCGCTTCAAGGCCTGCGTGGCGTGGGGCGCGCAATGGGACGTACACGCGATGTGGGTGAGGCGGCTGGAGGCGATCAGGCAGGGCAATCAGGTGGCGCTGCCGGTGCCGGTCGACCACGTGCGCTGGGTGTTCGGCGTGGACACTTTCGAGCAGGCGCTGGAGAAGCTCAAGGCCTTCAAGCTCGACGGCGTGGTGCAGGGCATGCAATGCCCGTTCCTGCTCACCCATGGCACCGAAGACCAGCAGGTGCCGATGAGCGACGCGCAGAAACTGTTCGATGCCGTGGGATCCCGGGACAAGACCTTCCGGGTGTTCACGCCCGAGGAGGGCGGCGCGCAGCACTGCCAGCGCGACTACCTCACGCTGGTGTGCGACGTGATCGCGGACTGGATCGAGGAAAAGCTCTAGCAGCCGTCGTGGGGCGGGTTCGAGACCGCGGCGTCGCGCGTCGAAAAATAGGAAATTCAATCCCGGCGCAATTCCGGTTCGCCGAGCCGACGCGCCGGGAGCAGGTGTGCAACATCTCCCGGGCTCCGCATTATGGGCCTTATGTTCATGATTGCTTCCTCCTCCCAGCCGCGGCGGACGAAGGCGGGGATGTCGAAGTCGATGATGCCGCCGCGGCCGATGGGGCGGCTGACCGGTTTTTCGAGCTGGACGGCGCAGAGGTGAACAAAGAAACGGGAACGTAGGCCACTCTCGCGCACGCTTGCGCTCGAGCGGCCTGCGGTAAACTCGGCTGGTGCACGCCATGGAACACCAGCAACCGCCTTACCCGCCGCTCGCGCTTGCGCTCTCGGTCTGGGGGCTCGCGGCAGCACTTTATCTCACAGGTTTCTTCCACCGCGTCGCTCCAGCGGTCATCACCAGCGAACTGATGACGGGCTTTGGCCTTTCGGCCGCCGCGCTGGGAAATCTGTCCGCGCTCTACTTCTACTCATACGTCCCGTTCCAGGTGCCGTTCGGGGCGCTGGCGGACAAATTCGGGCCGCGCCGAGTTCTCGCGGCCGGCGCGCTGCTTGCGAGCCTTGGCGCCTTCGCCTTCGCCGCGGCGCCGAATTATGCGCTTGCCGGGAGCGGACGCTTCCTGATCGGAGCCGGCGTCGGTGTTGCGTTCGTGTGCATGCTGAAACTCGCGAGCCACTGGTTCCGTCCGCGCCACTTCGCCATGCTCGCGGGCTTTTCGTTGCTGTGCGGCGCAGTGGGCGCGGTGTCCGCCGGCGCGCCGCTGCGCATGTTGTCCGACGCCTACGGATGGCGTCTGGTGATCGGAAGCACGGGGGCGTTCACCCTGCTGCTCGCAGTCGCGATCTGGCTCGTGATGCGCGATGATCCGCAGGAATGGCGATACGCGACTCACTCGCACCCCGCCCCGGAAGGCACACTCGCCCGCTCGCTCCTGGGCGGTATTCGGGAATCGCTGCGCGCGCGCAATGTCAGGCTGATTTTTTTCGTGTCGAGCGGCGTATCCGGCGCCCCGCTGACGTTTGGCGGCCTCTGGGGCGTACCGTTTCTCACGACGCACTACGGCTACTCAACCACGGCCGCGGCGGCGCTTGCCTCGCTGGTGCTGCTGTGCTGGGCGCTGCCCAGCCCTTTGATGGGGCTTCTCTCCGACCGCCTGCATCGGCGCAAGCCGATCTACGTCGTCTCGGCCCTCATCGCGGCGGCCGCCTGGACCGTGGTAATCCTCGTTCCGGAACTGCCGCGCGGCGTCCTGGTGACGCTATTGGTTGTTGCAGGCTGCGCCTCGGCCGGCGTCATGGTCGGATTCGCCTACGCGAAGGAATCGGCGCCCGCCGCGCTCGCCGGCACGACGACCGGCATCATCAACACGGGGAACATGCTGGGCGGCATGCTGATGCAGCCCGCCGTAGGATGGATCCTGGACCGCTACTGGGATGGGACTCTCGCGGATGGCGTCCGCGTCTACTCTGTTGATGCGTACCGCGCCGGCTTTACGCTCATGCTCGCCTGGCTCGCTGTCTCCCTCATCCTTGTGGGTTTCACGCGTGAGACAAACTGCAGGCAGCTACGATAAGCTCGGCGGCGGTATCGCAGCCCAGGTGATCCAACACCTGGTTCAACACCGAACCATGGCAAATCTGCCGAGACGCTGCCACGAATGCGGGCAGCCGCTGGGGAAAAAGGACATCTTCTGTCCGCGCTGCGGCGCGAAGCAGCCGCGGCAGCCGAAGGTGCGGCGCGTTATTTTTCGCCGCGCAGCAACTCGCTGCTGCGCTTCACCGCCTTGACGATGTTGATGTGGCCGGTGCAGCGGCAGAGGTTGGCCGCGAGACCGTGGTAGATTTCCTCGTCGCTCGGATCGGGGTGTCCTTGAGCAGCCCTGCCACCGCCATGAGAGATAGGAAATTCAATCCCAGCGCAATTCCGATTCGCCGAGCCGACGCGCCGGGAGCAGGTGTGGAACATGTCCCGGACTGCGCATCATGGGCCCTATGTTCATGCGTGCTTCCTCCTCCCCGAAAGAGGACCGCGATCCGGGCGGGCCTTGAGCGGGATCAGCGGTCAATTACCGAGCAATCTATTCCAACCGCCAGAGCGCGGCAAGCGCTTTGCCCCACCCCGGCTGTTTCGAGACGTTTTTTTCTGCGGTCCCATAATGCATGAAACGCGCCAGCCACGGCCAGCCGGGACCGCAACCCGGCAGGCGAATCAAAGATCGAATCCAGGTCAACGGCAGGGAGCGAAAGGACGATGGCCGCCGGGGTTTTGCCCGACGGTCATTTGTTTTATCCTTCGATCGAGCAATAGAGCAGCTCTTTCCACACGACAACAGGAGAACATCTTGATTACCAGAGGTGAGTTTCATTCCGCACTCGCGACAGCCGAGGGCACAGTGGCTGCGGCGCCTGCCGGCGCAACGACGAAGGCCGGGGGCAGGCGTTACGCCCGGGTCATCGACGCTCACGCGCACTGGTATCCGCGCGAGTTCGTGACGCTGATGGAAAAGGAGGGCCCGGCCAATGGCGCAATAATGAGTCACGACGCCCATGGCAACCCCCAGGTGAAGTCAGTGCCGGGCTGTACCCAGGTGTCGAACATGCGGCGCAACATGACGGAGATCGATCTCATACTCAAGGAAATGGACGAGCGCGAAGTCGACATGTATGCCCTTTCCATGACCAACCCGATGGTGTACTGGGCGCCGCCAGCCTTCGCGTTGAAGCTTTCCCAGGCGGTGAACGACGCCGGCGCGGCGCTGCACCTGAAATATCCGGATCGATTCGTCGGCACCATCATGCTGCCGATGCACGTACCCGAGCTTGCGGTGCAGGAACTCGAGCGCGCCGCCAAGCTGCCGGGCATGCGCGCCATCAACATCGGCGAGCACATCAACGGCAAGAACCTGCACGAAAAGGAGTTCTGGCCGATATGGGAGCGCTGCGAGGCGTTCGGGCTGCCGGTATTCACGCACAACCTCTATCCGTGCGCGGCGGACCGGCTGAAGGACTATTTCATGATCAACACGCTCGGCAATCCGTACGAAGACGGTATCGCGGCGATGTCGCTCGTATGCGGCGGCGTGATGGATGCGTTCCCCAAGCTCGATGTGTATCTGCCGCACGCCGGCGGCACGTTCCCGTTCCTGATCGGGCGGCTCAACTATGCGATCGGCGTGAGCCCCGCTCTGAAGCACATGAAGCAGCCCGCGTACGGCTATCTGCGCCGCTTCTACTACGACATCATCACGCTCGATCCGCAGATCATGAAGATGGTCATCGACCTGGTCGGGGTGGACCGCGTCGTGATGGGCACCGATTTCCCGCAGGGGATGTCGGTCAGGCGCCCGGTCGATTTCGTCGAGTCGATACCGGGGATCTCCCGGCGCGAAAAGGAAATGATACTCACCGACAACCCGGCAAAGCTGCTCAAGGTCTGATACGGAAGTCACACGCAAGCTGGCGCGACGAAAGGCCGTGTAGCCGCTATCGCTTCCCACGCAGCAAATCGGCGCTCTTCTTCACCGCTTTGACGATATTGATATAGCCGGTGCAGCGGCAGAGGTTACCCTCGAGACCGTGGTAGATTTCCTCGTCGCTCGGATTGGGGTTGTCCTTGAGCAATCCCGCCACCGCCATGATCATGCCCGGCGTGCAGAAACCGCACTGCAGGCCATGGCACTCGGTGAACGCCTGCTGGATCGGGTGCAGCTTGCCGTTTTTCGCCATGGCTTCGATGGTGACAACGTCCGCGCCGTTGGCCTGCGCCGCCAACATGGTGCAGGACTTCACCGCGCGGCCGTTGACATGCACCGTGCAGCAGCCGCACTGGCTGGTGTCGCAGCCGACGTGGGTACCCGTGAGTCCCAGTTCGTCGCGTATGAAGTTGACGAGCAGCGTTCGATCTTCGACCTCGCGCGCCTGTTTGATGCCGTTGACCGTGATTTCGATGTTTGCCATGTCAGTTTGTCCTATTTTTTCCCCCTCACCCTAACCCTCTCCCCCGGGTGTGGGGGAGAGGGGATAAAAAAGGTGTCACTGTCGCGCTGTCATTCCCCTCTCCCCCGGGTGCGGGGGAGAGGGAATCTTATGAAGGCCTGGCTCGCGGAGTGATTCTTAGCTGCCCGCGAGCTGCGCCACGGCACGGCGCGCCATTACCTTCACTAGATTCGCCCGGTATTCGCGCGTGGCGTGCATATCCTCGTTGAGATCCTCCGCGTTGACGGTGAGACCGTCGAGCGCGGCGGGACTCATGTTCTTCTTGAGCGCCGCTTCGGCTTCCTGCCAGCGGAACACGCCGGGCCCGGCGCCGGTCACCGCCACGCGCACGCCGTTCGCGGTTTCGGCGACGAACACGCCCGCCATCGCGTAGCCGGAAGCGGGGTGTGGAAACTTCGCATACGCCGCGCGCTTCGGGACCGGAAACGCGATGCGCACGACGATCTCGCCCGGCGCGAGGGCGGTCGCGAACATGCCCTGGAAGAAATCGCCGGCCGGGATCTCACGCCGTGTCGTGAGGACCGTCGCCGCCAGCCCGAGCAGCGCCGCGGGATAGTCCGCGGCGGGATCGTTGTTCGCCACCGAGCCGCCGATGGTGCCGAGATTGCGCACCTGGGGATCGCCGATCAGGCCGGCGAGATACGCGAGCGCGGGTAGCGCCTGCCTGACGACGCTCGACACTGCGACTTCGTGATGCTGCGTGGCCGCGCCGATCCGCAACTCGCCGTCCTTCAATTCGATGCCGCGCAACTCCTTCAGGCCCCCGATGTCGACGAGATGCGAGGGCTGCGCGAGTCTCGCCTTGAGCGTCGGGATCAGCGTCATGCCGCCCGCGAGCAGCTTGGCGTCGGTGTGGGCGGCGAGAAACTCGCCGGCTTCCTTGAGCGATGTTGCTTTGACGTAACTGAACGGGTACACGGGAAATTCCTCTTCAGGTCAACGGTGCTGGCGTCCTGAGCCGTTAATTCGTTACACAATTAGACGTAGGTCGGGGTACGCGCAGCGTTCCCCGACATCGACTCGGCGTCAGGTAGCCATGCGGCAACCTGACCTACAGCTTCGCGACACGAGCGGCTCCGAGGATTCTGCATCGAAATAATGACTCGGGACACCAGCGACAGGTTGAGCATCAAAAATATCCTTCCATGACGTGGCCGACCCATCCCGGCGTGCGCGCATCGGCGACGCGATCGAATTCCGGCATGTAGGGCTTGAGATCGAGCACCGGCGTGCCGTCGAGCGCGTCGAGTCCGCGCACGATGAGGACGTTACCCCGGATTGCCCGCAGCTCGACCGACGACACGCCGATCGGATTGGGACGATACTTGGTGCGCTGCGCGAAGACTCCCACCTCCGGCATGTTCTCCATGCCGCGCGGCCGCCGCAGCATCTGTTTGGCCGGATCGAAACCGGTCGCCTGGTGCAGGTAGAACACGACCATGATGTGCGAAAACCCCTCCAATCCCCGCAAACCCGCCGCATATGGAGGCTCGAGATGAATCTCGGACTCGATCGTGGCCCAGTTGCCCTGCGACATCCGCGTAACCGGGCATTTGACGACGCCGACAGGCGTACAGGTTATCGTTTCCATGAGCTCGCCGCACCCGTCATTTCTTTCCCCGCGCCGCTGCGATCGCGTGCCACACCTTCGACGGCGTGAGCGGCATGTCGAGATGCCGAACCCCCAGCGGCCGCAGCGCGTCGATGACGGCGTTGGTCAGCGCGGCGAGCGACGCGGTGCAGCCGGACTCACCCATGCCCTTGACGCCGAGCGGGCTCACTTTGGAGGGCGTCGGATGCTCTTCCAGTGTGATCCCGCGCACCAGCCCCGCGCGCGGCATGTAGTAGTCGGCAAAGCTGCCGGTCATGAGCTGCCCCGTGTTGCGGTCGTAGACCACGTGCTCGCCGAACACCTGGCCCGCGCCTTGCACCACGCCGCCGTGCACCTGGCCCTCGACAATGGTGTGGTTGATCACTCTGCCGCAATCGTCGATGGCGACATACGAAACGATCTCGGTGACGCCGGTAGCGGGATCCACCTCGACCTCGGTGATGTGGCAGCCGTTGGGAAACGTCGAGCCGAAGCTCCCCTCCGCCGTTACCGAAAACGCCTTGGCTTTGGCGAGGTCGCCGAGCGCAACCGTGCGCTGCGATTCGCCGCTGCGGAACGCGCCATTGGCATACTCAACCTGCGACGGCTCGACGCCCAGTTCGAGCGCGGCCAGCGCCTTGCCCTCTTCGATCAGCTTTTTCGCCGCGAGGTGGCACGCGCTGCCCGCCCCTACCGTGGAGCGCGAGCCCCCCGTGTGGTTGCCGAAGAGCGGTCTGTCTTCATCGCCCTGCCGCAGGCGCACGCGCTCGAAAGCAATGCCGAGCGTCTCCGCCACGATCATCGCGAAGCTGGTCTCGTGTCCCTGGCCCTGCGAGTGAGAAACCGAGTAAACCGTAACCGCGCCGTCCGCGGCCACGTCCATCGCGATCGTGTCCTTGGGAAAAAGCCCCGCCCCGGTGTTTTCGATCACCGTGGAAATGCCGATGCCGCGCAGCTTGCCCGCCTTTTCCGATTGCCGGCGGCGCTCACCGAAACCGGCCCAGCCGGCGAGCTTCAAGGCCTTCTCCAGCACGCCGGGCAGATCCGCATTCTCGTAGGTCGAGCCGGTCGGCGTCTTGTACGGGAAAGCCTCCGGTGGAATGAAATTCCGCTTCCTGAGTTCCGCCGCGTCCACCCCGGTCTCGGCGGCGGCCTGGCTGACCAGCCGCTCGATGACGTAGGCGATGTCAGGCCGGCCCGCGCCGCGGTAAGCCGCGATCGGGTTGGTATTGGTCAGCGCCGTGCGCCAGCGCCCGTAAAGCGCCGGAATGCGGTAGACGCCGGTCATGCACGTGCTGGGGTTGCGCAGGTGGCTCACCGGGCCGGTCGGCGTGAGATACGCGCCCATTTCGGCGATCCAGTCGAGCCGCATGCCGAGAAACTTCCCGTCGCGGTCGAGCGCGAGTTCACCGGAAACGAAATTCGCGCGGCCGTGGGAATCGGTCGCGAAACCCTCCGACCGCGAGCTTACCCACTTGACCGGGCGCCCGATTGCCTTCGCCGCGAGCATCTGCGCGCAATACTCCGGATAGCCCAGGCTGCGCTGCCCGAAAGCGCCGCCCACATCGCGCGCCATGATGCGAAATTTTTCCTCCGGCACGCCGGTGTAGGCCGCGAGCTGTTTGCGCATCATGTTCACGCCCTGCACGTGAACGTGCACGGTGTACATTCCCTCGCGCGCGTCATACGCCACCAGGCAGGCGCGGGTCTCCATCGGGCTGGGCGCGACCCGCGTCACTTCGAGCTTGAGCCGCGTCACGTGCGCGGCGCGCGCGAAGGCCGCCTCGGTGGCCGCGCGATCGCCCGCCTCGAACTCGAAGGGGAGATTGCCCGGCACGTTGTCGTGCAGCTGCGGCGCGCCCGGCGCAAGAGCGTCTTCCGGGTCGATGACGACCGCCAGTTCCGCGTATTCGATTTCGATCAACTCGGCGGCGTCCTGCGCGATGAGGGCGGTTTCGGCGACCACCATCGCCACCGGCTCGCCGACGCAGCGCACGCGCCCGTGCGCCAGCACCGGCCGCTCCGGCACCCGCACCTGCATGCCGTCCTTGCCCTTGAATGTGAGCATGGTCATCGGCTTGATGTAGCCGGCGCCCACCGCGTCGGCGCCGGTGAAAACGCGCACGACGCCCGGATGCCTGAGCGCGGGCCCGATGTCGATGGAAACGATTTTCGCGTGTGCGCGGTCGGAACGCAGGAAATGCGCGTGAAGCTGCCCGGGCAGGTTCCAGTCCGAGGCATACTTGCCGGCGCCCATTACGAGACGCAAGTCTTCGCGCCGCGACACGCGCGCGCCGCCGACTTCAAGCAGATGATGGTCCATGGTCGTGTTGGTCTAAGGTCTAAGGTTGGCCCGCGCGCCGGTCCGATACGTCGTTGACGCCGGGCACGCGGTTGCTGTTCCAGCAGCAGGGCTCAGTGCGGCCTTGCTCTGCGATGGAAATCCTGATCCTCTTGTTCTTGGCGCCGACGGCAGTATACAGCCGTTTTGCGAATTCTACCGGAACTCTGCTGCAACGGCCGGCGCCGCGGAGCCTGGCAGTTCACCACTTACCGTTTACCGCTCACCGCCTCCGCTCATTCCGGCTGTATTCCGACCGCCTTCACGATGCGGCCATATTTCGCGCTAAGATACGCTGAAAATTATCATCGATGGCGCCGGCGCCGGCAACGATTAGTCCATATGTTGCACAGGCGTTCGGCGGCGCTGAAAATAGCTGCTCGCTAAAGCCCATTTATCGGACCTCCCAGTGAAAAAAGACACCCTCCTTACCCACGCCGGCCGCGATCCCGGGAAATATCAGGGCATGGTCAACACGCCCGTGTTCCGCACTTCGACGGTGATCTTTCCGACCCTCGAAGAATACGAAACGCGCAGCGGCGACGATTACAAGTCGGTGCGCTACGGGCGCTACGGCACGCCCACCACCTTTGCGCTCGAAGAAGCCGTCGCCAAATTGGAAGGCGGCCACGCGGCGGTAGCGGTGCCGTCGGGGCTGGCAGCCATCGCCGCGGCAATCAGCGCCTTCGTGAAAAGCGGGGATCACCTGCTGGTCGCCGATTCGGTGTATGCGCCGACGCGCAACTTCTGCGAACGGCGCATTCGGCCCAACGGCGTCGCGGTCGAGTACTACGATCCGCTGATCGGCGCCGGCATCCAGCAACTGATCAAGCCAAACACCAAGGCGATTTACTGCGAGGCGCCGGGCTCGCTTACGTTCGAGATGCAGGACATTCCCGCGATCGCGCAAGCCGCGCACGGGCAGGGGCTTCCTGTTCTCGCCGACAACACCTGGGGCACGCCCTATTTCTTTCATTCGTTCGCAAAGGGGGTGGACGTATCGATCCACTCCGCCACCAAGTACATCGTCGGCCACGCCGACGTGATGATGGGCATCATCGTCACCGGCGAGAAGCACTGGCTGCCTGTGCGCAGGACGGTGGCCGACTACGGCTACAGCGTGAGCCCCGAAGACTGCTACCTCGCGCTGCGCGGCCTTCGCACCATCGGCGTGCGCCTGAAGCAGCAGATGGAAAACGCGCTCAAGGTGGCGCAGTGGCTCAAGTCGCGGCCGGAAGTAAAACGCGTGCTCTATCCTGCGCTCGAAAGCGACCCGGGCCACCGCATCTGGAAACGCGATTTCGAGGGCGCGGCCGCCCTGTTCTCGTTCGTGCTCAACCCGGTCGGCGACCAGGCGGTTACTGCGTTCGTCAATGCGCTGCAACTCTTCGCGATCGGCTCGAGCTGGGGCGGCTACGAGAGCCTGGTCGTGGTCGCCGACATTGAAAAACATCGCACCGCGACGAAATGGAACCCCGGCGGCCCGACCATACGCCTGCACATCGGGCTCGAAGACCCCGACGATCTCATCGCCGATCTCGAGCAGGCATTTGGCAAGATGGGAGAGGCCTGACGAGTGACCGGTGATCGGGGCCAAGTCCGTTAGTCGGAAGACCGGGAGATCGGGAGGTCGGGAGATGGGTAAAGCTTTAAATGCCGCTTCTGCTCTCACGCGCTCCCGCGCTTCCGCCCTGACGCTCTCCCGCACTCACGCTCTCACGGAATCTTGACCGGCTTGCCCTTGGCGGCCGATGCGACGATCGCCTCCAGCACGGCGATCTCGTTCACGGCTTGCTCGGGCGGCACCATGAAAGGCTGTTTCGCAGCCGCCGCGTCGGCGAACGCCTCGAGCTCCGCCCGTTCCTTGTCCACCGCCGGAAGCGTAATCCGTTCGGGGGCGCCTTCGAGCCCGCGCGTAATCAACTCCGTATCGCCACGCATTTCGATCCACCCGCCGGTACCGAAGACGTGCACGCGCCAGATGTCACCGGTCACGAACACGGTGCCCAGGTAACCCGTGACGCCCTTCGCGAACCTCAGCAGCATCGAAGTCGTGTCGTCGATTTCCACTTCCGAGGGAAGCTTGCGGCGGTCGCTGAACGCATAGACCGTGCTGACCGGGCCGGCGATATGAATCATGGAGTCGAGCGTGTGGATGCCGCGCGCGGCCATGCCGCCCGCAGGGGATTCCGTTCGGCTCGCCCGCCAGTTGCCGGCCTTGAGCCGATAGCCCGAAGGCCCGGATTGCTGCGCCTCGACGTGCAGCACGTCTCCGATCTCGCCGGCGCGGATTCTGCGCATCATCTCCACGAACGCCGGAGCGTAGCGGCGATTGAACCCGAGCCCCAGCGTGATTCCCGCCGCGCGGCACGCCTCAACCGCTTTCTCGGCGGTCTTCCGCGTTAGCGTCATCGGCTTCTCGACAAAGACGTGTTTGCCGGCCTTCGCGGCCTGCGCGATCTGCTTGTGATGCAGCGAGTGCGGCGTGGCGAGCACGACGGCGTCTATCCCCGGGTCTTTCAGAACCCTCGCGTAGGAGGAGACGATCCGTATGCCGGTTTTCTGGGAAAATTCGCGGTGATTTTCGGGATTGCGGGAAATCCCTTTGACGAAGCGGATCTTCTCGCTGTTCTGCACTGACTCAACCAGCCGGTTACCCCAGCGTCCCAGTCCGTAAATAGCGGCCCTCAGCATGCCGGTTTCTCCTTCTCAAAGGGGAGCAAGGCTGCAACGATAGCACAGCCGCGGGCGGCGATGTCACGGTGCAGCCAGCACTGAGCATGGGGCCATCCATTACGTTACTATGAGGATCAGGACCGAGGCGGCTTGATATAATGCTTGGAGTGGTTCTCGCTTTCACCTAGGACCGTGATCTCAAGGCCCTTGGTCTTGTGATCAAGAGGAGAAAAGACGTGCCGACAAGCGTTTCCAGCTTCAGATATTTTCCGGGCTTATTGCTGCCGCTTTTGCTGGCGGCGGCATTTACTCAGGCAGCGGCCCAGTCCTACCCGACCAAGCCGGTGCGGCTCATCGTTCCGTTTCCTCCGGGCGGCAGCAACGACATCGTGGCACGCATGATCGGCGCCGAGTTGTCCGGCAGGCTCGGCCAGCAGGTGGTGATCGACAACCGCGGCGGTGCGGGCGGCATGATCGGGAGCGGGATCGCCGCGCAGTCCCAGCCCGACGGCCATACGCTGCTCATTATCTCCGTTGCCTTCGCGTTCAACCCGGCAATCTACAAGTCGCAGTTGAGCTTCGACCCGGTGAAGTCGTTCGCCCCGGTTGCCAGCCTCGGCACCGGGCCGAACGCGCTCATGGTCACGCCCAAGCTTCCGGTCAATTCAGTGAAGGAACTGGTGGCGCTTGCCAAGGCCAAGCCGGGCACGCTGAACTATGCGTCGGCAGGCGTCGGCAGCTTCCAGCACCTCGGCAGCGAAATGTTCAGGCTGATGGCAGGTGTCAAAATCGTGCACGTGCCGTTCAAGGGCGGCGGGCCGGCGATGGCCGACGTCATTGCGGGCAACACGCAGATCACGATAGGCTCGCTCATCCAGATGATCCCCCACATCAATAGCGGCAGGCTCAGGATACTGGGCGTGGGCAGCGCGAAGCGCGTTCCGACCTTGCCCAATGTTCCGACCGTGGCCGAGGCCGGTGTACCCGGCTATGAAGCGAGCAACTGGTGGGGCGTGCTTGCGCCGGCCGGCACGTCGCCCGCCATCATCAAGCAGCTGCATGGCGAGATTGCCGGGATTCTCGCGAAACCCGATATCCAGAAAAAGTTCGAGTCGCAGGGCGCGGAAGCGATGAGCATGAATCCGGCCGAGTTCGGCAAATTCATCCGCGCCGAAACCGACAAGTGGGGGAAGGTCGTAAGAGAAGCGGGCATCAAGGCGGAGTAGGGCCGCCATCCGGTGCGGCCGCGTGCAAGTGAAAAAATGGGGTCGGGGTCAATCACGCAGTCTCGGCGGCACAACTACCAAAAGAAAAGGGGCCAGTTGTTCACTAAGCCCTTGTGTTTTTGGTAGGCGGTGGGAGATTTGAACTCCCGACCAATGGATTAAAAGTTGGCGTCAGAAACATTATTAGAGCGAAATAGGCCCGCCCTCACCCGCTTAATCTCGCCGGAGCTCGCCGAATTCCCTACGTTTTCCCCACGTTCTCAGTATCGATTGGCTCGCTGACCTGGGCGCATCTGAGGACTCGTGGTTGTTTAGAGTGCCACTAGATTCCCGTTTAGTTAGAGCGGACGGTCGCGGGCGGCACGTGGCGACGTTTGCACGAGGTCCGCTCGAAGCGCAAATCCGGTCCATCACGGCGTGTACGCGACCGATCAGCGGGCGCGAAGAACAGCCCCAGAGGGGCGCCTCCTCCAAAATCTGCTCGATTGAATTCCCGGGAAGCTATGGGATTGAATCTCGAATATTGCATTGCCGAGCAGAGCAAGGAAACATATTACGAGGCATTGCACCGAAACTCGCAGGGATGGCATGAGGGCCGGCACGACCTCCAGCCCTGGTTGGAGTATTTCCTTGGCACGCTGATCGCGGCGTACAAGGAGTTTGAATCCCGGGTGGGCACTATCGCATCGGCGAAGGGTGCAAAACGCGAGCTGGTCCGCAACGCGATTGCGCATTTTCTGCCGCGGTTCACGATCGGCGAGCTCGCGCGCGTTTGCAAGGGAATCAGCCGCCGGACGCTGGTCCGGGCCCTCGAGGATCTGCGTCAAGAGGGCAAGGTGCGCTGCCTCGGCAGGGGGCCGGACGCGCAATGGGAGGGGGTGGGTTGACACCTTATATATGCCACGAATCTGTTTGGTGACACTATTATGATGCGCAGCCAACCAGAAACCTCAGCGATTGCACGATGGTCGTTCTTTTCAGCGAATGCTGAGAATGGGCTTTTTAGTGAAAAGTTGAAGGCGTCGAGTCTTGTCCACCTGTCGCTGCCGCATGGTCTCGATGCGATGACTGTTCATAGTTTTGATGTCTATAAGCATCAATACTTGGTAGTTATCCGTTTAATGATGCTTATAACAATCATAACTTGCAGTTCTTGTTGTGATGGATATAATGATCAATATCCATAGAAAAATAGGTTAAAGATGGTTATAGCCTCCAAAACGGATGATGAGATTCTCAAAGAACTTGGCGGACGCCTGCGGAGCTATCGCCTCCAACTGAACCTCTCTCAGGCGGAGCTCGCAACCCGCGCGGGCACCGGTCGAACCACGATACGTGACGCCGAGCTCGGCAAGGATTCCCAGCTCTCTACCTTGGTGAGACTCCTGCGCGCGCTCGGTCGGTTGGGTGACCTCGACGCTTTTCTTCCCCCGCCCTCGGTATCGCCAATTCAATTGATGAAGCGGCAGGGAAAGCCACGCCAGCGCGCTAGAAAGCCAGCCGATGGCTAGTGTGCTGGCTCTCGCGCAAGTCTGGATCTGGAACAGATTCGTTGGTGCCGTTGTCGAGGAGGACGACGGAAGGATCACATTCGAATACGACGAGCCCTTCCGCCGCGGCGGCCTTGAGATCTCGCCGCGCAAGCTGCCGCTCAGCCTGCGCGGACCGGTGAGCTTTCCCGAGCTGAACAGGATCGAGGCATTCGCGGGATTACCGGGCGTGCTTGCCGACGCGCTTCCCGATCGCTTCGGCAACGCCGTCATCAAAGCATATTTCGAAAACCAGGGCCGGCCGGAAAGCGTGATGAGCCCGGTGCAGAAGCTCCTGTACATGGGCAAGCGCAGCATGGGAGCGCTGGAGTTCAGGCCTGCGATTCGCGGTGGCGCAACTGTCCGCGAGCGCCAGTCGCTCGAAATCGCCGACCTCGTCGAACAGGCGCGCAAACTCATCGAGGGAAAGACCGATGCGGCGGTGGCGGAAATCATGCGCGTCGGTTCATCGGCGGGCGGCGCGCGACCCAAGGCAGTGATTCTGTGGAACCGTGCGAAGGGGGAAGTGCGCTCCAGTTTTGCGGCGCCGAAACCGGGCGATGAGCACTGGATCGTCAAATTCGATGGTGTGGGGTTGCTCGACGCCCCAAACCCCAAACCGCAGCCATACAATCGCATCGAGTACGTGTACTCCTTGATGGCGAGAGATGCAGGCATCGAAATGGAGGAGACAAGCCTGCTGATAGAGCGAAACTATGCTCATTTCATGGTCAAGCGCTTCGATCGAGCGGGCACAAAAAAGCTGCACCTGCATAGCCTTGGCGGACTGGACCACGCGGATTACAACGCTCCAGGAACTTACTCATACGAGCAGTTTCTCCGGGTCATTCTGGAGCTGCAGCTTGGCTATCCTGCCCTGGAGCAAGCTTTCCGGCGGATCTGCTTCAACATCATGGCCGTCAACCAGGACGACCACGTGAAGAATATCGACTTTCTGATGGACGAGACCGAACGGTGGCGGTTGGCACCCGCGTTCGATATGACCTACGCTCGAGGCGCGGGATATACGCGCCAGCACCAGATGAGTCTCGGCGGCAAACGTGATGGCTTCACGTCACGCGACCTCATTGCCCTTGGCAAGAAATTCGGCATCAAGCACGACGGCGAGCCGATCATCGACAACATACGTGCCGCATTGAAAAATTGGGATCGATTCGCACAGGAATGGCGGGTCCCCGCAAAGAATATCACGGCAATCAAGTCTCTATTTCGCCTCAAGTAGCAGATCGCCAACTCGTGGCATCGGCAGGCCGGTAGCCGCGCTTGAACTTGTGCTCGATCTCGGCGTCAAGATCGTCCTTTTCGTCCTTGGCTTCCCAGTAGCCGAACGGCATGCGCAGCTCATAGAGCAGCGCGCCGTCCACGTAGCGCCGCTCCTTGGTCTTCGTCTCGAACTCGTACTCGGGCACGAAGACCAGGTCTTGCCCGCGTGCCCAGCCCTTCAACAGATCCTTGAAGGCCTCGCGCACCACGCTTTCACGCGTAGTGCCGGACACCTTCTTCAGCATGGCGAGCTGGTTGAGGTATTGCTGGATGAGAAGCTGGCTCACGGTCGCGTGTCTGCTTTTAGTTCGTAGACGATACGTTTCCAGGTTGAAGCACAACGGAGAGCATGGGAATGATTAGGGAACGCTCGGCCGCCGTTGCGGTAACACGGGAGCGTACGGCTACAGAGTGCCACAAAGTGGGCGAATATGTAACCAGTCGGAAAATGGAGCGGCGGCGCGGGAAAAAAGCTGCTCAGGATCGTCTAGGAGCTTGAGGGGCTGTGTGGTTGGTGTCCGAGGTATTGCCTCTTTCGAGTCGGGCCCTCCGGATGACGGGCCAATCTAGTTGCTGCTATCGAGCCAGTCAACAACGGTCAATCCCTTGATGCGAGAAAATTCCCTGGTGTTATTGGTGGCGAGCGTTACGCCCAGGGCCAGGGCATGCGTCCCGATCATCATGTCCAATGAGCCAATGGGCGTCCCCTTTTTTTCCAGCGTTGCTCGAACCCGTCCGTAAACTCTGGCCGCTTCGCGATCGAAGTTTGCAATCTCCAATGGCAAGACGAACTCGTCGAGGGCTGCCTGGTTTTTCTCCAGGTGCTGGCTCTTGGCAACTCCAAACTCCAATTCGGCAAGCGTCACCCAGGAAATGCCAATTTCACCGACCTTGTAAGCGGTGAAACGCTTTAACGCTTGCGGCGGCTTTCGCTTGATAATGGCAATGCAGGTATTGGTATCGAGCATGACCCTCATTCAAATACCGCCTCGCGCTTTTGTTGCTTGGGTTGATCCCTGTCGGTCATGTAGTCCTTGGTGAACTTGTCGAGACTGCCAATCAGGGAATCCCATGAATTGACAAGAGGGATCAAAACCACGGCGCTGCCGGATTTCTTGATGAATACCTCATCGCCCTCGAAGCGAAACTCTTTCGGAAGCCGTACAGCCTGACTTTGCCCGTTCTGAAACAGTTTGGCCGTTTTCATTTTCATCACCTCATAAAGTATATGTGTAAAGTATATACTCTATTCCCGCTCGGTCAAGAGCAATGATCCCCGGCCGGCCGGGACCTAGCGCGCACAAATCTCGGAGGATCGCGGTCACAAAAGCCATGGCGAATGAGTTCGGGCCGCAAGGCATCACCGTGAATGCGGTCAATCCGGGTTCCACCGACACGGGCCGCTGGGCGGAGCTAGTTAATATGACTGCTCGTAAACGTGGCGTCTCAAGGGAGCAAGCCGAGAAATACCTTAACCGCGAAGTGCCGATGGGGCGTGTTGTTCAGCCGGAGGACGTTGCTGATCTGTGTGTATTTCTTGCATCATCCCGGGCCAGCATGATCAGTGGGGTGGCCATTAACGTGGACGGTGGCCGGACACGTAGCATCTGAACGTTCGCAAATATCAGCGCTAGACTACCCGCCTAGTAGCGATCTAGCGGGGTGGCTTTCCTGAACCAGGAGCAGGGGCAGACGTAACCCGTCTCACTCGAGCCGGGTGCTTGTAGCGCCTTCGCTCGCCGCAAGACTTCATTGCGCACGAGCTGACCCGCTTGCCTGGGCGTGTACCCCTCACTCGCCCGGCTGCTCGAGTGCGAGCTGTTCACATAGCGCGGCAGTTGCGCGCTGCACCATTGGGTCGAGTCACGGCATCAGCGGGCTGGCGGCCGGTCGAAGAGGCTGTATCGTGCCGACGTTTCGTAAATGGGGACCCCTTTTACGTCACCGCTTGCACCGCGGCGGCCCCATTGGGCTACTCGGCGCGAATCCGCAGGTCTGTTATCAATTTCCCCCATTGCGCAAACTGTGCCTTTAGAAACGCCGCAAAATCCTGCGGGGATTCGGCAACTGGCCGCGAGCCATCAATAGCGAGCCGCTCGATGACGTCCTTCGCGCGCGAAGCTTTTGCGATCTCGCTGTTTAGCCGCGTGATGATTGGCTGCGGCGTTGCCCCCGGCAGAAGCATCCCGGTCCAAATGATGCTTTCGTACCCGGGCACGCCAGCCTCCGAGATTGTCGGCACATCGGGAAGCGCAGGGGAGCGCTCCGCCGTGGACACGGCGAGAAGCCTCAGTCTGCCGCTTCTCACCGGACCAAGTGCGCTGAGCGGATTGATCAATGCGAGCGTGACTTCGCCGACCAGAAGCGCGGTAATGACTTGTGCGCTGCCCTTGTACGGCACATGCAGCATCTCGGCTTTGGCGAGCGATTTGAACAATTCCCCTGCAAGGTGCGATGCAGAGGCGATGCCTGCCGAGCCGAATGAAAGCTGCCCCGGCTTCGATCTCGCGAGCTGCACCAACTCCTGCACCGAGCGCGCCGGTAGCGACGGATGAACCACCAACACTGCTGGCGTGATCGACACGCGCGATACGGGCGCGAAATCATTTATCGGATCGAACGGCACCTTCTTGTTAAGGATTGGAGCAACGGTGAACGTGACACTCGCAAGGTACACCGTGTAGCCGTCCGGCGGCGCTTTGGCGACAACCTCAGAGGCAATCACGCTGCCGCCCCCCGGCCGGTTGTCGATAATCACCTGCTGGGCCATGCTTTCGGTGAACTTCTGGCCGATGATGCGCGCTACGGTGTCCGCGCCACCGCCCGGCACGAACGGCACCACGATCCTTATCGGCCGGTTTGGATAGGGCTGTTGCGCGAATACCGGAGCGACCCAAAGGGCCGTGAGCCATGCGAGCGCAACAACGAGCGATGCAATTGCGCGCCGGATATCGGTCTTTATTGCCTTCGTCGTCACGACCGAGTCGCCAATTGCGATGCGACTACACGAGGTCCGCACGCCTGTAGAGGAGGTAGCGGTCACCCTCCACACCCACCTGGGTAATGCCGCCCTGAGTGTCGTTCGATACCCACTCCATGTACTTACGATACTGCTCGAAGCGAGGGTCCCCAGGCCTCACAATTTCCGCCTTGCTGTTCGCCGTGTTGACGACGGTGGGCAGCACGCTCACTTTTCTTACGCCACTCTTGTCCAGATCAATGAACACGATCCGACCTTCATCCTTATGGCGATTGTAAGCGAATGATTGGCCCGGGTCCATGTGCTTGGTGTATACGTGGTTGAATTCGTACTCGCCGCCTGGGCAGCAAAAGTTGGGCGATCCCGCTTTGCGAATCATCGCGAAGTTGCCGAGGCTGTAGAAGATAACCGCACCCTTGTAAAGTTCGATCGGCTGCAGGATATGTGGATGGTGGCCGAGGATCACCGATGCGCCGGCATCGATCGCGGCGTGGGCAACGGTTTGCTGGTAGTCGGCGATTGGCCGCGCGGTGTAGTGCACTCCCCAATGGAAGGATGCGACGACGACGTCCGCAGCGCGTTTTGCCCGCGCGATGTCCTCCAGCAGGAGTTCCAGATCCTTCGCGTGCGGAATGGTGACGATGCGTGGAGGAGATCCCGGCTGATATTCGTACGGTTCGTAGAAAGTATGGGCGCGCATCGGCGTGGAGCCGGCCCTGGTCTCCGTCGCCCAGTACTGCGGCAGCATAACGGAGACGTAGCCTAAGAACGTCACGGTCACGCCGTTGCGTTCAAACACGATCTCTTTTCGCGCCTCATGAATGTTGCGCCCCGAGCCGATCGTCGCTATGCCGAGCCTGTGAAACGCATCAATAGTGTCTTCCGCTGCTTCAGGGCCCCAGTCTCCGGTGTGGTTGGAGCCGGTCCCTACGACGTCAAATGGTACGCTCTTGAACGCGTTGGCTGAGCGTGGATGCTGGCGCACATGGGGTGCTAGGCCCTGTTGCTGGAAGCTGCCACGCTCGGAGTAGACTCGCTCGCATTGTGCGAAGCGTAGGTCTGCACCCCGGAGCACCTCCCGCACATTGTCGAATACAGCTTCGGAGTTGTCCGCCGCGGTCGCGACATCACCGATGGCTGCGAAATTGACGTAATTCCTACTCATCTGTGCCTCCCGCATTATTGGGACTCGTCTTCGTAGAACCTGCGCGTCGACTGATTATTGAAGCTGATTGTCAAACACGCGTCTGCCCTGACAGAAAATGGTCAACGCGCACTCGCGCGACGCATCACATTGAGCAGTTCACGCACTTGGCCCTCAAGCCGGGCGTCGCAGGTGGAGGGGCTGCGCACGAAATCGGAGCGCAGGCGTTCGAGTTCGGTGAAAGCGGCGAACGCCGGCTGTATAGCCGGCGGTAGTGCAGGTGCCGCGATGCCGAGCTTGGACGGTGTATTCACGTGTTCCGCGTCCGGCAGCACGCCGTGGCTGTGAAGCAGTGCGTTGCCGTAGTGATAGCCAGCGACGAGCGAACCATCTACGATGGCGAGATAGTCCTGCGGGAATGCGAGTTTGTTCACGCCCGCCATGATGCTTTCCGCTTTCGCGAGGTGTTCCGCCGGTGTCATGGCGATTTCCTTCCCAGAACGGAATTCGTATCGCGCTTGATTAGCGTGTAGGCGTCGAGCGCCCGCTGCGCGGCAGGCGCATCGAGGCGTTTTGGTCCGCGCACAATATCCGGCCGCAGGTTCTCGATGAAAGCGAGTGCCGTGAACGACGCCTTAAGCGACTCCGGGGCTGGCGAGTTCATAGGCGGCTTGTAGGTGTGATTGAGATCGCCGAGTTTTTGTTCGGTGGCGGGGCCATCGGTCGTAGTGCCAAGTACATGCAGTGCGGCGTTAATGCGATTAGTGCCCGCGCGCATCAGAAACACGGCGTAGAGTTCCCCGTCGCGCAGCGGGTCGAGCCGCGCGAGGCTTGCCTCGAATGCGTCCGCTTTCTTCAAGTGTTCGTCGATATGCATGCCTCTAATGCCTCACCATTTCGAGATCGATTAATGCGCGTTTGAGCACATCGTACTGCTTGTCGAGGTATTTTGCCGTCTCGCGGCTCGTCAGCGCGGCGCTGTCCCAGTAATTGCGCGCAACATCTTGATTCCATTCCTCCAATTTGTACATCCTCGAAAAAACGCTGTCCCAGTACGCAATCTGCTGCGGCGTCAGGCCTTTTGCGCCGATCACACCGCGCCAATTGTCAATGATCGCATCGATACCGATCTCTTTCCACGTCGGCACCGTGGCAAACATGCCCGGCCGCCGTGCGGCTGATGTTACTGCCAGCACGCGCAGTTGGCGTGACTCGAAAAAACGTGCGGAAATGCTGGTCGGCCCGACAACGACGTCAACGTGACCGCCAAGCAACGCAGTGATCGACTCGCCAGAAGACTTGAACACAACCGTCTTTACCTTTTTTGGATCCACGCCTGCTTCGCGCGCGGCCGTGGCGAACGCGATATGGTTGATGTTGCCCAAGGCAGTGGATATGCCGAGCACGACCGAGCCCGGATCTGCCTTGAGTTTCGCGAGCAGATCCTTGGCGGCGGCAAGTGGCGAGTCCGCCTTCACGTTGAAGGCCATGTACTCTCTGATAAGCACGGCGAGCGGTGTGAAATGGGTGTAAGAGAGCGGGGAAAGCCGCGTGATATGGTTTGTTAGAAGCGTGTTGGACGTGACAGCGATGAGGTTGCCCTTGCCGGTCTGCTGGTTGAGATAGGTGAATGCGATCGAGCCTCCGCCTCCGGGGCGGTTCACGACGTTAATCGGCACGGCGATGAGCCGCGCGTCCTGCATGAGCTTTTGCAAAGTTCGTGCGGTGTTGTCGTTACCCCCGCCGGGACCTGCGCCGACTACTATTTCGACGGCATCCGTGGGTTTCCAGGCTTGTCCGCCGGCCCCGGCGCTAAACGCCGCTGCGAGAATACCGGTGACTAAACGAGCTGCGATTTTCGGCATGGCGCCTATCGGTACGGCACGAATTCGATCGGCACTTCAATCAGCGTCGGTCGGTCGGCCGCAAGCGCCTCCTTGAGCGCCGGCGCAAGCGCCTTCGCTC
>C687J26845_10000388_pt1 | contig 29442 bp, 29 predicted proteins | sample RifCSPlowO2_12_FD_26845 | JGI IMG/M metagenome (IMG submission 26845)
GCCGCGAGGAGAGGCAGCCGCACGCGCAACCGCGCGCCGCGCCTTCCCGCCTCGTCCACCACTTCGACGCTGCCGCCGTGGGCGGTCGCATACTCCCGCACCACCGACAGACCGATGCCGGTGCCCTTGACCCGCCCCTCCGCGACCTGAGCGCCCTGGTAGAAGGGGTCGAAGACGTGCGGGCGGTCCGCGGGCGCAATGCCCGGACCCTCGTCGGCGACATCGAGCTCGAGGTGCGCGCCGTTTGCGCGCGCGGCGATCGAGACCGTTCCGCCCGGCGGTGAAAACTTGATGGCGTTGGACATCAGATTGTCGAGAATTATCCGCAGTTTTTCGAAGTCGGCCGAAAGCGTCACATCGCGCGCCTCAATGTCAAGCTTGAGGCTTTTCGCCCGCAGCGCAAGCCCGTGGTCATCGGCCACGCGGTTGATGACCTGTCTTATCTGGACCGGCTTTACTTCCAGCGCCGTCTTGTGAAACTGGCTCGCGCCGTAGGACAGCAGGTCGTCGATCAGCTTCTGCAATTCTATACTGTTATGGCGCAGGATTTCCGCAATTTCGCGCTGCTCCGGGGAAAGCTTGCCGACCACTTCGTCCGACAGCAGCTCGGCGCCCTCGCGCAGCGCCGTGAGCGGTGTTTTCAATTCGTGCGACATCTGTCTCAGGAACCGGTTCTTCTGCTGATCGAGATCGACCAGCCGGCGGCGCATCCATTCGAGACGTTGTCCCAGATATTGCAGATCCTCCGGCCCGGCGACGTCCACTGCCGTATTCAACTCGCCGCCGCCGAGCCGGCGGATCGCCGAGTCGATCTGGCGGATCGGACGCGCAATCAGGATCGTGAAACCGATCGCGAGAAATAACACAACCGGGATCAACGCCAGCAGCTGCCAGAGCATGATGCGCTGGGCCTGCGCCGCGGTGGCGCGCATGGCTTCCACTTCCCGGTCGATCAGCTCATTGCTGCGCACGGTGATGGCCTGCGCGCGATCGGCGAGCCCGATAAAGCCCTCGACGGCCTTGGCCTGCTGCGCGGGATTGGCGCCGGCGCCCGACAGCACGGCGTAAATCGCCGCTTCGTCGCGCACGATGGCATCGAGGGCCTGTTTCTGTTCGCTGTCGAAGGGCAACGTCCCGAACTCACCCGCCGCGGCGAGAAACTGCTTGCGGTTGAGCGCGTAGGTGTCAAGCAGCGCGGGGTCGCCCAGGATCACCATTTGCCGCGCGCTGCGCTCCATCGCGGTCAACAGTTCGACGAGCCGCCGGCTGCTCTGGGTTGCCTGTACGGCCTGATACACCGCCTGCTGGCTGCGGTTCGCCAGCTGATCGATGGAAATCGCGTTGTTGACGAGCGCAAAGACGAGCGGCAACGCGACCAGCGTGAAGCCGACCGCAAGCAGTGTGAGGAAGGAACGGGGGTAGTAGAACCGCATGGCGCCGACGCAGTTGAGATCAAGTTCGAAGATTGGATCAGCACTTGCGCGCGCCGCCTACTCAGAATGGCGGAAACCGGACGCCCGCCGAATGGCGGGTGTTGTCGGGAGCGGTTGCTCGTGCCTGGGCCGCGGCCGTGCGCGATCACCCTTCGGCGAGCTTCTGGTTCTTCGCTTCGATGGTTTTGATCAATCCGTCGATACCGGAACGGCCGATTTCCGCCGCGAATGAGCTGCGATAGTTAGTCACCAGGCTCAGGTTCTCCACAATCACGTCGTACACTTTCCAGCCGCCGGACGTGCGTGTCATGCGGTAATCGATCGTGACTGGCTGCCTGCCGGACTGCCTGGCCACCGTTTTCACCGTGACATCGTCCTGATCCGACTTTACTTGCACCGGCTTCACCTCGACGGCAGCATCGCTTGTCGTGTTCTGGCCCAGTGCCGTGGTATAGGTGTTGACGAGCAGCCCGCGGAACGCGTTTTCCAGTTTGCTCTGCTGATCCGGATTCGCTTCCCGCCATGATTTGCCCATCGCGAGGCGCGTCATCGCCTGGAAATCGAAGTGCGGCAGCACTTTCTTTTCGGCGAGATCATGCAGCGTGCGCTTGTCCTTCTTCTGCTTGATTACGGACAGCACCTCGTCGACAGTGGTCTTCACCAGCGCGTCCGGCGCAACTTCCGCCGCCGGCACGGCAAACGCCGCAACCAAAAATACCACACCCAACGTCCGCGCAACTGTTCTCATGACTCATCTCCCTCTGCAAGTGATTCTACCAACACTTTAGTCGCGATTTTCATGATGTCGTTCCTTGTCCTCGGTTATGCAGACACCCTCAATTCGGGCAATCACCGTGCCAGCTCCGGCTTGCCGTGCTGAATCAGTGGGTTGCGAGACCAGCGTCAACTCTTTTCGGATCCGGGGATGTCGCCGCCGAACGACGCGCAGCGGTGGCAATCGACCTAACGCGTTTTGTTTCAAGCAGTTCACTTGTCTCCCGGCCCCGACAGAAAGTGCCCGACATATCTTTGATAAGATGCCTGGGAGTTTGTCGGACTCAGGTCGGACAAATTCCCAACCGATCCACACCGGGGAATAAACATGAAGTTGATGCGCTACAGCCGCAAACACGAGCCGTCCGCCCTCGCACGTTTGGGCATTGTGGTCGGCCACGACCTCGTTGCCGACCTGCGCGCGGGATATACCCTGTACCTCGTCGAAGAAACCGACAACCCGAAAGGACGCGAACTCGCTGCGGTTTACGTCCCGCCGTACATCGCACAGTTCCTGCACATGGGCGAGGCGGCCTGGCTCGCGCTGGGGGATGCCTACACCTATCTCGTCGATCTCGCGCAGACCGCGCCCGATGCGACGGGATTGAACGGCGAGCATCTTTTCATCCCGCTTGCCGAATGCCGGCTTTACGCGCCGCTGCGGCCGTCGAAGCTGATCGCGATCGGCCGCAACTACCCCGGATACACCAAGAACCCCGGCAAGCAGGGCGGCAAGGTGCCTGCCGCCTTCGTCAAGACCCTGTCGGCCATCGTCGGCCCAGGTCGCGACATCCTTAAGCCGCCCGTCTGCAAGGAGCTCGACTTCGAAACCGAACTCGCGGTGGTGATCGGCAAGAAGTGCAAGCACGTGCGGGAAGAGGATGCCTACGACGTGGTTGCGGGCTACACCATCGTCAACGACATCACCGCACGCGACGTCGGCGCGCTCGAACGCGAAGGCGGTCATCTGTTCCTCGGGAAGACGTACGATACTTTCGCACCGATGGGACCGTGGCTGGTGACGCGCGACGCCATTCCCGAACCGATGCATCTGCGCATCGCGACGCGCGTCAACGGCGAGACGCGCCAGGACGGCAACACCAAGGACATGATCTGGTCGATCCCGAAGCTGATCGCCTACCTGTCGCAGATCACGCTGATGCCGGGCGACATCATCTCCACCGGATCGCCGGGCGGCGGCGGGCTCGCCAATCCCGACTGGCTGCTCAAAGCGGGCGATGTGATCGAAGCGGAAGTCGAAGGCATCGGCATTCTCAAGAACGCCGTGGTAGACGAGCCGGCTGGCTGAAAGTTCTCTTAGCCGCCGATGGATTCTTTTCAATACCCCCTTGAGGGGTACGCCGATAAAAACGAAGAGCTGAACCGCCAAGCCTGTCCTGAGCTTGTCGAAGGGACGCCAAGACGCCAGGGAAAACCGGAAAGACAATTGAGCCGCAGATAAACGCCGATAAACGCGGATAGAGAAAAGCGAAAAGCAGGCGCCTCTGACATTCTCCTAGGCGCTGGCGTCGGTCTCATCGTTCTTGAAGCGCGCATCCAAGGCGGACAGATCGATTTCGTGATCGAGCAGATGGTCGAGCGCGTGTTCGAAGGTGCCCGGCAACAGTTGCCGTTTCAGGTCTATCGCCAGAAAGCGCGGGCTTACGTCAATGTGCTTGTAGCGGGCCATGCCGTATCCCCCAATGGTCAATGTCCCTTCTTCGAACCTTGATACGCGCAATCGTTCCGGGTAGGCTGGGGTTTTTCTACAGCCTCCTTAGCCGTCGACAAGTATGGAATACATGCAATACATCGCGCCACTCTTGCAAACGCTGTTATGGGTCGGTTTAATCGCGGCAATCGTTTTTCGGTTTCATCGGCCTATTGACGCGCTCTTGACAGCTCTACACAAAAGAGTCGAAGGCGGAAGCACCATAAAAGCCGGGCCGTTCGAATTGAGTGATCAATTCAAGCCGCAGGACCCGATGCAGCAGAAACAAAAGGCTGAGACCGAAATGCAGGAGATGCTGCAAATCGAGCAGCAGAATGTTCCTGTGGTGGGCCAGCCGCCACCACCAGAAGTCAAATCACGGTTCTTCGCAGCCGAGGATCTAGCACTTAGAGCCATACAAGCGGAGTTCCAGCAACCTCTCAAGCGCCAGGTCACCGCAGGACCTGACATGGATTTCGACGGGGTTTTCACCGCCGACCGCCAACTTCATATTGTGGAAGTAAAGTATGTCGTTCGAGAGAAAAACGTACAGACGACCATCCGCCGAACCCTTGAATCCTTTGCTCGCTTCCTTCAGCGGACTCGGTGGCATAACGTGAAAGTACTTGTTGCCATCGTAGTTGAATACCCAGTCGATCTTGCTGCACTGAAGAGTCGCCTCGAGGAAATGGCTGGTGCCTTTTCGATACCCGTTGTGTTTCGCTGCTACTCAATGTCCGAGCTGCGGGAACAGTTTGGCATTCCCAATTCCAACGGCTAACCTAATTCGAGCGGACGCGGTTAAGCGCGCCGCTCAATATCACGTTCGGCGGAACGGTGCGCGATGTCACGATCTCGGTGCTACGTGAGGCATCTCAGATGAACTATCCCATGCCAACTCTTGCGCATTTGCGGACAGCACGTAAGGAATTCAAAAGGATCGAGCCGCGAGATTTCTTCTACTGGTCTGTCACCAAGCTCGTCGCTGCCGTCGTCGACACGAAAGCGAGAACGAGCATGGTAGACGAATTGGTTCGGGTTCTTATGATGCTCTTGATGACCTGGAACAAGAATTACTATCGCTTCTTCAACGATCGCAAGCCAGGGATGACGCTGGAAGGCCACTTCCGCGAACTCGAAGTTGTCATTTCGAAGCACTTCGACCGTCTGATTAAGTTCCGAAGCCAGAAAATCCAGGAGACTGCCGAGATTCCTGAGCAAGACATTCGAGATATCTTCGAGGATTTCGCCGGCGTTCTCGGGCGGGTGGGCGCCGCGAAATGCCTTCATCTTCTGGCACCGGGCCTCTTGCCGCTCTGGGATGCCGCTATTCTGAAAGGCTATGGATTGGAGAAGGCGAAATACCGACACCGGACGGATGCAGAAAGATATATCGCGTTCATCCGCCTTTCGAAGGCTCAAATAGACAACCTTGGGGACTTCAGCTCGTTGACTGATAATCCATTGAAGAGCTTGGACGAATACAATTACTGTCGTTTCACAAAAAAGGTCGCCTTCGACTGATGGCAACAAGCGGGTCCAGTACTCGAACGGGCCGAACAAGGCGGTCAACCCGAGCGGCGGATCGCGCGTGTTCTGAAATGGAGGTCGCTTGGCCGCCGCCGGGTTACCTTGATCGTTGAGACTGTAGAAAAAGTCCCTTCGAGAAATCGACCATGCGTTCCAGAACAAATCGGCTTCTCAGGATCGCCCACAATCGACGATCAGGGTCTTGGGAAGGGTCAAGTGACCCCCGAAAACAGCGTGTCTTGACCCCTCAGGGACTTTTTCTACATCCTCGTTAGATTGTTAGATTGCAGAGCCATCATGTCCACACGTGATCGTCTTGACCTCATCGCTGTCAAGGTCGAGCGTGCGAGGGAGCACATACGCACCCTAGAGGCAGAAGTGCGTTCGTATCTATCGTCTACTCCCTATGTGATAGGCACAAAGCGCGATCCGGAATCTAGGCGACTAATCTATTTTCTTGTGAGCGTTCAGCCCACGCCGCACAGGGTGTCAGCGATTCTCGGGGACACGATCCATAATTTGAGGAGTGCACTTGACCACCTGGCCTACCAGCTCGTATGGGTTGGCACTGGAAAGGCGCCCTCAAGTCATGTGTACTTCCCTATCGCGGACGATCGACCGCGGTATGTTGAGCAGCGTCGCCATCAAATGAAGGGCGCGCTGCCTCCGGCTATCGCGGCGGTCGATGCGCTGAATCCATACAAAGGCGGCAACGACCAACTGTGGAGGCTTCACAAACTCAACAACGTGGACAAGCATCGCGTATTGATTACGGCGGGATCCGCATTTCAGAGTGTCAATGTTGGTGCACACCTGAGCAGAGAGATGCAAAAACAAATTGCTTCGTCCCCTTTGGCTTCTAAGTTCGCGGAGTTTCCTGCACTGGACCTTTTCATTAAGCCGGCCGATCGGATGTTTCCCCTCAAGCAAGGCGACGAGCTCTTCATCGATGGACCGGACGCCGTTCCCAACGAAAAGCTTCAGTTCCGCTTCGAGGTCGCATTCGGTGAGCAAGGCGTGGTGTTCGGCGAGCCGATCATTGAAACGCTTGCCTCAATGGTGGCCCTTGTGGAAGGCATAGTGCCGACGTTCGAGGCTCACCTCGGATAGACACCAGCCCCTAAAACTGGACGATGCAATCTAACCCCTCGCTCCAGCCGGCATCCGCCAGCAAGCCGGCGTCCGCGGCTGAGCTCAAACGTTAAAGTTCTCTTGGCCTTGGAATTTCTTGGCGTTCTTGGCGACCTTGGCGGTTCAAATGTTCCTTCTTTCTTGGCTCCCTAGCGTCTTTGGCGGTTCAATTATTGTTCTCGATTTTCCTTCGCGTGCTTTGCATCTCAGCTTTTGACCTTATCGGCGTACATCGGCGCCTAAAGGTTCTTCGACCTGAGCCAAGTCGCGCAGCATCCGATAGAGCCCCGAGGTCAAGCGCGCGAGCCGCTCGTAGTCCACCTTATCGGGTGTATCGGTCGCCGCGTGGTAGTGCGGATACCGGAACAGCGCGGTATCGGTCACCATCAGCGCCCGATAGCCTTCCTGCCAGAACGACCAGTGGTCCGACCAGTCCACACCGGGCAGGACAGCGGGCGCCGCCGCGCCCTCTGACGGAAACTCGGCGTGGCGGCGGAATGACGCGATGACTTCGTGCAGCAGCGGGCGCGAAGCAAAGTTCGAGACGAAGGCGACGAAGTTGCCGGTGTTGGGGTAGAAGAAACTGAGAGGAAACGGGTAGCGCTGGCTGCCCGGCTTATCGGAGTAGTAGCCGATCGTTTCGAGCGAAAACATCGCGACGATGTTCTCGCCGCGCTCCTTCGCGCGCCGCGCATAGTGGCGGCTCCCCATTTCCTCGCTCTTGAAAAACGGCGGCTCCTCGTCGACGAACAACACGAAGCGCAACGTGCGCCCCGGCCGATGGTCCCGGAACAGCCGCGCCAGCTCGATCGCCGCCGCGACGCCCGAACCATTGTCGTTGCCGCCCGGCGCGCCGAACACCGAATCGTAGTGCGCGCCGACAATGATGATCTCGCTCGCTCGCGCCGCGCCTTTGATTTCGACTTCGATGTTGCGCACCTCGCCCACCGACACTTTGAAGCGCTGCGTGTCCGCCCGGTAGCCGAAGCGTGAGAGCGTGAGCTCGATGTACTGCGCCGCGGCCTCGAGTTCCGCGAAGTGAAAGACATTGTGCTCGCGGCTCGCGACCGCCGCGACATGGCCGCGCAGATTTTCGCGCAGTTGCGTTTCTTCCGCGGTGAGCGGCTTGAACGGGCCCGAGTACGACTTACCGGGCACGGTCACCATGTACCACAGCAGCCAGGCGATCGCCGCAGCGAATAGAATCCAGAACGTCATCCGCGCCATCCTGAACGCCTGTTAGCGTGAGCGCGTGAGGGCGGGAGAGCGTGAGGGCGGAAAAACGAGAAAGCGAAGAAGTTCCCTCTCACGATCTCGCGATCTCACCACCTCCCGGCTTCTCCTCTCCCGATCTCACGACCTCCCGACGTTACGAGTCTCGCCGTTCACGCGAGCGGGGCGATGTTCAGTTCCGCCGCGAGCTGGTTCAGGCTCGCGAGGAGCGGCGCGGGCAACGGGATGCCGTTTTCAAGGCGATCCTCCCGCGCCGCGTAGCTGCCCTCCCCCGGCAACCGGATACGGTCCACGCCCGGCAGACGCTCGGAATTGCGGATGTCGCGGATCAGCGCATCCACGCTCTTCTTGAATTCGACAACCGGCTGGAAAGCCTCGATGTGGATCGCGACGATGACGTGCCCCGTGTTGGTGGGTGTCGTATCATCGGCGTTGAAGTCGATTACGTCCTTCCCCATCGCCGCGCCGTTCAGCGTGCCCGCGAGCAGACCGAAAATCAACGCGAGCCCATAGCCCTTGTAGCCGCCGATCGGCAGCAGGAAGCCCTCGTTGGCGCGCTTCGGGTCCGTGAGCGGTCTGCCCTCGCGATCCATCATCCAGCCTTCGGGCATCATCTCGCCGCGCTGCGCCTTGGTCTTGACCTTGCCATAGGCCGCAACCGTGGTCGCCATGTCGAGCACCACGGGAAGCTCTTCGTCCGCCGGCACCGCCACCGCGATCGGGTTGGTCGAAAGCAGCATATCGATCCCGCCCCATGGCGGGAGATGGTTGGCGTTGCCCACCGCGAGATAGAGCCCGATCATGTCGTGCTCGAGCGGCATTCCGGCGTAAAGCGATGCAGGCCCCGCGTGATTGCTGCGCTTCACGCCCACCCATGCGACACCCGCCTGCTTCGCCTTCTCGATCGCCTTTTGCGTTGCGAAACGCATCACCAGATGTCCCATGCCATTGTCCCCGTCCACCAGCGCCATGCCCGCCGCCTCGCGCGCGACACGAATGTTGGGTTTCACATTCACTGCGCCGCCCTTGATGCGTCGGATGTACTGCGGCAGACGGAACACGCCGTGACCTTCCGAGCCTTGCGCATCGGCGCGCACCATCAATTCGGCAATGATCGTTGCTTCCGATTTCGCGATGCCGACCGCTTCGAATGCCCGCGCGATAAACGTTTCCAGTTGCGGAACAGAAACCCGTGTCACGTCAGCCACCCCCTTTCTCCTCTCGCCTCTCGCCTCTCACTTGCCCTTGGGCGGAATAATTGGCAGCAACAGGTACGAAACCATGCCGCCGCCGGTGTACACCGTATTCTCGCCCCCGGTGTTGTAGGCGGCGGGATAATGCGTATATGGCGCGCTGCCGACACCGTCCCGCGGCTGGATGTCGAGCCGGATGCGGTGCCCCTTCTTGAACACCATGCCGGTCGGCCAGATTTCGATCTCGCATTCGACGGGTTCGTTCGGTTTCAGCCACCAGCGTTCGTTGTGCGCGTGGTACGGCCGGTACGGCAGGGAACGCTTCGGGTCGAGCTTGCGGTGAGACGCGCGCAGCCAGCCCTTGGCAACCGGCACCGCCTGTCCTTGTTGTCCTACTTCCCACACGTCCTTGCCGTCGGGGCCGATGTTGCGGATGGTGGCGAAGGTATCCATGTCCTTCGTGGTGCTGGAAACCCAGAGCACGAGCTTGACCGGTCCCGTGACCTCGGTGTCTTTCGGCATGGGCCCGGTTTCAAACGACACGCCGGTGCGGTGCAGGGTGGCGGCGGAAAGCATGGTCGAGGAAGCCGAGGCCACGCCGGCGTGCGTTGTTCCGGTGGCGGAGTAAGTCAACGCCGTCTGCTTTTTAGGGGCTTGCTTCAGCAGGCTGCCTTCGACGCCCATGGCGGCCGATGATGGTTCCTTTTTCTCGGTCTTGAGATAGAACTTGGTCCACTGCGTGCGGGCGAGTGGCCATTCGTTCTCGAAGCGAAACTTGTAATCCTTCATGGCACCGCCGCCGGTGCGGATCAGGAGCTTGACGGGCGGCTCGTCCATGATGCCCGTGTCGATGCCTTTCAGCCAGTAGTCGAACCAGCGCAACTGGTCCATCCGCCCTTCTTCCGTATAGAACGCATGGTAGTGCGTGCCGCAGTGAATGCGCAGTTTCTTGTGCCTGGAAGCGGCGCGCACGTAGCCCTCGACATTGCCGCGCAGGTGCAGGTTGTGGCCGCTCCAGTTGCCGACGCTGTAGAGCGGGACCTTGATCTTGTCCCCATGGGCGCTGCGATTGTCCCACCAGCCGGTGTCGAGGCTGTGCCGCATGTATTGGTACAGCCTTTCGTTGTGGAATGCGTCAGGATTGTATTCCTGCGGATCGCCGAGCAGATGGTGCGCCATTTGCGTCGCATACCAGGTTGCGAGGTAGTAGAGCTGGAAAATGCCGCCGTGGAACACTGCGTCCCGGTAGGTATCCGCATTGCCTTCCCACGGCATGATCGCCTTGAGTGAAGGGGGCTGCAGGCCGGCCACTTTCCATTGCGTCCCCGCGTGGTAGGAAATACCCGAGGTCCCGATATTGCCGCTGCACCATGCCCGCCGCGCGGTCCATTCGATTGAATCGTAGAAATCGAGCGTTTCCTGCCATCCGCCCGGGTCCGACAGACCGGGCGACTTGCCCGAGCCGCGTGTATCCACCCGCACGCAAGCGTAGCCGCGGGGAACCCACCACAGCGGATTCACCGTTTCCCAGCTCATGTAGGGATTGGCCTTCTCTTCGAGATCGGACGGCGGCACCCAAACCTTATCCTTCTGGTAGGCGCTGATGTTGATGATCGCGGGGAATTTCCCGGCCTCTTTCGGCCGGAAGACGTCGGCGTAGAGGATCGCGCCGTCGCGCATCTGGACCTTGACGTCCTTCTCGATCGTCATCGTGTGGCGCGGCTGCGAGATCTTCGTGTCCCTGGTTTTCATGTTTTCTCCCTGAAGCAAGTAAGTTATCCGTGAAAGGAAAAACGTGATCCCCTTCAGGCCGGCCCTCTCCCGGCCCGCGGAGCCAGGATGTTTGTCCGATCGCCGTTCACTGTTCACCGCTCACTAGTCGATCTTCACGTTGTTGTCCTTGATGATCTTCGCCCAGCGCTTCATTTCCGATTGCACGTAGGCGTCGAACTCGGCCGGCGATGCGCTGATGCTGATCGGGGTCTGACGTTTCGCCAGAACGCCTTCCGCCTCCAGCTCGTTCATCGCCGCAACAGCGACCGCATGCAGCCTGGCTACGATCGGTTTCGGCGTGCGGACTGGCGCAAAGATGCCATTCCAGTTCAGGCTGCCGATGCCCGGAAATCCAGCTTCGGCCATGGTGGGCACGTTCGGCAGGTCGGCGAGGCGCTTGTCCGAGGTAACCGCAAACGCCTTGACCTGTCCCGCCCGAACCCCTCCGATATTGGACGCCACGTTGGATTCCGTGATGTGGATATCGCCGCGGAGCATTGCCGTCAGGGTCTCCCCGGCGCCTCTCGAAGGCAGGTGCACCATCTTGATGCCCGCCGCGGCCTGCAGCGCAAGCATGTCGAGGTGCGAGTACGAACCGAGCGGCGCCTGGTAGTTGAGCTGGCCGGGACGTTCCTTCGCGTAAGCAATCGCTTCCTTCAGCGTGTTCGCGGGAAGCTTCGGGCTGCCGAGAATGAAGTTGGGGATCGCGACCAACTTGGTCACACCGGCCAGATCCTTGATCGCGTTGGTCTTCATCTGCTTCGCGAACAGGAGCGGATTGATGGAATTGGTGGATATGTTTCCGACCAGCAGCGTATAACCGTCGGGCTGTGCCTGCGCCGTCAACTCCACCGCGATATTGCCCGCGGCGCCGGGGCGGTTGTCCACCACGACCTGCTGACCGAGAGCCCGGCTCATCTTGGGCTCGATCATCCGCGCGATGATGTCGGTGGCCCCTCCCGGCGCGAACGGGATGAGCAGACGTATCGGCCGGGTCGGATAGTTCTGCGCCGCTGATTGCGCCGCAGTCGCGGCGGACACCGACGCGCAAAGGGCGACTATTAAGGCACTGCCGTATCTGATCATGGTTTTCCTCCTCGAAATTCAGTGACGGGTCATGGGTGATGGGCGATGGGCGATTGGTTTTCGACTCACCACTCACGACTCACGGTTTTTCACGCTCCTCGATCTCGACCAGCGCTCCCAGAAAATCTTTTGGATGCACAAACGCGATGCGCTCGCCGCGCACGTTGCGCTGAATCCTGCCTTCGCCGAGTATCCTCGCGCCTTTCCCGGCGATCTCGCCGCTCGTTGCATCCACGCTGTCGACATTGAGACAGAAGTGATGAATGCCGCCGGCGGGATTGCGCTCCAGGAACTTCGAAACCGGCGAATCGGGGTGAGACGGCTCCATCAACTCGATGCGGGCGTTGCGAAGCTCGACATAGGCAAGCCGCACGCCCTGCTCCTCGTTCACGCTGGCTTCGCCCACGTTCAGGCCGTAGACCTCCTTCAGGCGTTTCGCCGCGGCATCCAGGCTGGGAACGACAATGGATACATGGCTTAGTCCGGTGATCATGCCGCTCTCCTCAAAAACATTCGAGGGCAGGCAAAGCCCGCCCCGGCGAAACTTGGGAGCAGGAACCCAGCATATGTCATTCCCGAGAAATCGGGAATCCATACATCCCCTCGTCTCGCGTGAACCATCCTATGGATTCCCCCCCGATTAAAGCATTCGGGGGCAGGCTCCACCACGGGAATGACAACAGGTGTCGTGCCGCAGAGGCATTCTTGGAATCGGGATCAATCAAATAACTTTCGCCGCTCGCAACTCGGCGATTCTCTTTTCGGAAAGCCCAAGCTCCTCGCGCAGCACCTGTTCGGTATGCTCGCCGAGCGTCGGCGGCGCGCGACGCACACTCGCGGGTGTCCCGCTGAAGCGGAATGGTATCCCGAGCATTTTCACTTCGCCCGCGGTCGGATGCTTGACCGTGCGCACCATCCCGCGCGCAACGGTATGCGGGTCGGATAGCGCCTGCGACACGCTGTTGATGCGGCCGCACGGAATGCCCCCCGCAGTAAGTTTGTCCAGCCACGCTTGCGCGGTGTCGCGCTCAAGCGCCTGGGCGATCATGTCGTCGAGCGCCTCGCGGTTGGCGACCCGGTCGGGATTCTTCGCAAATCGCGGATCGGCTGCCCATTCTGACCTGCCCAGCACGGTGGCGAATTTTGCGAACTGCGCGTCGTTGCCGACGGCCACCGCGATCATGCCGTCTTTCGCCGGATAGGCGGTATACGGCACGATGTTGGGATGCCCGTTGCCGAAGCGCCCCGCCTCCTTGCCCGATATCAGGTGATTGGAAGCGACGTTGGCGAGCATGGCGAGGCTGGAATCGAACAGCGACACTTCGACGTGCTGGCCGCGTCCGGTGCGATGCCGCGCGTGGACCGCCGCCAGTATCGAATTGCACGCCAGCATGCCGGTGACGATGTCGACGATGGCCACACCATACTTCATCGGGGTGCCGTCAGGCTCGCCGCAGATGCTCATCAAGCCCGACTCGGCCTGCAGGATGAAGTCATAGCCGGGCAACGCCGCCTTGGGACCGCTCGAACCGTAGCCGGTGATGGAGCAGCGGATCACGCGCGGCGCGTTGGCCCCCAGCCACTCGTTGCCGAAACCCCATTTCTCGAGCGTGCCAAATTTGAAGTTCTCGACCAGCACATCGCACGCGGCGATGAGTTTGGCGAGGATTTCCTGGCCGGGCTTGCCCGCCATGTTGAGCGTAATCGAACGCTTGTTGCGATTGATGCCGAGAAAGTACGCCGACTCGCCGCCCGCAAACGGCGGACCCCAGGTACGGGTGTCGTCGCCGCTCCCCACCGGTTCGACCTTGATCACGTCGGCGCCCATGTCGCCGAGCATCATGGTGCACAAGGGTCCGGCGAGAATGCGCGTTAGGTCGAGAACGCGCATCCCGTCCAGCGCACCGCCGTGATTGTCAGAACCCATCAAATTCCCTTACCGCCAAGGAAAACTAAAACAATAATTGAACCGCCAAGACGCCAAGGCGCCAAGAAATTCGAAGATTAATTGCCCTTACGTCGCGCTAACCGGCGCGCGCTGCTCTTCCACGCGTCCGCGTTAAGCAGCCGGTTAGCCCGAATCATTGCTCTGATTTCTGCCACGGTAAACGGTGGTTCACGGCGGTGGATCATGTAATGACAATTCGGACACAGAGGAACCAAATCCTTCTCTGGACTTAGCTGGTATTCTTTGCGAACAGATCCAATCGGCACCACGTGATGCACATGCATGCAATGCTTGCCGATCCCGCCATACGTTTTTTCGAAGTCAATTCCACATGCCTTGCAGACGTATCCATGAACCTCCAGGCACTTCTCACGAGCCTGTACATTACGTTCAAATCGATTGACTAGAACTTGCGTTGTTGCGCCTTCAACAAATACGGACTCTCGGGTCACTTCGTCGCCGTGATCGTTTGGCGCTCGATAGCCACCGGCTTTCAGTCTCCAGTTGCCACGACCTGCGGTGTGCGGTCTCTCGATGATTCCCTCGATCACCAAATCCTGTCGCGCCCAGCGAATCTCGTGTTGGAACAAAAAATCACCACTTCGCTTCTGCTTCTTTTCTCGTTCCGTTAGACGCCACTTTTTCGCTAGCGCTTCATAAGCCTGCGTGGGCGAAACTTCCCCTTTTTCCCGCAGCAAGGTCATCAAATCAGACTTCTGAGTTCTTTGATCGGGTATCGGCATGCGGGCTAACATCCAATAGTCAGTGAAATCACCAAATGTCATACCCTTCCGGGTATCCATCGGCAGCTTAAACTGATTCTTGTTTTTCCTGGCGTGCTTGGCGCGCTTGGCGGTTCAATTATGGTTCTGTTCTTGGCGTCTTGGCGTCTTGGCGGTTAATTGTTTCGCGGTTCAGCTTTGTTTCGCCTTCTTGCCGCGCATCGCGGGTGGCGCGTTCAAATCCTTCTCGCATCCCTCCAGATATTCCTCGAGTTCCTTCTTGTCGCGCAAGCGAAACTTCTGGAAGTCGGGCGGACGGCCGGCGAGGAAAGCCGCCATCCCTTCTTTCGCCTCCTGCGAATCCCACACATGGGCGAGCAGTTCCATGCCGTGTTGCCACGAGGCATACAGCATGTCGGACTCGAAATTAAGAGACTTCTTGGTCATGCGCAACGTCAGCGCGCTGTGGCCCTTCATCGTCTCGCACCACTTGAGTGTTTCCTTGAGCAAATCGTTCTGCGGCACGCACTTGTTGATGAGCCCGACCTCCGCCGCTTCCTTGGCGCCGAAGCGGCGCGCGCAGAAGATCATCTCGCGCGCAAGGCGCTCGCCGATGAGGCGCGGCAGGTACTGCGTCGCGCCCACCGTGGGGCAGGCGCCGACCTTGGCGCCGGTCTGACCGAGCACCGCGTTGTCCGAGGCGATCACGAGATCGCACCACAGCGCGAGCTCGTGCCCGCCACCCATGCACCAGCCGTTGACCATCGCGATCACCGGGATCGGCAGCCCGCGGATCGTCATCGCCAGCCCCAGCATGCGGTCGTTCCACATACAGGCATTCGTGAAGTTGAGGCGCTTCATCGCGTAGAAGTCGCCGCCGGCGGAAAACGCCTTGTCGCCGGCGCCGGTCACCACCGCGCACACGATCGATGGGTCTTCGCGCGTGGATTTCAGCGCATCGATCATCTCGTCGAGCGTCTGTTCGCGGAAAGCGTTGAGCACGCGCGGACGATCGATCGTCACCCACGCAACCTGATCCTTCACTTCATGGAGAATGTCGCGATATTTCCGCTTTGTGGACTGGCTTTTGCTGGCAGGCATTGCGCTCCCCGATCTGGCTGTATCACTGGTATGGAAAAGAGCCTGGAAGTTTACCAGATCACCGCGTCCAGGCCGCGTGCCGCGATCTTTTCCCGCACACTATAGACCACGCGTCTGGACTTTGTGCGAAAACAGCGCCAACCCCGCGGCAAAGTCGCAGTGCATCGCGCCACCACCTCGCCCGGTTCCGCCCATTGGGCTAGAATCCCGTGGGTTGACAGTGCCGCAGTTTCGCCGATCGAGGAGGAGGAACATGAGAAAAGATGCTGGTATCGCCGCGCTCTGGTGCGTTCTGTGTGCCGCTCTCGTGGCGATCCCACCAACAGTACGCGCGCAATATCCCACCAAGCCGATCCGCCTCATCGTACCGTTTCCGCCTGGCGGGCCGACGGATACGCATTCCCGCTGGGCGGGACAACAGCTCAGCGCCGCTTTCGGGCAGCCGGTGGTCGTGGAAAACCGCGCTGGGGCCGCCGGTGTCATCGGCACCGAGGCCGTCGCGAAGGCCGCGCCGGACGGCTATACCCTGCTCGGCGGCAACCCGGGCCCGCTCACCATCGCGCCGAGCCTGCGCAAACAGCTCGGCTACGACGCGATCAGGGACTTCGCGCCGATCACTCTCATCGCGCGCAGCGCAAGCTGCATGTGCGTGCATCCCAGCATTCCGGCGAAGGGCCTGAAGGACTTCATCGCGCTGGCGAAGTCGAGCCCCGGCAAGATCAATTACGCGACGCCGGGTGTCGGCACGGTCGGACACCTCGCCATCGAGAATTTCGCAACGCTCGCCGGGATCAGGATGACGCACGTACCCTACAAGGGCGCGGCGATCTACACCGTCGACCTGATAGCGGGGAACATGGACTTCGCCCAGATCCAGATTTTCCAGGCCGTGCCGCATGTGCGCGCCGGCAAACTACGCTGCCTCGCAGTCACGGCGGTCGCGCGCTCACCGTTGCTGCCCGAGGTGCAGACGGCGCAGGAGCAGGGCGTGAAGGGCTTTTCGAGCTACAACTGGAACGGCATCCTCGCCCCCGCCAGCACGCCAAGGGCGGCCGTCATCGACCGGGTCCACGCCGTGCTTTCCAAACCGCTCACCAACCCCGACACCCGCAAGCAGATGGAAGCGCTCGGCTACGAGGTGTCGGGGGACGGACCGGCGGAATACGCGGCATTTATCAAGGCGGAAACCGAGAAATGGGCGAAAGTGGCGAAGGCGGCGGGCATCAAGCCCGAGTAACTGGTGGCCGTGAGGGCGGGAGATCGTGAGATCGTGAGATCGGAAGTGCAGTGAGGCAACTTCTTTCCCTTACGCCCTCACGCTCTCCCGCTCTCACGGACTTTGTCGCCCTCCCGCCCTCCCGCCCTCCCGATCTCACGATCTCTGGAAGCACGATCGATCCATAACCGAAGGAAAGGACCATGGCTGAGAAGAAGGACCCCGCATACTTCATGTACTTCCCCGGGAACTACCGCTGGTCCGCCGCTTTCATCAACATGATCGGCTCGATCGCTTACGGGGGAGCGGAAATGGCCGAACTGCACAAGATCGGGATGCTGCTCAAGGACAAGGGGCCGGAGGACGATGAGGCCTGGTTCAACGCCTGTGTGAAAGTCGCTGATGGCGTGCGCGCCTACGCCGAAAAGTTCGAGAAGGGCGGCCACCGCTTTTCGGCGGCGCACGCTTATCTGCGCGCGTGCAACTACTACCAGATGGCGGAGCGCTTTCGCACGCCCAAGGACAAGAAAGCACTTGATGCTTTCCGCACCGGCGTCGAATGCTTCCACCGTCACGCCGCGCTCACCGACGTAAAGATCGAGATCGTCGAGGTGCCGTTCAAGGACGGAAGCCTGCCCGGCTACTTCGTGCATGCGCAGAACGCAACAGCGAAGCGCGCGCCGTGCGTAGTGTTCTTCGACGGGCTCGATGTCACGAAGGAAATCCAGTACGTGCGCGGCGTGCCCGACCTCATCAAGCGCGGCATTTCGGTGCTGGTCATGGACGGACCGGGCACGGGGGAAGCGATTCGCTTCCGCGGTCACTACCTGCGCCACGATTACGAGATCGCCGGCTCCGCCTGCGTCGATTATCTGGAAAAGCGCGATGACGTCGAGCCCAGGAAAATCGGCATCGTGGCGATCAGCCTCGGCGGCTATTACGCGCCGCGCTGCGCGGCGATGGAGCCGCGCTACGCCGCCTGCATCGCCTGGGGCGCGCAGTGGGACTATCATGCGACGTGGAAAAAGCGCGTCGATGCCGCGTTCAAGACCTCGCTTTCGGTGCCCGGGCACCACATCATGTGGATATTCGGCGTGGACTCGCTCGACGCAGCATTAAAGAAGCTCGAACCCTTCAAGCTCGACGGCGTGATGCAGAAAATGCGCTGTCCGTTCCTGCTGGTGCACGGCGCGGAAGACGAGCAGATCCCGCTCGCGGATGCGCAAAAGCAGTTCGACGCCTGCGGTTCGAAGGACAAGACGTTTCGTGTCTACACCGCCGAGGAAGGCGGCGCGCAGCACTGCCAGCGCGATTACCTGACGCTGGTGGTCGCCGACATGTGGAACTGGTTTGAGAATAAGCTGATTCGCCATCAGTAAGCGGCTTGCGGTCGAGAAACCCCGGCCGCCGCGCCGCGCAAAGGGAGTGTTCATGAGAGACGGAACTCTCGGCGCTTACAACATCGCCGACCTGCGCGAGATCGCGCGCCGGAAACTGCCCAAGGGCATCTTCGAGTTCATCGTCGCGGCAGCGACATGCTCAAGGCGCTCGCGCTCGGCGCGCAGGCGGTGCTGATTGGACGGCCCACGTTGTACGGCACCGCAGCCGGCGGCCAGGCGGGCGCGGCCCGGGCAATCGTGATCTTGCGGCAGGAGATTGATTGTGCCCTCGCGATGCTGGGCTGCCCCGACGTTGCCGGTCTCAACCGCGACCGCGTGTTCCGGCCTGCGCCAGCGGATTTCACAAGCGCGCAAAGTGCCGAGGGATAAAGGGGACACCTTTATTTTAACTGCAGGACTCGTTAGCAATCAAAATATTAGACTACCCTTGGATTGATACCCAAATCGGCACCCCTCTTAGCATGTTATCTCTGAGCATTACCGGCTCTTCTTCGAGGGCGTAAACGTAGAGTGTGGGGTTGGCCACCACCCATGGCAATATTCGCTGCTTAGGCCCCAGGCATCTTAGGTAGTTTTTATTCAGAGGTCTTATGCCCAAAGATACCAGTACTGGTTCTTTGGCTGCAGTGGAATCGCTAGTCCAATAGAGCCAATCTCTACCAAGGAAGGCCGCTCCTGCTGAAAACTTGGATATAAAATCGAATTCGTGAACCGAAGGAAGCCTTACGCGTTTTCGCTGCTGTGGAGCTCCCGCGCTGGAGATATGAGGGTCTGCTCTTATTCCATATCGATCCAGAGCAAACAGATCGTATGATTCCTGGGCGGAAGCGCGGGGATCTACGGGGATATGCCATGTCAGGTCCAGTGCATAGCTGCGGATGCACGGCATGCCGGCCTCCACTGACTCGATCAAGAGCCAGCGCTGCGCGACATTACATGCCTCAAGTACCTCCTGGAATGCGTGTGTCGGAATACCAGGGGCCAATTTTAAAGATAGAGGCGCCAACAGCTCCTTGCCGTCAATCGAAATAGCGACGTCACTTCTTCTTCGCAAGCTGAAGCATGGGAAAAGTTTCGTTTTTCCAAAATCAGCCAGACTATAGCTATCTAGTGTCTTTAACGCGTTTTCTCCTCGACTGGAAACAAAGCTAAAAAAAAGATGTTTCATTAAGTCAGTCCACTCGTTGTGGAGGCATTTCGCTTCTCCGTTAAAAAAGGCACTTACGAACAGATACTCCATGATGGATCGATGGGCAAATTTCAAATTGCCTGACGCATCTCTATTCAAGAAAGACCGTTGCTCAAATTTCCAACTGTCAACTGCTGAGGCGTGCGCTGACATGAAATTACGCAACTGGTCTCGGCTGAGACGCTCTGGTTTCTTTTTGCGAGAGCGGTTCAAATAGATAAAGACGGCCACGAATTCAGAGAAGGGACGCAGCTCTTCTTTTCTTATACCCACTTTCTTTTCACGTTCTAACCACCCTTCGACAAGAAACTCATAAAGATTAACAAGATGTCGCGCGTCAATTCTGCCTTTCACGATTTCTGGAATTGCAACGAGAAGCATTGGACGCACGCTTAGCTCAGAAACTGTAGTCACAATATCCATTGCTTGGCGTCGATGCGTAAATCGCCAGAATGGAAATCGGCGCTTGATGTATGCGGAGACTTGATGGTCTGAAAATGGCGCGATGTACAACTTGTGAAACTTGTACGCTCCACTATCGCCGGCTCCGTGTGGCGCGAAAACTGCAACCCCCGGCTCCTTCGGAATCTCCTCATCGCTTGAGAAAAATTGGGTTCGACAGGTTACAACGACATTCTTAAAGCTCTCGCATGCTTTCATAAGAGTAACCAGCCGTGCTCGATGGTCCGATTGCGCGGCCGGATCTTCATCGAACGCGTCAAGTAGGATCGTCACCTCCTTGGGGTCAATTCCCGTATTCTTCGCGTCCGACAGTCGTTTGATTTTTTCCTCCACGTTCTCCGTGTTTAGCGGGATTAAGCAAATGCCACGGTTTTTAGAAGGGTGATTTAGTTGGTGTCGTGCAAAATAGTTCAGCAAGAATGAAGTCTTTCCCATTCCAGAGTCAGCCAACAGTAAGACATACTTGCGCCGACCTCCTTGGGCTAGATAGCCGTCCAGTGTTCGAAGCAACGGAGTTCGAACAGGGATAATTTGTCGAAGATCTTCCTCTGAAGCCGGATCTAACGGGGAGCAGTCGGGTTCAATGTAATACTCGACCGCGCCACGTATTTCGCCTATTTGGTAGACACTGGCGAGTTCGGAATTCCGCAAGGCGGTCTTTCTCTTATGCTCGGCGATGATTGGCAGCAGTTGAGCGCCAAGCGCAGCGACCCCGAGCAGAACAAGCACGACCGACACGATTAGACCGAGTAAGGTCAAATAACCGGCCAACGCTGTCCACTGAGAGTCCGTAAGCCCTATGTGTTCAGCGAGCTTTTGCAGCCGAGTTATGAGATCACTAATCGCGTAATTCAATGAAGTCGCCGTGGAGTGTAAGGGTATCTTTGAATTGGTTGCATCCTACTAAAGGTTGCTTGCTGTGGTCTTAACAATCGCAATGCATGTGCTCGTCGAAGTGCCGCGAGCGGGTTTGACCTGCTCTGTCACACGCGAGTTAAAAGGGGTTGCGTTATTGCGTTGTGAAGTCTGCGCAGCCATGCCGGAAGTTTCTGCCGGAAGAACTGGAAATACAATAATGCAAGCGCCGATGTCCCAACGCCGGCCATTCAGAACTCCGGGCAGCGGCTCTATGTTTCCCCTACTATGACAAGTGGCTCAAGCGTTTACAGGCGCTGCGCGCCGTCGAGCCTGCTCAGTTCGCGATCGAATGTCCCGAGAGGCAGGTGGCCCGCCTTGCGGGCAACTTCAAGGACAAGGCAGTCAGAGAAGCTCAAGGACGGCCTCTTGCTGAAGCGGGCGAGCGCCGCGGCGACAACGTCCGAATCCTGGACCGTCAGGTCCTTGTGGTTGAGCAGCATTTCGACCGCCGTGGCGGTATCCCGCGGAGCACGGTCGTACACCGAACTCAGCACCCACATCGCCTCGACCAGCACCAAGTGGGATACCCAGGCGCCCCGGGCGACGAAAGCCTCCGCCGCAGCGACCTGCCGGACGTCATCACGCGTCAGCAATCGGACGAGAACATTGGTGTCAACCGCGCGCATGGCGCTGCCTCACGTGACGCCGTATCCCCTCCTTCAGTTCGGCGAGCGTGCGGCGCGCAGGCGCCGTGGGGAACAACGCCCGATGCATTTCCTCGGAGGTGTACCGGCGTACTCGGCGGACGACTACGTTCTCGCCGTCTTCCGCCCACTCCAGCACCGAACCGGGGCCGACACCCAGCCTGCGCCGCACCTCGGCCGGCACCGAGATCTGTCCCTGCGCCGTCAGTTTCGATTTCGCGAGCGTCATAATGCCGATACATTACCACGGTAATCATATTGATGCAAAGGCCACGCGCGCCGCCCGGCTTCACCCGCGCTCAGTCATGCGTGAGGAACGCGGCGTCGCGCGGGGTGGATGAAATAAAAAAGTGCGCGGAGTGTGTAGGCGTAGCGGCGCAAGTTCGGCAATTGGCTTCGCACACTTTCCGTCGGGTCAAAATTGAACTATTGCACTGAGCGCGGTCCCAACTCTCGCCTCACTGCGGCTGGATCCCGGCCTTCTTCGCGATTTCGGCGTACTTCCGCAGATCCTCCTTCAGGAACCGGGCGAACTCCTCCGGTGAGCTGCCGACCGGCTCGAGATTGAGCGCGGCGAAGCGCTCGCGCGTGTCCGGCATCTGCACCATTTGGCGCACGGCCGCGCTCAGTTGGTCCACAACGGCCTTGGGCGTGCCGCGGGGACCGTAGATGCCGTACCAGCCGGTCGCCTCGTAACCTTTGATCCCGAGCTCGTCCACGGTGGAAACCGCGGGCAACTGCGCCGAGCGCTTCAGCCCGGTGAACGCCAGGGGCCGCAGCCGTCCGGCCTGCACCATCGGCACGACCACCGGGCTCGGGCCGAACATGAGCGGAATGTGACCGGCCAGCAGGTCGGTGATGGCGGGACCCGCGCTCTTGTACGGTACGTGGGTCAATTTCACGTTGGCCATGACCTGGAACAGTTCGCCGGCGATGTGGGTGAGGTTGCCGAACCCCCCGGAACAGTAGTTGATCTTACCCGGGCTCGCGCGGGCCATGTCGATCAACTCCTGCAGCGAGCGCGCCGGAAACGACGGATGCACGACGATGACCAGCCCGCTCGAATTGGCGATACGGCTGATCGGCGCGAAGTCGCGCAGCGTGTCGTAGGGAAGCTTGCGGTAGACCGCGGGATTGATGGTGTGAGCCCCGGCCGTGAACAGCAGCGTATAGCCGTCGGGCGCCGAGCGCGCGGCGATCTCGGTGCCGATGATGTAGTTCGCGCCGCCACGGTTGTCGATGACGACGTTTTGCCCGAGAAGCGCGGAGAGCTTCTGGCCGGTGATGCGGCCGACCACGTCGACCGCGCCGCCGGGTCCCACCGGGACGATGAGCCGCACGGGCCGCTCGGGATACGCGGCCGCACAGATCCCGGCGACGCCGACAAGAACAACAGCTTTCACCGCCAAGGACACGAAGGACGCCAAGTAAGAGCGATACAAGAACGAATAACGAATCACGATTCACGCTCCATCAGTCACGATTCATCACGTCACGCCTCATCAGCCCGGTAGGTCAGGCTGCCGCGCAAGCGGCTACCTGACAACCCGCCAATGCCGGGGAGCGTTGCACGCACCCCGGTCTACATTGCTTCATCCAATGCCGGGGAGCGTTGCACGCACCCCGGTCTACATTGCTTCACCACGTCACGCCTCATCAAGCAGGCACCCAGGCCATCGGCGCCTGATGTGCAAACACCGTTTTCACGTCAATGACCGCCGGAAGGTCCGAGGCCATCGCTGCTTCGAACGCCTTGCGGAAGTCCTGCGGCCTTTCCACCGTGGCGCCGAAGCAGCCGAACGATTTGGCGACACTTGCGAAATCCGTCGGCAGGAATTCGAAGCACTCGCCTTTGTTGGTCTGATCGCGACCCTGATAGGCGATGTTCAGATTGCGCAGGCCCTGGCCGAGCGAGTGGTTATTGTTGACGATCGTGACCGTCTTGATGCCGCGGCGGCGCGCTGTTTCGAGTTCCGGCAGATGGTAGAAGAAGCCGCCATCGCCGCAGAAGCAGATCACCGGCCGGTCGGGCGCGGCGCACTTCGCGCCGAGGGAGGCCGGGAAAGACCAGCCGAGCGATCCGGCGGCGCGGAAATAACGCTGCGTCGAGTGGCGCAAGTACACCAGCGTGCCGGTCCACAGCGCGGCATAGCCGGTGTCGGCGATGAGTATCGCATCCTTCGGCAGCAGTTCGGTCAACTCGCGGCAGATGCGCTCGGGGCGCAGCGGCACCTCGTCGGATGCGCGCGCTTTCTCCGCCTCGGCGCGCCATTCCGTCACAAACTTCATGGTGTGTGCGAGCCAGTCGTCGCGCTTCACGGCAGTCGCCGCTGTCGCCAGCGCCTCCAGCGCGGCCCGCACATCGGACTGAATGCCGATGACGCCGGGATAGTTGCGGCCAATTTCCACAGGATCGAGATCGATTTGGATGATGGCGGTGCCCTCTTTCGGCATCTTGTAGTTGGCCGTGGTGTGGTCGCTCGTGTTGCTGCCGGCGTAGACCACCAGATCCGCCTCGGCCACGACGTGATTCGCGCAACTGCGCCCGTAGCTACCGAGCATGCCGCGGAACAGGGGATGATCCTCCGTCATCGCGTGTTTTGCGTCGAGCGTGGCGACGACCGGCGCCTGAATGCGCTCCGCGAGACGTGCCACGGCCTCCGACGCCTCCGAGATAATCACACCGCGGTCCGCCACGATCACCGGCCGCGAGGAAGCCTTGATGGCCGCCGTCGCCCGTTGAACCCCCGCCGGATCGGGCGCGGGGCGGAATGCGGGATAGCGCGTGTGCGCTTCGTCCGCGACGATGTCAAACGTACCCTCGAGCGGCGTGACGGCATCGCCGGTGTAGCCCGCCATATCGAGGTGCACCGGGCGCGGCGTGCCGGTGGTCGCCTCGCGGAAAGCCTGCCGCATAAGATGCGGAATCTGCTCCAGCGTGTCGATCCTGCCGTGGAATTTTGTCACGGCCGTGTACAGCGGCTCGTGCGCGACCTCCTGGTAGGCGTTGCGATACTGGTTCGGCGCGACGTGGCGTCCGGTGAACGCGATCACCGCGGAGTGCCCGAGATAGGGATCCTGCATGCCGGAGGCGAGATTAGCCGCGCCTACCGACTGCGCCATGCACACGCCGGGGCGGCCCGACACGCGCGCGTAACCGTCCGCCATATAGGCTACCGCCTTTTCGGAGTGCCCGAGAATGCGCTTGATGCCGACATCCTCCATTTCCGCGAGCGCCCGGCGCAGGATCGCGTCCATGAAAAACACATGGGTGACGCCGTAGGCCTTGAGCATCTGCGCGAAGAGCCGCGCGCCCGTCATCTTTTGCGCCATCGATCTTCTCCCTGACAAAAACTCGTTTCGAGAACCGTGAACGGGTGAACGGGTGAACAAGTGAATGGGTAGAAGATCCCCGCTTCCCCGTGACTCCTCTGTCGGAGAGTGATTGTCGCACGAAATCGCGGTAACATGACCTCGAGCTTCCGCGTGCTTCCTGCTGCGACGGGGTCAATGAACGAGAAAGGAGGTAGTGTCTCAGTTACAATCCGTTCGTGTTGAGCGTAACGTAGTGGAGTCGAAACATGAAGGGCGGTTCCCCCTTCGACTCCAGGCGTGATACGCCTTACGCTCAGGGCGAACGGATGTCGATAGTCAAACTGAGACACCGCCAGAAAGGACGCAGTGCCATGCAAAGACTGTTGTATATGCTCACGGTGGCGGCAACGACCGCGCTCGCGCTCCCGGTGCTGGCGCAATATCCGGGCAAGCCCATCCGCATCATCGTCCCGTTTGGGGCGGGCGGTCCCTCCGATCTGCTGGCTCGCACCACCGGTCAAAAGCTCACCGAAGCCTGGGGACAGCAGGTGTTGATCGACAACCGCCCCGGCGCGAACGGCGTGCTGGGTTCGGAACTGGCGGCGAAAAGCGCGCCGGACGGCTACACGCTGCTGATGGGCACCAACGGCACGCACGGCATGAACGCCAGCCTGTACCCGAAACTGCCGTACGACACGATCAAGGATTTCGCGCCCATCACCCGCATCGGGCTGGCGCCGTTCGTGCTGGTCGCCCATCCGTCGTTGCCGGTGCGCTCGGTGAAGGAATTGATACAGCTCGCCCGCGTGAGACCAGGCGAGATCACTTCGGCATCGGGCGGCAGTCCATCGCAGCTCGCCGCCGAGTTGTTCAAGCGAACGGCGCGCATCGATGTGGTGGTTGTGCCGTACAAGGGCAACGCGCCTGCCGTCTCTGCCGTGATCTCCGGGGAGGTTTCGCTCGTTTTCGGCGGCATCGCGCAGTCCGCCCCGCAAGTGAAGGCCGGCCGGTTGCGTGCTCTGGGGGTCGCCAGCCTCCAGCGCTCGTCCGTCATGCCGGATGTGCCGACGGTGACGGAGTCCGGCCTGCCGGGTTTCGAAGCCGGGGCATGGTACGGGCTGCTTGCTCCCGGGGCGACCCCGCGCGCCATTGTCGAGCGTATCAACGTCGAGGTCGTGAGGATCGTCCGATCGGCCGAGATGCAACAGCGGCTGCGCAGCGAGGCGTTCGAGGTGCCTGCCGACACGCCGGACCAGTTCGCTGCCGTAATCCGCGCGGAAATCGCAAAGTGGGCGAACGTCGTTAAGGAGGCGGGTATCCGCGCGAACTAGCAGACGGTTCAAGGACGAGTCAAATTGTTCGGACTTGTCGGCGAGTACCTGACTTTCCAGGCAATCGCACCCAAACGCCCAGAATTTTCCTCACGGTTGCAAGCTATACGCGCGCAGCGTATAGTTAGCGCAATGGTCTTTGTCGAGCTCACTCCGTTCATCGCTTTTCGTACCGAGCACTGGAGCGACGAAGAATTGCGCAGACTGCAAGAGTTTTTGCTTGCCACGCCAGACGCAGGCGACGTCATCCCGGGCAGTTCTGGTTTGCGCAAGCTGCGCTGGTCTGCACAAGGACGCGGCAAGCGGGGTGGCGCGAGGGTGATCTACTACCGGCATGTGCCGAAAGAACGCATCTACCTGATTTACGCTTATGTTAAGAGTTCGCAAGCTGACCTGACGCGCGAGCAGATCAAGGCGCTGGCACAACTGATGAAGGACATCAAAAATGGATAAGCAGCATTTCGATCAACTGGTCAAAGGCGTGCGCGAAATGAAGCGCCATATGGCAGGAAAGCGCGTGCGGGGCGTAAGAACGACCGAACTGCCCGCGCCGGACGTGCGTACTATCCGCGAGGCGGCCAAGATCAGCCAGAGCCAGTTCGCGAAATTGATTGGCGTGAACCTGCGCACGTTGCAAAACTGGGAGCAGCAACGCACGCAGCCCACCGGGCCTGCCAGGGCGCTGCTCAAGATCGTTGCTTCAAACCCGAAGGCGATCGAGGCGTTGCACGGATAATTCTGATCTGTTCCCGGTTGGGCGAAAACGTGGCCGGTTTCCGATGGCGCTCCAAGTATAATCTTCCGGAAATTTGACTCGGAAATGTGACTCTGACCCGTGACGCATTTCCGTCCGCGAAGAAGCGAGCGCCAGTCTCCCATTCTGATGCGCACATACATCAAATATGATGTTGCCTCGCCATGGATTTCAGCGTAGAGTTCTATGAGACAACGGCGGGGAAGCGCCCCGTGCAGGAGTTTCTGGACGAGTTGAAGAACCGGATGCGTGACTGGCAGGAGAGAACGAAGTCATGAAAACGACCAATTTCGATCGATACCTCACGGAACAAATGCGGAATCCAAGGTTTGCCGCCCGTTTTGAGCGCGCCGGCGAGGCATGGGATGTGGCACTGCAGATTGCCGCCCTGCGCGAACAGGCCGGGCTTTCCCAGAAGGAACTCGCGCGCCGCCTGAAGACCTCCCAACAGCAGATCAGCCGCCTGGAATCACCTGATTACGAAGGTCATTCGCTTGCCAATTTGCGCCGCGTCGCCGAAGTTCTGCACGCACGAGTCCGAGTCGTTTTCGAGCGGGAAGAAAAGGACACCGGCAATCGTGCGGCCGAAGCCGCCGCTCACTATAGGGTCAAACGCACATCCGTCAAACGATCATGAAACGAGGCAATAACAAGGGTAACTTTTCCAGCCGGACGAACGGACAGGACACCACGGAAAAGTTACACCGACCCGAATGGCGCTACGCACACTGCAAAACTGGGAGCAGCACCGCACGCATCCCACCGGGCCCGCCAGGGCGCTGCTCAAGATCGTTGCTTCAAACCCGATGGCGATTGAGGCGTTGCACGAGTATATCTAATCTGTATCCGAGACGTGTCCTTGAATTGGTTGGTTTCCCGGACGACGATTGAACGTTGAAGCTGGATCGACTCAGATGAAGAGCGGAGCAGTCGCCTTTCTAGATATCCTGGGTTTCAAAGGAATATGGCGCGTCAAGCCTGAGGAGGAGGTGCTAAACCTCGTGATGGGAGTGGCGGAAGTTGTGACGCGCGGGTACAAACACCCGCCTCCGGAAAAGCGCTGGCCTGAGTGCTCCCTGCCTCAAGTAACGACGCTATCAGATACCATTGTAATCACGATGGACTCACTGGATCGATCGTGCGTTCTGCTGCTAGCGAACACATTGTATGGCGTGATGATGCATTTCCAAAAACATGAACTATTCGTTCGCGGCGCGATAGGCTGGGGCAACTACGCGCAAATGGGCAACACATTTCTGGGTCCAGCGATTGACGATGTTGCGGCATGGCACGAACAGGCGAATTGGATTGGCGTTGTGTCGACTCCGACGACTAACTACATCATTGATCGTTTTTCACCATTCGCAATGGATATAAATGGATTCAGCGTCGACCAATTTGTCAAGTACGATGTTCCTGGAAACGGTGGAGCCACGTATCGATTAAATTCGTTTAACTGGCCTGGTTATCTCCAAGCGTCGTACAAGGAAATGCCAGTTCAAGGGAAGAGCACTGCTCGCGCCGCAATGGAAGCGCTCTTCATGAATCAACATGCTTTGGATGCCTCTGTGTTGAAGAAGTATGAAAACACACTTCGATTTGTCGACTACGCGGTAGGTTTTATGCGGCCTGTCGAGCGCAAGGCGCATCCTGCATAAACTCTTCATGCGGTAGCATAACGCCGAGCACACCCCGTGAAATCGATCGCCCTCTGTCGTAACCCTGATCTGAAACATCATGTTACTCAGGGCGCCGCGTGGCTGGCGCAAAGCGCTGGCGGCGTGAACACTGCCGCGCTAGCCTATGCGGCATTTGAGTTTCGTCTGGCCATCGAGCGACTGGGTCTCCACTACTGGGCTGAGCTGCTGTCTCGCAAGCTTGAGGAGAAGGATCTTCGGGACCTCGCTTCCTTCAAGCGAATCGAGAACAGGATCTATGATCTCGGCGGGCATCAGAAGGAGATTGACGGTCACTTCGAATTCATGCGAGTTGTGCTTGGTCTACTGAAGATCGAGCGGAAACTACCGACTCCAAAGCTGGGCGAGCTTTCGAGCCACTGGCACCAGTGTAGTGAGCTATGCCATATCGGTTGGTCACTCGTGGCTGGCGATCCGCAGCTCGCCGCGGAGTCCTACACCGCGTTGAAGACAATAGAGGCACTTCTCAATGAGCAAGTTGCCGATCTCGTGACGTGGCCGAGAATTTCCGACAGCTCCTTTGCGGATCTCCGAACTAGGTACGTGGCTGGTCTAGCCAATGCGAGTGACGTACAGCGGTATTTTGAGGAAAGGGGTGCGTGGGCGAAAGTCGAGTACAACGATGATCGTCCATCCGAGTTCGTCGGGGAACCTATCCCACCTATGCCAAAGAGCGAGGCAAGTTGAGCGTGCACCGCTTGAACGGCGGTCTAGCCGGCGCACGCACACGGACCACCACTGCGCGTTGCGCGCTCACCCGGACGTGATGAACATTTTTCTGGGCGTGTTCGACGAGGGACGGATTACCGACAACAAGGGGCGTCTGATCGATTGCTCAAACGCGTTGTTCGTCCTGACCTCGAACTTCGGGGCGGGCGAAG
>C687J26845_10000389_pt1 | contig 29389 bp, 22 predicted proteins | sample RifCSPlowO2_12_FD_26845 | JGI IMG/M metagenome (IMG submission 26845)
CTCCTAGTACGAGAGGACCGGAGTGGACGCACCTCTGGTGTACCGGTTGTCACGCCAGTGGCATCGCCGGGTAGCTAAGTGCGGAAGAGATAACCGCTGAAAGCATCTAAGCGGGAAACTCGCCTCAAGATGAGACTTCCCGGAGGCTTGACCTCCCTAAAGGTTCGTCGAAGACTACGACGTTGATAGGTCGGATGTGGAAGGGCAGTAATGCCTTAAGCTAACCGATACTAATTGACCGTGCGGCTTGATCCTATAACCTTGAGTGCGCCGTTTGACGGCGCAGTAAAGGGTGAAACGTGAAGGACGAAGGGTAGAACCTTTCCCGTCACGATCGTGTTTGATACTCTCAATCCCATACTTCTTCCGATTTTGGCTCTTGGCGAAAACCAAGGGTTTACAAGTTACGTCTGACGACCATAGCGAGTTGGAACCACGCCTTCCCATTCCGAACAGGACCGTGAAACGACTCAGCGCCGATGATAGTGCGGATTACCCGCGCGAAAGTAGGACATCGTCAGGCACCCATGCAACAGAAAAGCCCGGCCAGAAATGGTCGGGCTTTTTTGTTGCATGCGGAAGCGCGTGACCATGTCCTACTTTCGGAACGACAACAAGCCGACACTCAGTAAGCGTCCGGTGACGGCCCTCTTCCCGCAGGCGGTGTAGGCGTTCAGGATTGGCGGTTGGCGGACACTGGATAAGTGTCCGCTTATTGCTAAGTGGACACCTATGAAATCGGATACGGGGAGTAATGCGAAGCGTGAAGCCGGAGGTCGGCGACGCTTCAGCGAGGAGTTCAGGCGTCAGGTGGTGGAGGAGACGCTTGGTGGTGATGCCTCGGTAGCGGGGATGTTGGCGGGGTTGTAAAAGCGCGTCATTTTGATGGTAAGGCGCGAAGGTGGTCTGGCGGCGCTGGTGCAGACGACGCTCTCGGAGAATCCGTTCTCGGGCCACCTCTTCGTCTTTCGCGGCCGGCGCGGCGATCTGGTGAAGCTGGTGTGGTTCGACGGGGACGGGCTGTGCCTGTTGGCCAAGCGCCTGGAGCGCGGGCGCTTCGTGTGGCCGCAGGCACTGAGTGGCACGGTCGCGTTGAGTGCGGCGCAGCTCTCGATGCTGCTCGAAGGCATCGACTGGCGTCGCCCGGTGAAGACGTGGCGGCCGGAGCTTGCGGCGTAAGGCGCGCGCGGAACTTTTGCGAGCGGGCGCCGTCATAATGACATATGCATAAGATCACCACCCTCCTCGGCGCCTGGTAGACCGCATGAGCACTGAACGCGACGAGCTGCCCGACGACGTTGAAGCACTGAAACAGTTGGTGCGCTCGAGCCGCGCCGAGATCGAGCATCTGAAGCTGGTGATCGCGAAGCTCAAGCGCCTGCAGTTCGGGCGCCGCTCCGAGAAGCTGGACCGCGAGATCGAGCAACTGGAGCTGCGGCTCGAAGAGCTGCAGGTTGGGGCAACGCCGGCTGCGCCCGTCGTATCAGAGAAGCCCGCCGGTGAGGTGCCGGTGCGCCGCCCATTGCCCGAGCACCTGCCGCGCACCCGCATCGAGCACGCGCCCGCGTGCACCTGCCCGGATTGTGGGGCGGCAATGCGCAAGATTGGCGAGGATGTCTCCGAAGTGCTCGATTACGTGCCGGCGCGCTTCCGGGTGATCCGCCATGTGCGCCCGAAGATGGCTTGCCCGGTGTGCGAGCGCATCGTGCAGGTGGAAGCCCCCGCGCGCCCGATCGATCGGGGGCTCGCCGGGGCGGGGCTGCTCGCCCACATCCTGGTCTCAAAGTACGCCGACCATCTGCCGCTGTATCGTCAGGCGCAGATCTACGCCCGCGAAGGGGTGGAGCTCGAACGCTCGACCATGGCCGAGTGGGTGGGCGGCTGTTTCCGGCTCGTCGATCCGCTGATCGAGGCGTTGGCGCGCTATGTGCTCGCTGCTGGCAAGCTGCATGCCGACGACACCCCGGTGCCGGTGCTCGATCCGGGGCGTGGCAGGACCAAGACCGGGAGGCTGTGGACTTACGTGCGCGACGATCGGCCCGCGGCAAGCAAACAAGTCCCGGCGGTGCTGTTTCGCTATTCGCCTGACCGGCGCGGCGAGCGCCCGCGAGGACATCTGGCCGGATTCAGCGGCGTCCTGCAAGCTGATGCCTATGCCGGGTTCGGTCATCTTTACGGAGACCGCATCCAGGAGGCGGCTTGTTGGGCGCACGCCCGACGCGCTTTCTACGACCTCCATCAGGCGAACGCCTCCCCGATCGCAGCCCAAGCGCTCGAGCGCATCGGGGCGCTGTATGCCGTCGAGGCGCAAATTCGTGGCCGGCCGCCGGATGAACGGGCTGCCATCCGGCAGGCGCGCGCCGGACCGCTGCTCGAATCGCTGCGCGCCTGGCTGCGCGAGACACTCACGCGGGTGTCGAAGAAGTCGGAATTGGCCAAGGCCATCGGCTACGTGCTCACGCGCTGGACGGCGCTCACCCGCTATTGTGCCGATGGCCGGATCGAGATCGACAACAACGCCGCCGAGCGGGCGCTGCGTGCGGTCGCGCTCGGCCGCAAGAACTACTTGTTCTGCGGCTCAGACGCCGGCGGCGAGCGTGCAGCCGCCATGTATAGCCTGATCGGCACCGCCAAGCTCAATGGCCTGGACCCGGAGGCCTACCTGCGCTACGTGATCGAGCGCATCGCCGAGCACCCCATCAACCGCGTCGAGGAACTGCTGCCCTGGAACGTCGCCGACGCCCTGCACGACGACGACAAACTCGGAATCGCCGCCTGAATCACCAACCCCGCGTCAAGAGGGCCGTCACCGGACGCTTACGACACTCATTCGATTCGCGCGGTAGCGCATTCCCCTTGGTCGGCTTGTTGCGGCGTAGGCTAACTTTTCCGCTGAGGTGGAAAAGTTAAGGCGCGAAGCGCCGGCCGGAACCAAAGTAGGACATCGTCAGGAAGAGGAGTAACACCGGCCGGAGCCAAAGTAGGACATCGTCAGGCACCGAAAAGCGAGAAGCGGCCGGAGCCAAAGTAGGGTATCGTCGCGCAGAAAGATTCCTTTCGCTTGCCCTTCTAGTGAAAATCCCGCGACTCTGTAACCAGCCTCCCAAGCAACCCGCTGTGATCCACAAGGTGATGTGCAACGAGGTGCACGACCTCGCCCTCGCGCTGGATCTCGCCATATACACCCAGCAGGCTTGAATTGAGCAGCTCGCGTCGCTGCTTTTCCACCAAGTTGTTCCACACGACAACGTTGGTATATCCCGTTTCATCCTCCAGGGTGACGAACACCACGCCTTTCGCCGTTCCCGGACGCTGGCGGCAGGTGACGATGCCTGCGGTGCGCGCGGATCGACCGTGAGGAAGCCCGCGCAGCTCTTCAGCCGTCGCCAGGCGCATGCGTTTCAAGCGTCGCCGCAGCAGCGTGAGCGGATGGCAGCCGAGCGTCAGTCCCAGACTCGCGTAATCCGCGATCAAATCTTCACCTTTCGAGAGAGATGGAAGCTGCGGCAATCGCTCGTTGATCAGCGCATCTTGAAGAAGCTGCGGCAAAACATCGGCGCCGGCCGCCAGCCAGTGCGCATTGCGGCGATGTCCGGCGAGTGCGGCAAGCGCACCGGCGGCAGCGAGGTTTTGCAGATCACGCTTGTTCAGATCGGCCCGCCGCGCAAGGTCGTCTATATTCTCAAATGGTTTTTGCCTGCGTGCCGCGACGATGCGTTCCGCGCTGACTTGCGATAGCCCCTTCACCATCAAAAAGCCGAGGCGGACGGTGGGGGCAGAAACGCGTGACTGATGAGGCGTGACTGATAAGGCGTGACGGGTGAGGGGTGAGGGGTGACGGGTGAGGGTGAGGAATGACGGGTCGTTTGTGACTCGTGGCTCGATGGTGCATTCCCAGTCGCTCGCGGTGACATCCACCGGGCGCACCTCGACACCGTGACGGCGCGCGTCCTGCACGAGTTCCGAAGGGGAATAGAAGCCGAGCGGCTGGCTGTTCAGCATGGCGGCGAGAAAAGCGGCGGGCTCATAGTGCTTGAGCCAGGAGGAGACGTAGGCGAGCAGGGCGAAGCTGGCGGAATGCGACTCGGGAAATCCGTACTCGCCGAAGCCGCAGACCTGCCGATAGATTTGCTCGGCGAACTGCTGCGAATAGCCGCGTTCCTGCATGCCGCTGATGAGACGCTGGTGAAAGTGTTCCAGTCCGCCTTTGCGCCGCCACGCCGCCATTGAGCGTCTTAGCTGATCCGCCTCGCCCGGCGTGAATCCGGCTGCGACCATGGCGAGTTGCATCACCTGCTCCTGGAAAATCGGCACGCCCAGGGTTCGCTCCAGCACCTGTCTGACGGTGTCGGAAGGATAGGTCACGGGCTCCAAACCCTGCCGGCGCCGGAGATAGGGATGCACCATCCCGCCCTGGATCGGTCCGGGCCGCACGATCGCAACCTCGATGACGAGATCGTAAAACTCCCAGGGCTTCAGTCGCGGCAGCATCGACATCTGGGCGCGCGATTCGATCTGGAATACGCCCATGGTGTCGGCGCGCCGGATCATCTCGTAGACCGCCGGGTCGTCGCCGCGATCGAGTATCTTCTGCATGGTGAGCGATCCGCCGTGGTGGCGGTTGACGAGGTCGAGTGCGCGGCGTATCGCCGACAGCATGCCGAGCGCGAGCACGTCGACTTTGAGTAACCCCAGCGCTTCGAGATCGTCCTTGTCCCACTGGATTACGCTGCGTTCCGGCATCGCTGCGTTCTCGATCGGCACCAGGCGGGACAGCGGCCCGCGCGAGATCACGAAGCCGCCGACATGCTGCGACAGATGGCGCGGACAACCGACGAGATCGTTCACCAGCACGATCAAGCGCCGGATCACGGGACTGTCGATGTCGACACCGGCCTGTCGCAGGCGCTCCGGAAGCACTTGCCTGCCGTTCCACCACGTCATCGACTTGGCGAGCCGGTCGACCTGCGCCAGCTCCAGTCCGAGCGCCTTGCCGACATCGCGCAGGGCGCTGCGCGGACGGTAGGTGATCACGGTCGCCGCCAGGGCGGCGCGGGCGCGGCCGTATTTACCGTAGATATACTGGATCACTTCCTCGCGCCGCTGGTGTTCGAAATCGACGTCGATATCGGGCGGCTCGTCGCGCTCGCGCGAGATGAAGCGCTCGAACAGCACGTTCATGCGCGAAGGATCGACTTCGGTAATGCCCAGGCAGTAGCACACCGCGGAATTCGCCGCCGAGCCGCGCCCCTGGCAGAGAATGTTCCGGGAGCGGGCGAATTGCACGATATCGTGGACGGTGAGGAAGAAGTGCTCGTAGCGGAGTCCCGCGATGAGCTTGAGCTCATGCTCGATGAGGTTGCGCACGTAATCCGGCGCACCCCGGGGAAAGCGCCGGATGAGGCCGCGCTCGGTGAGTTCTCGCAGATGGCTCGCCGGCGTGTGGCCCTCGGGAACGATCTCGTCAGGGTAGTCGTAGCGCAGGCTGTCGAGCGAGAAATTGCAGCGTTCGGCGATGCGGAGGGTTTCGGCGAGCAGTTTCGTCGGATAAATCCGCGCCAGCCGCAACCGCGGGCGCAAGTGACGTTCGGCGTTGGGATGAAGCGCGTGACCGGCTTCGCGCACCGGGATGCCGAGACGGATGGCGGTCAGCGCATCCTGCAGCGTCTTGCGCGAGCGCACGTGCATGTGCACGTCGCCGGCGGCGGTGAGTGGCAGACCGGTGCTTTGGGCAAGTTCGCGCAACTCAGCGAGCCGGGCCTGGTCGTTGGGACCCCACAGCAGTTCGGCGGCGATCCAGGCACGGTGCGGGAAGCGCTCGGCGACGAAACACGCATGCTCGAAGTTGGGGCATTCATCCGGAACAAGCAGCGCGAGGCAGCCGTCGAGATTTTGCCCGAGATCGGCACGCGCAAGGCGATAGCTTCCTTTGGAAGCATTCATCCGGCCGCGGGTGATGAGTGCCGAGAGATGACCATAGCTTTCGCGGTCGGTGGCAAGCAGGACGAGCTTCAATCCATCGTCGAGCCGGATTTCGGTTCCAACGATGAGTTTCAGCCCGTACTGCTTGACCGCGACATGAGCCCGAACTACGCCGGCAAAGGAACACTCGTCGGTGATGGCGAGCGCGGCATAGCCGAGTTCATGCGCGCGCTCGACCAGTTCCTCAGGAGCCGAGGCGCCGCGCAGGAAGGTGAAATTGCTGAGACAGTGCAGTTCCGCGTAGGCGGGAAGCGGAGACATAAAAGTGCAGAGTGCGGAATGCAGGGTGCAGAATTTCGTTGTTAACTCTGCACTCATCACTCATCGCTTATCACTCATCCAAAGATGCCGTGCAGGTACCAGCCGCCGGAGGCACCGCGCTCGCGGTAAACCCACAACACGGATTGCACAGGATTGCGGGCGACAAAGTAGTCGCGGGCAACATCGTTTCCATCCCACCAACCCGCCTCGATGCGCTCGGGGCCGGCGAGCAGCGACAGCGGCCCATCGTAATGCGGTATGGCAGCGACTTCCCTGAGCGGTTGGGGCGAAACGAGCAGCCAGAGTGGGCGCGAGGGCGGCGCCTGCAGCTCCTTGAGTGCGGCGTCGTTACCCGGCTCGCAGACGCGCCAGGCGTGTTCCGGGCGGTGGTCGGGAAAAGCAGCCAGCCCGCAGACGGCCTCGTCACCAAGGCGAGCGCGCAGGCGCTCGACGAACCGGGCAGAGCTTTCGGCGTGATGACGGGCATCCGGCAGAAATGACAGATTGTGCGAGGCGAGCGGCTGGAGCTGCTCAGCGGCGAGCGTGATGGCGGTTACCGCGCAGGGTAGCTCGATACGCGCCAGGCGCTCGCGCAGCACATCGGTCAGGTGTTGGTGATCGCGGCTTGCCGCCACCAGCTTCATGACGACCTGCGTGTCTGCGTGATCTTCGTGCGCCAGCGTGAAGCGCAGGCTTTGCACGCCATTGCCGGTCGCGGCGAGCCATCCACACAGCTCGGCGAGCAGGCGACGCGCGGCGAACAACAAGGCTTCCACCTGGTCGACTGGTGCCGGCAACGGCAACGATGCCGAAAAACCCGGCGGCGGGACAAAAGGCGATCGGGGATCGGGCAGTCTGCCCACCGCCCGGTCGATGTCATCGAGCAGGCGCTGGCCCGCGCGGCGCGCCAGCCCGTCGCGCGGCAGCCTCAGACATTCGCCGACGCTATGTACGCCAAAATTCCCCAGCATCGCTGTGATTTCTGGAGAATGATCGAGCAGGGAGACCGGAAGCTTCTCCAGTTCGTGATGCAGCGCATCGTGGTGTTGTATCCGGACTGACAAGCCGGCGCGAGCGAAGAGTTGCGCCGCGAGCGGTGTGGGCGCACAGGCCACAAAAGCGCCATAACCGAGTTCTGCAAGGCCCTGCTCAAGGCGTTGGCGCAACCGGCCTAGGCCCCCGAACAGCTTCAGCGATCCCGCTACTTCGAGCAGCACGTCCGCCGGTCCGGAAATGCTCACCATCGGCGTGAACTGGAACGCCCACGCGGCTACACGCTCGAGCGCGGCACGCTCGGCAGTCTCATCGCGCATGACGATTTTGAGATCGGAGGCAAGCGCCCACGCGGCGGCAACCGCCATGCCGCAGCGTACGCCGCGAGCGTGCGCTTTCCGGTCGCAGGCGACGAGAGGGGCGCCGCTGCCGGATGACGAAGCAATCGCCAAGGGCCCTGATCCACGCACGCCACGCGTGAACGTTTCGAGCGGAAGATGACGGAAATGCAGTGCCAGCCACAGCATGAATAGTCACGCGTTTTTTACGGATCGGTGCGCGGCTTGGAGGAAGCGGGCCTGCAAAGGTGCGGACTGATGCAACGTGGCTGGCTGTCCGCCGGTTACGCCGTGCAGATCGAGCGCGACAGGCGCCGGAATGCCGCCACCACGCCGTTTCAGGATACGCACGATAACCCGGCCGTTCGCCTTGCTGACATGAAGACGCAACGCGACGGATGAGAAGGGAGGAGTGCGGGCTGTGTGAAACAGCATGGCGAGCGCGCCGCTGCGCTCGGCAGCAAGTTGAAGGCGGCGCAGGGCCCGCTCCTGAACGCGGTTCAGCCAGAGCGCTACCGCTCCGCAGCTGCCCGACCGCAATGCCTGCTCGCCCGCCCACAACTGCGCTTCAACGGTTTCCGGCCGGATCAGCATCAGGCGCGACAAGCGGACGCCGTGACCGAGGAGCGCGGGCGCGTAGGGAATATGGGGTGGCGCGATCATCACCAGCCAGCGTTCGGCCTGGGTGAGGCGCGCGGCGGCCGGCATCACGATCTGCAGTTCGCCGATGCCGGGGCGCTCGGCATAAATCTCGGTCAATGCCTCCGCCGGCCAGCCTGCCCCCGGCAGCAGCATGTCGAGTTCGGCAAATCCGGTCGGCACGCTCGGCACCGCCACCCGCGCGCAGTCGTTGCCGCGCCAGATAGCGGAATGATTGAGAACGGCATCGAGCGAGGGTGCAGCCATGGGTAGGAACCATTCAAACCAGGGTACTCAACTGCAGATAAACGCCGATTAACGCCGATAACTCATAACGCTTTGCCATTGCGGATCACGCCGACCGCGACGCCTTCGATCGTGAGCGGCTCGCGACGCGTATCGATGGTGATGGTGCTGAATTCGGCGTTTTCCGGGATTAACTCGACGATGTGGCGCCGGCGGCGGATGCGCTTGACGGTGACTTCATCGCCGATGCGCGCCACCACGATCTGTCCCGATCGGAATTCCTGCGTGCGGTGCACCGCCAGCAGGTCGCCGTCGAATATGCCCGCGTCACGCATGCTCGCTCCCTTGACTCTCAGCAAGTAGTCGGCGCGCGGCTTGAACAGCAGCGGATCGATCCGGTAGTGGTCTTCGATATGCGGGGTGGCCAGGATAGGGCTGCCTGCGGCGACCCGGCCGATCACCGGAATTCCCGGCGCTTGTTTCAGGCGAATGCCGCGCGAGGCGCCGGGTGCCATTTCAATCGCGCCTTTGCGCACCAACGCCCGCAGGTGTTCTTCCGCGGCATTGGGCGAGCGAAAGCCCATGGCGCGACAGATTTCAGCGCGCGTCGGCGGAAACCCCGATGTTTCGGTGTGGGCGCGGATGAGTCCCAGGATTTCCGCCTGGCGGGAGGTCAGTTCGTCCATGATTGCCTGAATACTGTAATTATATACAGTATTCAGACCGGTGCAAGCGCAATGCCCCGGCGCTCCGTGCAAGGCCGGCGCGCGCGCCGTCGCCGGCGCCCAGGCGAAAATACCTTGAGCCGCAAGGACCTTCGCCGCGTTCGGTCAGCGGCAGGGCGATAATGCTATTGGATTCCGGCATGATTTTTGTTATACTTCAAGGCTCTGTATTACAAGAAGATGGGCGGTCCGCCCATTTTTTGTTTATGGCGCTGATTCGAGATGGATTTGCAGGCATTGCTGGAAACGACGTTGTCCGGACTCGGGTATGAATTGGTGGATCTTGAGAGATCCGGCAAGGGCCGGTTATTGCGCGTATTTATCGACAAGGCTGGCGGTGTCAACGTCGATGATTGCGCGGCGGTCAGCCACCATCTGAGCCGGGTATTGACGGTGGAGAACATCGCTTACGACCGGCTCGAGGTGTCTTCACCGGGCCTGGACAGGTTGCTGAAGAAGGAAAGGGATTTTGTGCGTTTTACCGGGCAGAAGGCGCGCGTCAAGCTGCGCGTTCCGGTCGACGGACAAAGGAATTTTGTGGGTGTGTTGCGGGAAACGCGCGCCGGCAAGGTGCAGCTCGAGACCGACGGTAGGTTGTTGTTGCTCGATCTGGACAATCTGGAAAAGGCGCGCCTCGTTCCCGGCTTTTAGCAGCAGGAGATCGAGATGAGCCGAGAAATTTTGCTACTCGTAGACGCCTTGGCGCGCGAGAAGAACGTCGAAAAGGAAATCGTGTTCGGCGCGCTGGAGCTCGCCTTGGCTTCCGCCACCAAGAAACGTTTTCAAGAAGACATCGACGTGCGCGCGTCGGTAGACCGCACAACGGGCGAGTTTTCGTTTTTCCGCCGCTGGCAGGTGGTGGCGGACCAGGAAATCGAGATCCCTTCGCGCCAGTACAAGCTGCACGAAGCGCAGGAGCTGAATCCCGACATTCAACTGGGCGAGTATATCGAGGAACCGCTGGGGGGGTTGGAAGTCGGCCGCATCGGCGCGCAGACCGCGAAGCAGGTCATACTGCAGAAGATCCGCGACGCGGAGCGCGAGCAGATTCTGAACGATTTCCTGATGCGCAAGGAGCACCTGGTTACCGGTGTGATCAAGCGCATGGAGCGGGGCAGCGCGATCATCGAATCAGGACGTCTCGAAGCGATGCTGCCGCGTGACCAGATGATCCCCAAGGAGAACCTGCGCATCGGGGATCGGGTGCGCGCCTGTCTGTGGAAAATCGACCGCGCCAGCCGGGGCCCGCAGCTGATGCTGTCGCGCACGGCACCGGAGTTCCTGGTCAAGCTGTTCGAGCTCGAGGTGCCTGAGCTCGAAGACGGATTGCTCGAGATCAAGGCCGCAGCGCGCGATCCCGGCTCGCGCGCCAAGATCGCCGTGAAATCGAACGATCAGCGCATCGATCCGATCGGCACCTGCGTCGGCATGCGGGGTTCGCGCGTGCAGGCCGTGACTTCCGAGCTTGCCGGCGAGCGCGTCGACATCATCTTGTGGAATCCGGACCCCGCCCAGTTCGTGATCAATGCGCTGGCGCCGGCCGAGGTGAGCAGTATCGTCGTCGACGAGGAAAAGCACAGCATGGACATCGTGGTCGACGAGGAGAATCTGGCGCAGGCCATCGGGCGCAGCGGCCAGAACGTGAGGCTTGCGGGCGAGCTCACCGGCTGGGAGCTCAACATCATGACGGTCGAGGAGTCGAAGAAGAAGACCGAAGAAGAATCGTCCCGCATCCGTGCGACGTTCATGGAGAAGCTCGACGTCGATCAGGAAGTCGCCGATATTCTGGTGCAGGAAGGCTTTTCGACGCTTGAAGAGGTTGCCTATGTGCCCCTCAACGAAATGATCGAGATCGAGGCGTTCGATGAAGCCACGGTCAACGAGCTCAGAAGCCGCGCGCGCAACGCGCTGCTCACTCAGGCCATCGCGAGCGAAGAACAGGTCGGGCACGACATCGAGGATCTGATGAAGGTCGAAGGCATGGACAACGATACGGCGCGCCTGCTGGCCGCGAAGGGCGTCGGCACGCAGGAGGAGCTTGCCGATTGCGCGACCGATGATCTGGTGGAAGCGGGTTTCGATGCCGAGCGGGCCAAGGAATTGATCATGGCTGCGCGCGCCCCGTGGTTTGCCGAAACTAACGCATAAGCGGGAATCAATGGCGCAGATCAAGGTCACGCAATTTGCCACGGAGCTGGGGTTACCCCCGGCGTTGCTCATTGAGCAGCTGCAGGCGGCCGGCGTCAGGAAGGCGCTGGCTGATGACACGCCGCTCACCGAAAAGGACAAAACCCAGCTGCTGGATTATCTGCGCCAGGCACACGGCGGCAAGGAAGCCAAGCAGAAGATTACGCTGACGCGCAAGCAGACCACCGAAATAAAGAAATCGGACGGCACCGGCAAGTCGCGCACCATCCAGGTGGAGGTGCGCAAGAAGCGCGTGCTGGTGAAGCGCGATGCGGTGGAACCGGAGGCTGCCGAGGTCGCGCCCAAGCCCGTCCTTGATGCGGAGGAGATCGCGCTGCGCGAGGCGGAAGCGAAGAAGCAAGCGGAACTCATCGCGCGTCAGAGCGAAGATGCGCAAAAGAAACAGCAGCGCCGCAAGAAGACGCAAGAGGCCGCTGCGGCGGAAGCGCTGGCCGAAAGCGCGGCGGCGAAGGCGCCGGAGGCGGCGAAACCGGCGGCAGAACCCACGGCGGTATCAGCTCATGTCGAGGGGACGCTGCACAAGCCCGAAGTCAAGCCTGAGGAAAAGGCGGGAAAAACCGAGAAGAAAGGCGCCAAGAAGCAGGTCAAGCAGGTCGTGTGGAAGGACGATACGGTCAGGAAGCGCAGCATCAAGGTGCGCGGCGATGTGACCGGCGGCTTGGGCTGGCGCGAGCGCAAGGCGCGTCACGCCGCTCACAAGGAAGAAGGCGAACAGCCGCAGGCCTTTTCGACGCCCACCGAGCCGATCGTGCGTGAAGTCATGGTGCCGGAAACCATCACGGTCGGCGACCTCGCGCACAAAATGTCGGTCAAGGCGGCCGAGGTGATCAAGATCTTGATGAAGCTGGGTTCGATGGCAACGATCAACCAGGTGATCGACCAGGACACGGCGATGATTTTGGTCGAGGAAATGGGGCACGTCGCCAAACGCGCCAAGCTCGACGATCCCGACGCGTATCTCGCCGAAGAGCAGCCGGCGTCGACCGAGATCAAGCTCGAGCCGCGCGCGCCGGTGGTGACCGTCATGGGCCACGTCGACCACGGCAAGACCTCGTTGCTCGATCATATTCGCCGCACGCGCGTGGCGAGCGGCGAAGCCGGCGGCATTACCCAGCATATCGGCGCGTATCACGTCGAGACACCGAAGGGCATGGTTACCTTTCTTGACACGCCTGGCCATGAGGCATTCACTGCGATGCGCGCGCGCGGCGCCAAGGTGACGGATATCGTGATTCTGGTCGTGGCCGCGGACGACGGCGTGATGCCGCAGACGATCGAGGCGATCCATCACGCGAAAGCGGCCAAGGTGCCGATGGTGGTGGCGCTCAACAAAATCGACAAGCCGGAAGCCAATCCCGACCGCGTCAAGCAGGATCTTGCCGCGCAGGAGGTGGTGCCGGAAGAATGGGGTGGCGACACCATGTTCGTCGAGGTTTCCGCCAAGACCGGCAAAGGCATCGACGCGCTGCTGGACAGTGTAATTCTGCAGGCCGAAGTACTGGAACTCAAGGCGTCGAAGGATGTACCGGCGAAGGGTATCGTGATCGAGTCCCGGCTCGATAAGGGCCGCGGCCCGGTGGCGGCGGTGCTGGTACAGTCAGGCACACTCAAGCGCGGCGACGTGCTGCTTGCGGGAGCGGTGTTCGGCCGTGTGCGCGCGCTGCTCGATGAGGCGGGGCACGCCATCGAGCAGGCCGGACCGTCGATCCCGGTGGAGATACTCGGTCTGTCAGACATCCCGGCGGCGGGGGCTGACGTACTGGTGCTGGGCGATGAGCGCAAGGCACGCGAAATCGCGCTGTTCCGGCAGGGAAAATTCCGCGACGTAAAGCTCGCCAGGCAGCAGTCGGCCAAGCTCGAAAACATGTTCGAGCACATGGGCGAGGGCGGAAAGCAAACACTGGTGCTCATCATCAAGGCCGATGTGCAGGGGTCATACGAAGGCCTGTCCCACGCGCTCGCCAAGCTCTCGACAGACGAAGTCAAGGTCAATATCGTGCACGCAGCGGTGGGTGGAATCACCGAATCCGATGTCAATCTGGCACTGGCATCGAAAGCGGTGATCATCGGCTTCAACACCCGGGCCGATGCGGCCGCGCGCAAACTCGCTGAAAACAGCGGCGTCGATATCCGCTACTACAACATCATCTACGATGCGGTGGATGAGGTGAAAGCCGCGCTGTCCGGCATGTTGGCGCCGGAGCAGAAGGAGAACGCGATCGGCCTGGTTGAAATCAGGAAAACCTACAAGATTTCAAGGGTCGGTACCGTGGCCGGCTGCATGGTGCTGGAAGGCGTCGTGAAACGCGGGGCGCGCGTGCGCCTGCTGCGCGACAATGTCGTCATTCATGACGGTGAACTCGACTCGCTCAAGCGCTTCAAGGACGATGTCCGTGAAGTCAAGGCGGGCTTCGAATGCGGCCTTTCGCTCAAGAACTACAACGAAATCAAGGATGGCGATCAGCTCGAGGTTTACGAAGTCGTCGAAGTGGCCAGAACCCTGTGAGGCGAGAGGCGAGAGGAGAGAGGAGTAAGAGCGTGTCTTTTCCGCCTTCATTTTGATGCCCACCTGTCCTCATGCCGAAAGAATTTCCCCGCAGCCGCCGCATCGGCGAGCAGATCCAGCGCGAGCTGTCCGACATCATCCGGCTCGACCTCAAGGATCCGCGCGTCGGCATGATCACGATCACCGACGTTGAGGTGAGCCAGGACCACGCGCACGCCAGGATTTTCTTCACGCTGCTGGGCGACGCCGCGAGAATCAAGGAAAGCGGTGAGGCGCTGCAGCACGCCGCCGGCTTCCTGCGCAGCCAGCTCGCGCATCGCATCAAGCTGCGCACCGTACCGCAGTTGCAGTTCAAATATGACGTTTCGGTCGAGCGCGGCATGCGTCTGTCACGCCTGATCGATGCCGCGGTTGCGACCGATTCCGAGCATTCTGGGGATAAGTGACGCATCGCACCGTGCAACCTGTGGTGGCGGCGGCGCAGCCGCGAAAACGCCGCATGAGCGGCGTGCTGCTGCTCGACAAACCGGCCGGCATCACTTCACAATCCGCGGTATCGAAAGCAAAGCGCCTGTTCGCTGCGACCAAAGCGGGGCACACCGGCACGCTCGATCCGCTGGCAACCGGACTGTTACCGATATGTTTCGGCGAAGCCACCAAATTTTCCCATCTGTTGTTGGATGCCGACAAAACCTATGCGGCAACCGTGAGACTGGGCGTTACCACCACTACCGGAGACATGGAGGGGACCGTGACGGCCACTGCGCCAGCCGCGTTTGACCGCCCCGTGCTGGAAGCCGTGCTGAAGCGCTTCGCCGGGGAGATACTCCAGACGCCGCCGATGTACAGCGCGGTCAAGCACGCCGGGAAACCGCTCTACAAGTATGCCCGTGCGGGGCTGAAGCTTGCCCGTGCGCCAAGGCGGGTGTGCATACGCCGAATCGAATTCGCCGACTTCACGCGTGGCGAAATGCGTATCCTGGTGACGTGCAGCAAGGGCACGTACATTCGCGTACTGGCTGAAGACATTGGCCGCGAACTCGGCTGCGGCGCCTGTCTCGCTGCGCTCCGGCGCACGGCGGTCGGGGGATTCAACATCAATGCGACAGTGAAGCTGGACGCGCTGTGTGACATGGCGCCGGACCGGCGGGACGCGTACCTGCTGCCCGTCGATTCGCTGGTGGCCACGCTGCCGCGCGTCGACCTCGACGCAGGGCAGGCGCAGAAATTCGCAAGCGGCCGGACGGTTCAAAGTCCGTGCACGCTTGGTTCGGGGCTGGTCAGGATTTACGGCCCGGGCCGGGAATACCTGGGGATTGCTGCAATCGAAATACCGGGCACCATCGTTCCGCGTCGCCTCATGGCAACGGCGATCGGGACAGTGTGATATCCGGAATGGGTTTCCGGGCATCAAGGGCGATAAATATTGCTTGAGAAAACGCGAGGTTAGATAGTAAAATGGCGGGATTTTCAGTCGGAGAAGCAAAGATGGCGGTAACTACTACCCAGAAGGCCCAGCTCGTCACGGAATATCAGCGGGCCAAGGGCGATACGGGATCACCGGAAGTGCAGATCGCGTTGCTGACCGCGCGCATCACCGATCTCACCGAGCACTTCAAGACCCATGTCAAAGATCATCATTCCCGCCGCGGCTTGTTGCGGATGGTGAGCCGTCGCCGCAAGCTGCTGGATTATTTGAAAAAAAGCAATGCCGAGCAGTACAAGGCATTGATCGACCGCTTGGGACTGCGCAAATAATTGCCCGTCATGGCGGCGGCTATAAGCTGCGAAAGAGGCGTCCCGATGTGCGGCATTACGCGCCGACCCGTTTGCGGCACCTTGATTGCATGAATTGCAAGACCGCAACCGAGCGGTCTTTTTTGTTTTCACGTAAAGGATAACACTTTGAATCATATCAAGAAAACGCTGATGTGGGGGCGCCATAGGCTAATGCTCGAAACCGGAGAAATCGCGCGTCAGGCGACGGGCGCGGTGATGGTCAATATGGAAGATACAGTCGTCCTGGTGACGGTGGTGGGCGATAAGCATGCCGAATCGGGGAAGGATTTCCTGCCGCTGACCGTGGACTACCAGGAACGCACTTATGCCGCCGGCAAGATTCCGGGCGGTTTCTTCAAGCGCGAAGGCCGTCCTTCGGAAAAAGAGGTTCTCACTTCGCGGCTCATCGACCGACCGATCCGGCCGCTGTTTCCTGACGGTTTCTACAACGAAGTGCAGGTGGTCGCAACGGTGATGTCGTCGAACAACGAAGTGGACTCCGACATCCTGGCGATGATCGGCGCTTCGGCGGCGCTGGCGATTTCCGGCATTCCGTTCAACGGCCCGATTGGCGCTGCGCGCGTCGGTTACATCGACGGCCAATACGTGCTCAATCCGACCGCCACCGAACTCAGGTCTTCGCAGCTCAACCTGGTCGTCGCGGGCACACGGCAGGCGGTGCTGATGGTCGAATCCGAGGCTCAGGAATTGGCCGAAGACGTGATGCTCGGCGCGGTGGTGTATGGCCACGAACAAATGCAGGCGGTGATCAACGTCATCAACGAAATGGTTGACGAGGCGGGCGCACCGATGTGGGACTGGGCGCCCAAAGCGAAAGACGAGGCGCTGGTCGCGCGGATCGCAGAGCTCGCCGAAAACGACTTGAACGCGGCGTTCCAGATCAAGCAGAAGCAAGCCCGTTCCGAGGCGATCGACAACATCTGGAAGCGCGTGTTCACCGAGGTCGGTGTTGGCGCGGAAGGCGGTCCGGACGCCAACGCAGTCAAGGAAAGCTGCTTCGCGCTGGAATCGAAAATCGTGCGCGGCCAGGTCCTGAACGGCGAGCCGCGCATCGACGGCCGTGACACGCGCACGGTGCGGCCGATATCCATACGCTCCGGAGTGTTGCCGCGCGCCCACGGTTCAGCCCTGTTCACGCGCGGCGAAACCCAGGCGCTCGTCGCGGCAACGCTGGGCACGTCGCGCGACGAGCAGATCATCGACGCGCTGCAGGGCGAATACAAAGAGCGCTTCATGCTCCACTACAACATGCCGCCGTATGCCACCGGCGAAACGGGACGCGTCGGCTCGCCAAAGCGCCGCGAGATCGGGCACGGTCGGCTTGCGAAGCGGGCGTTGCTGGCAGTGCTGCCGACGCCGGAGGAATTCGCCTATTCACTGCGCGTGGTATCGGAAATCACCGAGTCGAACGGCTCGAGCTCGATGGCCTCGGTGTGCGGCGGCTGTCTCGCGCTGATGGACGCGGGCGTGCCGCTCAAGGCACATGTGGCGGGCATCGCGATGGGGTTGATCAAGGAGGGCAACCGCTTCGCGGTGCTGTCCGACATTCTCGGGGACGAGGATCACCTGGGCGACATGGACTTCAAGGTTGCGGGAACCGAGAAAGGCGTAACCGCGCTGCAGATGGACATCAAGATCACCGGCATTACCAAGGAGATCATGCACGCCGCGCTGGTCCAGGCGCGCGAAGGGCGCATGCACATCCTGGAGAAAATGAAGCTCGCGATCGAGAGCCCGCGCACCGAGATTTCTGCTTATGCACCGCGCATGATCACCATGAAGATCAAGCCAGAGAAGATCCGCGACGTGATCGGCAAGGGCGGCGCCGTGATTCGCGCGCTCACCGAGGAGACCGGCACCACCATCGATATCGAGGACGACGGCACCGTGACCATCGCGTGCGTGTCTTCGGAAGGCGGAGAAATCGCGAGGAAGCGCATCGAGGAGCTCACCGCGGACGTCGAAGTCGGCCGCATCTACGAAGGCAGGGTGTTGAAGCTGCTCGACTTCGGAGCGATCGTGAGCGTGCTGCCGGGCAGAGACGGGCTGTTGCATATCTCTCAGATCGCCAACGAGCGCGTCAACAGCGTCGCGGACCACTTGAAGGAGGGGCAGTCGGTGCGCGTGAAGGTGCTCGAGGCGGACGACAAGGGCAGGCTGCGCCTGTCGATGAAGGCGGCGGCTGCCGAGCTTAAGACCGTCCAGACCGTGCAGTAGCAGCGACACCGGCGCGGAAAATCCAAGGGGCAGCTTCAGGCTGCCCCTTGTCTTTTTCCGAATTAGAAATGCGTGAGGCGTGAGCCTTACGCCTCACGTTATTTTGCGACCTGGCGTTCCCGCAGTTCGTCAAGCGTCTTGCAATCGATACACAGCGTAGCGGTCGGTCGCGCTTCGAGGCGCTTCAGGCCGATTTCAACGCCGCAGGACTCGCAATATCCGTATTCCCCGCCGTCGATGCGAGCGATCGTTTCATCGATTTTCTTGATGAGCTTTCTTTCGCGGTCGCGGCTCCTGAGCTCCAGCGACATATCTGATTCCTGGCTCGCACGGTCGTTGGGGTCGGCGAAGATGGTCGCTTCGTCCTGCATCGTATGGACGGTGCGGTCGATGTCCTGCGAGAGATCGCGTTTCATTTCGTCCAGCATCTTGCGGAAGTGCGCGAGCTGCCGTTGATTCATGTATTCCTCTTTCCCCTTGGGTTTGTACGGGGGGAAAGCCTTGTGGAGTTCCGCTGGCATTTGGCCTTAATCCATTAAAAAAATGGCTTTAATATCAGAAATCCACCGGGATCGCAAGTATACGCTTGGTCGTTCACATGTCGGCTTCAGTTGATTGACCGTTGTCAGGGTGGGGAGTATATTACGCGCCTTTAGTTTTGCTGTAACCTGCCCGTTGCTCGAAAGTGCCCGTAGCTCAAGCGGATAGAGCACCGGCCTTCTAAGCCGGGGGTTGTGGGTTCGAGTCCCGCCGGGCGCGCCAATCTTAGGCGTGCCGCAGAGATTCACCGATGGTGGCTGTAGCTCAGCTGGTAGAGTCCCGGATTGTGATTCCGGTTGTCGCGGGTTCGAATCCCGTCAGCCACCCCAGTTTTTCCCTTGACGTGCGAACCGGTCAGATGAGGACGCGGGTGATGGCGCGCGCGACGTAGTCGATGTTGCGCGAATTGAGCGCCGCTACGCAGACGCGGCCGCTGTCAATCGCGTAGACCGAGTGCTCCTCGCGCAACCGGCGCACCTGATCTTGCGACAGACCGGAGTAGGAAAACATTCCCCGCTGGCGCATGACGAAGCTGAAGTCGAAATCCGAGCGGATGTCGCGGATTTTTTCGACCAGTTGACGGCGCATGATTTTGATTCGATCGCGCATCTGTTCGAGTTCCTGTTCCCAGAGCGCCCGCAATTCCGGCGTCGTCAGCACCATGGCGGCGGTGTGCCCGCCGTGGGTGGGCGGGTTGGAATAGTTGGTGCGGATCACGCGTTTGAGGTGGCTCAGAATCCGGGCTGCCTCACCCGGGTTTTCCGTGACGATCGAGAGCGCGCCCACGCGCTCCCCATAAAGCGACAGCGACTTCGAGAACGAGCTCGAGACGAAGACGGCCGGGCAGGCCGTGGCGAAGCGGCGCACTGCCGCGGCGTCGGCGTCCAGCCCTTCGGCGAAACCCTGATATGCGAGATCGAGGAATGGCACCAGTCCGCGCGCCTTTACCACCTCGATTACGTGTTCCCATTGTTCGGCCGACAGGTCGACCCCCGTCGGATTGTGGCAACACGCGTGCAGGACGGCGATCGACCCCCCGGGAAGTTTCCGCAGGGCACCGATCATGCGGTCAAAATCGACGCCATGAGTGGGCGCATCGTAATAGGGGTAAACGTTGACCGTGAATCCGGCGTATTCGAAGAGCGCGCGATGATTCTCCCAGCTCGGGTCGCTGATCCAGATTGCGGCATGCGGGTCGATCCGTCGCAGGAAGTCCGCTCCCACCTTGAGGCCGCCGGTTCCACCCAGCGTCTGCACCGTCACGATCCGCCCCTGGCGCCGGGGCTCGCTTTCCGCGCCGAACAGCAGGCCCTGCACCGCCCGGTCATACGCCGGCAGGCCGTCGATCGGCAGGTAATTCCGGGGCAATGGGCTCTCTGCCAGTTTTTGCTCGGCGCGGCGCACCGATTCGAGTACCGGCACTTTGCCGTTGTCGTCACAATACACGCCGACGCCGAGGTTTACCTTATTGGGGCTGGCGTCGGCATTGAAGGCTTCCGTGACGCCCAGGATGGGATCCTTTGGCGCCATTTCAACGGCTGCGAGCAAGGATGCGTTCATTGATGTCAGTTGCGGATGAGGGGGTGGCTGAAAAAGAAACGGGATAACCGGTTTCCGCTGCAAAAGCCACATTGTACCTGCTCGTTCGGCTCTGGTGTGACCGGATATTCGGCGGGGCGTGCTTTGACCGGATCACACCGGCCATTCATGGTTCGACGATCTCCAGGCAGCCGCCGCCGGAGTAAAAGCTGGCAACGGCCGGGGGCGCTGTGGGACAATTTATGGTTTGGCTAAATTACCCACTCCCAAGATGGCTAGCCCATTGTTGAAGACCGAGCCCGCAGCGCATCCCGCCGTGGCGCCGATCACCTTTCCCGGCAGCCCATACCTGCTGTACCAGACGTTCGAGCCCGCCGGCGATCAGCCGGAGGCGATCGACAAGCTGGTGGCGGGCGTACGCGAGGGCCTGGCGTATCAGACGCTGCTCGGCGTCACGGGCTCGGGCAAGACCTATACCATGGCCCACGTCATCGCGCGGCTGGGCTGCCCGGCGCTCGTCATGGCGCCCAACAAGACGCTCGCCGCCCAACTGTATTCCGAGATGCGGGAATTCTTCCCGGACAACGCAATCGAGTACTTCGTTTCCTATTACGACTACTACCAGCCCGAAGCCTACGTCCCGTCCAAGGATCTCTATATCGAAAAGGACTCGAGCATCAACGAGCACATCGAGCAGATGCGCCTGTCGGCCACCAAGTCGTTGCTCGAGCGCAAGGACGTGATCATCGTGGCGACGGTGTCGGCGATCTACGGCATCGGCGACCCCGTCGACTATCACGGCATGATCCTGCACCTGCGCGAAAAGGAAAAACTCGCGCAGCGCGACGCCATCAAGCGTCTGACCGAAATGCAGTACGAGCGCAATGAATTCGAGTTCCGGCGCGGCGTGTTCCGCGTGCGCGGCGACGTGCTCGACATCTTTCCGGCCGAGAACTCGGAAACCGCGGTGCGTGTGACGCTGTTTGACGACGAATTAGAAAGCATCCACGTCTTCGATCCGCTGACCGGCCATGTGCTCCAGCGGGTGGGCCGCTTCACCGTGTATCCGTCGAGCCATTACGTGACTCCGCGCGCGACCACTCTGCGTGCGATCGAGGCGATCAAGGAGGAACTCCGGGAGCGCATCGAGTGGTTCCACAGCCAGGGCAAGCTGGTCGAGGCGCAGCGCATCGAGCAACGCACGCGCTTCGATCTCGAGATGCTTAACGAAATGGGTTTCTGCAAGGGCATCGAGAATTACTCGCGCCATTTATCGGGCCGCCCGCCCGGCGAGCCGCCGCCGACGCTGATCGACTACTTGCCGCACGACGCGCTGATGATCATCGACGAGAGCCATGTGACGATCCCGCAACTGGGCGGCATGTATCGCGGCGACCGCGCGCGCAAGGAAAATCTTGTCGACTACGGATTCCGCCTGCCGTCCGCGCTCGATAACCGGCCGCTGCGGTTCGATGAGTTCGAGAAGGTCGTGCGGCGCACCATCTTCGTTTCCGCCACTCCTGCGGAGTACGAGCGCCAGCACCAGGGACAGGTGGTGGAACAGGTGGTGCGGCCGACCGGGCTGGTCGACCCGCGCCTGGAAGTGCGCCCGGCATCGACCCAGGTCGACGATCTGCTGTCGGAAATCAACGCGCGCGCCGGAAGCGGGGAGCGCGTTCTGGTCACCACGCTTACCAAGCGCATGGCAGAGGACCTGACTGATTACCTTTCTGAGCACGGCGTCAAGGTGCGCTATCTGCATTCGGATATTGAGACCGTCGAACGTGTCGAGATCATCCGCGATCTGCGGCTCGGCGAGTTCGATGCACTGGTCGGCATCAACCTTCTGCGCGAAGGGCTCGACATCCCCGAGGTGTCGCTGGTGGCGATTCTCGATGCCGACAAAGAGGGATTCCTGCGGTCGGAACGCTCCTTGATCCAGACCATCGGCCGCGCCGCGCGCCACATCAATGGCGCCGCGATTCTTTACGCCGATGTCGTCACCGATTCGATGCGGCGCGCGATCGGCGAAACCGAGCGGCGGCGCAATAAGCAGGTGGCCTACAACGCGGCGCACGGCATCACGCCTACAGGCATCAGCAAGCGTATCAAGGACATCATCGACGGCGTTTACGATCACGAAACCGCACGCCAGGAGCTCAAAGCGGCGCAGAATCAGGCGAAGTACGAGGCGATGGGCGCAAAGGATCTCACGCGCGAACTCAAGCGCCTCGAGAAGGAAATGCTGGAAGCGGCGAAAAACCTGGAATTCGAACGCGCCGCGGAATTGCGCGACCAGCTCAAGGAACTGAAGGAACGTCTCTTCATAGCCGCGGCGTGACCACGCAAGCAAAAGTGCTGTTTGTCTGCATGGGCAACATCTGTCGCTCGCCGACGGCCGAAGCGGTCTTTAAGCGCCGCGTCGCAAAAGTCCGCTTGCAGGACCGAATTTTCAGTGATTCGGCGGGCACTCATGACTATCACATCGGCGAGCCACCGGACGAGCGGGCGCAGCAGGCCGCCCGGCACCCAGGATGCTCGCGAAGTGCCGGATCCGTACTACGGCGGGCCGCAGAGCTTCGAACTTGCGCTCGAATTGATCGAGAATGCGGCGCAGGGTTTGCCGCGCCACATCCGCGCTCAGTTAACGGACTAACCCGTCGTCGTCGACAACGGCTCGCCGCCGCCGGCGTTTTGGACGACCACCACGGGATCGACTGCGACCTCATTCTTACGCGTTTCCACCTGAACCAACGGTTCGGCGCTTAAAGGAGGCAGCGGCGGGCGCTCACGCTTCACCCGTGGTTCCGGTGGTTCTTCCCGTGTTCCGGTCAGCGCAATCCTGGCTTTCTCGGAATGGGTCTCGACCTGGATCAAATCCGACGACCAGTCGAGCTGCAAAGGGGCCGGCGCCGCCTTACTGCGGGTAACGGGCTGCGCAAAGTCGGGGGGCGAGATTTCTTCGCATACCCGTTCATCCGCAATGGGCGCGGGCTGGATGGCGGAAGCAACCGGCGCGAGAGTTTCCGGCTCGACGCTTGCTACCGTCGATACCATCGGCTCGGCTGGGGCCGGGGCGGCACGAATGACGTCCGCTACGGCGGACGCAGCCGACGGTTGTGCCGTGACGCTTTCAGGTGCGAATGCAATGCTGCTCGCAACGGCAGCGGCTGCAGCCGGCAACACCGGTTTGTCGCCGGCGGTTTCCGTTACCGGTGTGCTCGGGGCGGAACGTTGCGGTGCGCCCGCAGCTTCGTCCCGATGCTCATGGCGGTCGCGTCGTCCGCGCCGACGGCGACCCCGGCCCTCGCCGTGCTCGCGCGGGACTTGCTGCTGCGCAGCTTCTGGCGGTCCCGCTTTGCGCGGAGCCTCGGCCGAGGCCTCATCGCGTGGCGGTCGCTGTCTTTGCGGCTGAGCACCGTCTTGGCGCCGCGAGTCCGGACGGCGTCCTTCATTGCGTTCCTCACTGCCGCGCCGGCGTAGGTGTTCGCGTTCATGGCGGTTTTCGCCTTGCTGGGGCGGCGCGCCATCGGGGCGCGGCCTCTGAGCGCCCGCCTGCGCGCGCTCGCGTCGCCTTCCATCGCGCGGACGCCCGCCGTCGCGTTGCCCGCTATCGCCGCGGCCGCGATGAGGCATCTGCGGGGCGGCGCGCACGGGTTCGGCCACCGCGATTTCAGCGGGCTTGCGCTTGAACCAGCTCACGATCTTGGCGATGATCGAAACCTGCGCCGTCGGCACAGGACCCGGCGCAGGAGCGGGAGCTTCCACCTTGGTCACTACCGGGGCCGGTTGTTGCGGAGTGATGCCTTTCACTGCGGCTTCCTGGCGCGGCGCGGCGGTTTCCTGTCCCGCAGCCGGCTGCTTTTCCTCTTCGGCTGGCATCTCGACCAGGTTGTAACTCGGCGGCAACGGCTCGCTCTGGTTGAGATCGTCATGGCGCATGCGCGTGACCGTATAGTTCGGCGTTTCCAGGTGCATGTTCGGAATCAGCGTGACCGACACGCGGTGGCGCGCCTCGACCAACTGCAAGTCGACGCGCTTCTCGTTGAGCAAGAAGGTCGCGACGTCGACCGGCACCTGGGCGTGGATCGCCGCGGTGTTCTCCTTCATCGCTTCTTCCTGGATGATGCGCAGGATATGCAGCGCGGTCGATTCGGTGCCACGGATATGACCGGTGCCGTGGCAGCGCGGGCAGGGGCTATGACTGGTTTCGCCGAGCGAAGGCCGCAACCGCTGGCGCGAAAGCTCCATGAGCCCGAAGCGCGAGATCTTGCCCGTCTGCACGCGCGCGCGATCGTACTTGAGCGCATCGCGAAAACGGTCCTCGACTTCCCGCTGGTTGCGCCCCGACTCCATATCGATGAAATCGATCACGATGAGCCCGCCGAGATCGCGCAGCCGCAACTGGCGTGCGATCTCGTCGGCTGCCTCGAGATTGGTGCGAAACGCCGTTTCCTCGATGTCGGAACCGCGTGTGGAGCGCGCCGAATTGACATCGATCGATACCAGCGCCTCGGTATGATCGATCACCACTGCGCCGCCCGCAGGCAGGTTGACCGCCCGCGAGTAGGCGGACTCGATCTGGTGCTCGATCTGGAAGCGCGAGAACAGCGGCACATCGTCCTTGTAGAGCTTGACGCGGTTGACGTTGTCGGGCATGACATGACTCATGAACTGCCGCGCCTGCTCGTAGATGCTCTCGGTGTCGATCAGGATTTCACCGATATCCTGGTGGAAATAGTCGCGGATCGCCCGGATCACCAAGCTCGATTCCTGGTAGATCAGGAAGGCGCCGCTTTGCTGTTGAGCGGCGCTTTCGATGGCGTGCCACAACTGCAACAAATATTTCAGGTCCCAGTTTAGTTCTTCGACGGTGCGGCCGATGCCTGCGGTGCGCGCGATCACGCTCATGCCCTGCGGGACCTCGAGCTGGGCGATCGTGTCACGCAGATCGCTGCGGTCCTCGCCCTCGACGCGGCGCGACACGCCGCCACCACGGGGGTTGTTGGGCATCAGCACCAGATAGCGTCCGGCGAGGCTGATGAAAGTCGTCAGCGCCGCGCCCTTGCTGCCGCGCTCGTCCTTGTCGACTTGGACGATGACTTCCTGGCCTTCCTTGAGCGCGTCCTGGATGCGGGCGCGGGCGACATCGATGCCAGGCTTGAAGAAGCTGCGGCTGACTTCCTTGAAGGGCAGGAAACCGTGGCGTTCGCTGCCGTATTCGACGAAGGCGGCCTCGAGGCTGGGCTCGATGCGGGTGATAACACCCTTGTAGATGTTGCTCTTGCGCTGTTCTTTGCTGGAAGATTCGATGTCGAGGTCGATCAGTTTCTGACCATCGACGATCGCGACGCGCAGTTCTTCCGCCTGCGTCGCGTTAAACAACATGCGTTTCATTTGTATCTTCTCCCGCGCTCGGACACGGGATGGGCAACACTGCTCACGCCTGCGGTAGCGCAGGCGAGTTCGAAGCTATTCAGTCACGTGGTACAAGCATGATGTAAAGGGTGACCAGAAAATCCGACTCTTGCAGTCTGCCGTTCTGAATCCGCGCCGCGCGCGAATCCGAAAATTTTCTAAAGTGCCTTGAGCGCGTATATCGTCTAGTATCGCTACTTCGTGTGGTGAGCGATATTAACCAGTTCAGTCCGGCCGCATTCGCATCGTGCGGCGCGTCGATTCTGTTGCGATGCAACTCGACCGCGCGCGGCGAACTGCCAACCCGGCTCTCAGATCCTGCGACTCCGGGCCTGCATTGAAAACTCGTTGCACGAGCTGCCGTGAGCGCGGTGGGATCGGGCATCCGTCGCGCGAATTTTGTCGCGCGCCGTTGACACCAGCCGGTATTTCATCGAATAGTATAAGCAAATGAAAGGGTTAAGTAAAGCTGCCGCAACCTGGCACGAAGTGGGCGAGGACAGCGCCGGGCAGCGCGTCGACAACTACCTGACCCGATTGCTTAAAGGGGTGCCCAAGAGCCATATCTACCGTATTTTGCGCAGCGGCGAGGTGCGGGTGAACAGCGGCCGGGTCGGCCCCGATTACCGGCTGCAGCCCGGCGATCGGCTGCGGATTCCGCCGATCCGGGTGGCGCTGCGGCACAAGCAGCCGGCCGGGCCCGTCGCGGGCCGCTTTGAGGAACATATCCTGTACGAAGACGAAGCGCTGCTCGCCCTCAACAAACCGGCCGGTCTGGCGGTGCACGGCGGCAGCGGCGTGAGCTTCGGCGTGGTCGAGCAACTGCGCCACGCGCGCCCGCAGGAGAAATTTCTGGAGCTCGTGCATCGCCTCGATCGCGATACCTCCGGCGTGCTGCTCCTCGCGAAAAAACGCTCCGCATTGACCGCGCTGCACGAGCAGTTGCGCTCCGGTCGCGTCCAAAAATACTACCTGGCGCTGGTTCACGGCCGGTGGCGCAATCCAAAACAAAGCGTCAAGCTGTCGCTCAACAAATACGTGCTCGCATCAGGGGAGCGCCGCGTCAGCGTCGCCCAAGATGGGTTGGCTTCGCACACCGTTTTTACGCTGAAACAGGCTTGGCCTGAATTCAGCCTGCTGGAAGCGGAACTCAAGACCGGCCGCACCCATCAGATCCGCGTGCACCTCGCGCATCTCGGCTTTCCGATCGCGGGGGACGACAAGTATGGCGATTACGCGCTCAACAAGCAGCTCGTCAAACAGGGACTGAAGCGCATGTTCCTGCACGCCTGCATGCTCGTCGTAACGCATCCGCTGACCGGGAATTCCATCATCTTCGAGGCGCCGTTGCCCGCCGAGCTGCAATCGTTCATCAAGCGCCTCGATGCCGAAACGTTTTAACCTGCTGGTGTTCGACTGGGACGGCACGCTGATGGACTCGGCGGCGGTGATCGCGGCGTCGTTGCAGGCGGCGTGCGGCGATCTCGGGTTGCGCATTCCGTCCGACGAGAAAGCGCGATTCATCATCGGCCTCGGCTTGGACGATGCGATGGCGCATATCTTGCCGGAACTCGATCCGGCCCACTATCCGCGCGTGGCCGAACGCTACCGTCACCACTTCCTGCTGCGCGACAGCGAGACCGCCCTGTTTCCCGGTGCGGCCGACACCGTGAAGGAACTGCATGCCGCCGGCTTCACGCTTGCGGTCGCCACGGGCAAAGGCCGGCGCGGTCTCGATCGCGCGCTCGAGGCAACTGGCATGGGCCCTTATTTCCACGCCACGCGTTGCGCCGACGAGGGCTACTCGAAACCGCACCCGGGCATGCTGCAAGAACTGATGGCCATGCTCGGCGTGGCATGTGAGAGGACACTGATGATCGGCGACACCACGCACGACATGGCGATGGCGCAGAACGCGCGCGTTGCCAGGCTGGGCGTCGCTTACGGCGCGCATCCCAGGCACGGGCTGCTGGCTTTTGAACCGGTGGCGTGCGTCGAAGGGTTTGCCGAGCTGCGCGCGTGGCTGCTTGCCGAGGCATGATCCGCCGCCATGTGAACGCAGCGAATCATTCCACGTTATACTTACTTAGAGCGCGTGACAAAATGCAAGGTGTAAACCATGGCTGATCAGGAACCGGTCAATTCCGGAGAAAACTGGGAACGCAAGATTCTCGAAAAGGTCGCGCTCGCGGCAATCCAGGAGCAGAAGCGCGCGCGGCACTGGGGTATTTTCTTCAAGCTGCTGCTGTTCGTTTATCTGTTTGCCTTGCTGTTCGTCGGCATGGGCTGGTGGGTCAAGAAGGACGGGCTGCCCGGCAAGCACACCGCGCTGGTCGAAGTGCGCGGCGTGATCGGGCCGGAGGGCATGGCCAGCGCCGACAACGTTACGACAGGATTGCAGGAAGCGTTCAAGGACAAGCGCACGCAGGGCGTCATCGTGCGCATCAACAGCCCCGGCGGCAGCCCGGTGCAGGCCGGGCACATCAATGACGAGATTCGCCGGCTGCGTGCGAAATACCCTAACATCCCGGTGTATGCGGTGGTCGAAGACATCTGCGCTTCGGGCGGCTATTACGTGGCGGTCGCGGCCGACAGGATCTATGTCAACAAATCGAGCATCATCGGTTCGATCGGGGTGCTGATGGACGGCTTCGGCTTCACCGGCGCGATGGAAAAACTGGGCATCGAGCGGCGGCTCCTGGCGGCGGGCGAAAACAAGGGTTTCCTCGATCCGTTTTCCCCGATCCAGGAGTCCCAGAAGGAGTACGCCGAGAGGATGCTCAACGAGATCCACCAGCAGTTCATCGGCGTCGTGCGGCAGGGCCGCGGCAAGCGGTTGAAGGAAACGCCGGAGATGTTTTCAGGCTTGCTGTGGATCGGCCCGAAAAGCATCGAGCTCGGCCTGGCCGATGCGCTTGGCGGGGTCGATTACGTGGCGCGCGAAGTCATCAAGGCGGAGGACATCGTGGACTTCACGCCGCGGGAGAACATCGCGGAGCGCGTGGCGCGCAGGTTCGGCGCCGCCATGGCCGAGACGCTGGTGCGCCTGGGCGCTGTCAGCAGCCTCACCATGCGTTGACGTAGTGTAGCCGCCCCTCAGTTCACGTTGCGATAAAGCAAGAACACCGTCGGCCGCCGGTTGATGTCCGGCGGTTTTCTTTTCCAGGCCGCGATTGTCTGGGTGTGGATCGATTCCGTTGACAACGTGAGTTCGGTCGCAAGACACAGCAGGGTGTCGCCGCGACAGGTTTCGAGCACGGCCTGCAGCGACGACTGGTTGCGGTACGGCGCCTCGATGAATATCTGCGTGCTGTCTGCGCGCTGCGCATCGCGCTCGAGTTCCAGCAGTTTCTCGCGTCGCTGCGCCTTGTCCACTGGGAGGTAGCCGCGGAAGGCAAAACGCTGGCCGTTCATGCCCGAAGCCATTAACGCCAGTAGTACCGCCGACGGGCCGACCAAGGGCACTACTCGTATGCCGTGAGCGTGCGCGAGACGAACCAGCGCCGCGCCGGGATCGGCGACTGCGGGGCAGCCGGCTTCCGAGAGCAACCCGCAGTCCCGGCCCGCGAGGAGCGGCGCCAGCAGCGCCGGCAGTTGCGCATCGGGCGTGTGCTCGTCGAGCGTTCGGAGTTCGATGCTTTGCAGAGGGTGCGGGTAACCGGCTGCCTTGAGAAACTTCCGCGCGGTCTTCGGGTTCTCGACGATGAAACTGGTGAGCCTTTGAAGCACGCGCAGCGTGGAGCCCGCCAGCACCGCGATGGCGTCATCGCCGCCGAGGGTGGTTGGGATAAGGTGAAGCGTGCCTCGCTTGTCCATCTCCACTCGTTCACCACGATGATCGGCGGTTTTTGGGTCAGGGAATTCTTGAGATCGCATCTAGTGTGGTGAGTCATTATTTCGATGCAGAATTCCTCAAGCCGCTCGCATTGAGAAAGTGTAGGTCAGGTTGCCGCATCGGTGGCTACCTGACGCTCAGC
>C687J26845_10000390_pt1 | contig 29348 bp, 26 predicted proteins | sample RifCSPlowO2_12_FD_26845 | JGI IMG/M metagenome (IMG submission 26845)
TTCGACCCGTTCGGCGGGTTTTTTTCGGAATTGTCAGCCGGTTTTGCTTTTAGCAGCCTGTTCGGGCTGTTAAGTCCGACAGGCTACTAGCAAGCAAGCGTGATTTTTTTCACACATGACTGAGCCCGCTTTCCCGCGCGTTCCGCACGCCGTTGCGTTGTATCTGGCGCTGGTGCAGTTCCTGTTTGTGACCATGTGGACGATCTGCGTGATCTTCCTGCCCCAGCTGCTCGAGTCGGCGGGCATTCCCGCGCGCCATACCCTGTGGGTCCTGATGTTCGACCAGCTCGTGTTCATGGTGATGGACGTGGTGATGGGGGTTGCCGCCGACCGAGTGGGCCGCATGGTGGGACGCATCGGGCCGCTCGTCATCGGCGCCACCATCGTCTCGTGTATCGCGTTCCTGCTGATCCCGCATGCAGCGCTGCTGGGCGAGGCGGCGGCGGCGTCGCTCACGCTGGTGCTGATATGGACTGCGACCTCATCGGCCTTGCGCGCGCCGCCCTGGGTACTGCTGAGCAAATACGCCGCTGCGCCGAGCCTGCCGTGGATGAATGCCTTGATGCTCTCCGGGCTCGCGATCGGCGGCGCGCTGTTCATCGCGCTCGCCGCCCGTCCGCGGCGCGGGGCAATATAGTGCTTAGTGATGAGTGTTGAGTTAGAATCGCCGCCGAACTGCAACACCGACCTTAATATCAAACACTAAACATTCAACACTCGCCGCGCCTTCGATGGCGCGAACGGTTGCTGATCGTTTTGCGCGAAAACCGAGCCATGCAAACCTCAACAATGGGCGCGTCGACACCGCTGCAGGTTGGTTACAAAGACATTGCCGCCGCGGCGCGCACACTCGCCGGTCAATGCCGCCGCACGCCGGTACTCACCTCGCGCACGATCGATCAGCGCACCGGGGCGCGGGTGTTCTTCAAGTGCGAAAACTTCCAGCGCGGCGGCGCATTCAAGTTCCGCGGCGCGTATAACGCATTGTCCAATCTTTCGCCCGAACAAAAACAGCGCGGCGTGGTGGCTTATTCTTCGGGTAATCACGCCCAGGCGGTGGCGCTTGCCGGGCAGTTGCTCGGCATCAAGGCTGCCATCGTCATGCCGAGCGACGCGCCGCGGGTGAAAGCACAGGCTGCGCGCGGCTATGGCGCGGAGGTCGTTTTCTACGACCGCGTTCGAGACAATCGCGAAGAAATTGCAGCCGAAGTTGCGCGCGAGCGAGGCGCGATAGTGATTTCGCCGTTCGACCATCCGCACGTCGTGGCGGGGCAGGGCACGGCGGCGAGAGAGCTGATCGAAGAAACAGGGCCGCTCGATTACCTGTTGGTGCCATGCGGCGGCGGGGGACTGCTGTCGGGATGTGCGATCGCCGCGCATCATCTGTCGCCCGGGACCAAGACGATCGGCGTCGAACCCGCGGCGGGCGACGACGTGACGCGTTCGTTCAGAACCAAGACCATTCAGAGCGTGCACAATCCGGATACCATCGCCGACGGCGCGCGCACGTCCGCACCCGGCAAGGTGACGTTTCCGCTGATCCTGCATTACGTGCACGACATGCTGACGGTCACCGATGAGCAGTTGCTGCGCGCGATGTTCTATTTGTGGGAGCGCATGAAGATCGTGGTTGAACCGACCGGCGCTTTGGGCATCGCGGCCTTGTTTGAGAACAAGTTCGACGCCGGCGGCAAGCGCATCGGCGTGATGCTTTCGGGCGGTAATGCGGATTTCAAGCATCTCTGCCGCTTTCTTTAATGCGCTGATGACGGTCAACCGCTAACCGTTTCGTTCGTTGACTGCGGCCATGCTTCTTCACGCCGGCACGATTTTCCTCAGCGCTTTCCTGCTGTTCCTGGTTCAGCCGATCATCGCCAAGCAGATCCTGCCGTGGTTCGGCGGCGCGGCTGCGGTATGGGCGACCTGCCTGGTGTTCTTCCAGTCGGTGCTGCTGTTCGGCTACGCCTACGCCGACTGGACGGCGCGCCGCCTCACGCCGCGTCGGCAAGCGTGGCTGCACGCGGCGCTGCTCGGTGCGAGCCTGCTGCTGCTGCCGATCATCCCGCACGCCGGTTGGAAGCCGGGCGAGGGCAGTGCGGGGCCGACGTTCGCGATCCTCGGCCTGCTCGGCGCCACCATCGGCTTGCCGTATTTCCTGTTATCGACCACGAGCCCGCTGGTGCAGGCGTGGTTCTGGCAACGTTTCCGGCACGCGGTGCCGTATCGCCTGTTCGCATTGTCGAACTTCGCCTCTTTGCTTGCCCTGCTGTCATATCCGGTACTGATCGAGCCATTCCTGCCGCTCGCCGCGCAATCGATTTCGTGGTCCGTCGCCTACGCGGTGTTTGCCGTGCTGTGCGCGGCGACCGCGCTGGTCGGTGCGAAAAATGCGCGCACCGCGCCGCCGGATGCGTCTGCGGCGGCCACGGCAGAGGTGGCGCAGCGCGCACCGACGCTCGGCGAACGCCTGCTGTGGATCGGCTTGTCGGCGATGGGGTCATGCCTGCTGCTCGCGGTGACCAATCACCTGACGCAGAACATCGCGTCGATCCCGTTCCTGTGGGTGGTGCCGCTGTCGCTCTACCTCATCACCTTCATCCTGTGCTTCGATCATCCGCGCTGGTATCAGCGCAAGCTGTTTCTCGCGCTGGTCGCGGCGCTGCTGCCGGTGATGGCGTGGTACGGCAATTCGCTCGACCTGTGGCTCGCTGCGCCGCTCTACGCCGCGGGGTTGTTCGCGTGCTGCATGTTCTGCCATGGCGAGCTTTATCTGCTCAAGCCCGGACCGCGCTACCTGACGACGTTCTATTTGATGATCTCGGTGGGCGGCGCGCTGGGCGCGCTGCTGGTCGGCGTCGCCGCGCCCAATATCCTGCCCGGCTATTACGAGCTGGAGATCACGCTCATTGCGTGCGCGCTGTTGCTTTTCAGCCGCACTCTCAAGCTGCGCTGGTGGATGGCGGGCGGCGCGTTCGCGATGGCCGCAGCGACCGCCACGGCCGCAGCCTACAATCTCAACACCTACCTGTCCGACACGCGTGTCGTGTTGCGCAACTTCTACGGCGTGGTGCGTACGAGGGACTTTCCCAATCCGGCGCCGTTCCGCGCCGTGTATCACGGCAGCATTCAACACGGCGGACAATTGTTGGAATCCGCCTACCGCAACCTGCCCATCACTTACTTCGGCCCGACCAGCGGCTACGGCCGCGTGTTCGCAAGTTTGCCGGAGGCCCCGCGACGCGTCGGCGTGGTCGGCCTGGGCGCAGGGGTCATCGCGGCCTACGCGCGTCGCGGCGACCTGTTCCGCTTCTACGAGATCGATCCCCAGGTGGCGGCAGTCGCGATGAGCGAATTCACCTTCCTGCGCGACAGCCCGGCCCAGATCGAGGTCGCGCTCGGCGACGGGCGCTTGAGCCTGGAGCGCGAGCCCGACCAGCGCTTCGACTTGCTGGCCCTCGATGCCTTTTCCGGCGATTCCATCCCGATGCATTTGCTCACGCGCGAGGCGATGGCAACCTATGTCCGCCATCTCAAGCCGGATGGCGTGATCGTGTTCCAGGCGACCAACCGCTTTGTCGACATTACGCCGGTGGTCGAGCGTCTCGCCGCGGAGTTCGGTTTTTCGGCGGTGCTGGTTTCCGACACGCCCGAAACCAGCTACACCAGGGCCGTTGATTACTGGCTGTCCGATACCGACCAGATCATCGTCACGCGCAACGCCGGGCTGCTGGCGGCCGAGCCCATAAATTCGGCGGCGGAGCCCCTGCCGTTGCGGCCGGGTTTCCCCGTCTGGACCGATGATTTCTACAATCTGCTGCGCATTCTCAAGTGATCACCAGGCCGTTTCCGGCAGCCCGACGATTCTGCACTGGCCAAGAATCGCAGCCGCAGTGCGCGCGGCGTTCATGCAGCCGGAAATCGATAAGTATCCGGAAGCAGTGAAGATTTCCGGCCCGAAGCTGGACTGAAGCCGTTGGCGTGTGCGGATAGTGATTATTTTTTGAGCAGAGCAAACACGAAGGCGCCAGGATGGGCTTAAAACGCCTTGTTCCAATGGTTATTCACAAATTTATCCACAGAAATTGTGAATTGTTTGGACAACGGTGGTCATGCTGGTTGCGCCATTCCTATCCGGTCTGCGCGCATTGGGACGAGCCCCGTGTTTCGCCGCAGCTTGAGGGGCATCGTGGTCCAAGCAAATGGCTCAGAACAGCTTTCCTGCGTTTTCTATCAGGGGCTTAGCTCCACAGGCGCGCTGCGCTCGGCAGCGTGGCACGCGCCCCCGTGGTTCGCGGACGGTCGGCAGCAATAGCCGCGCGAGAAGAGAAAGCTCACGAGCGCGAACCAGGCGCAATCGCGGGTTCTGACGGGCCTGAATCTCAAGGATATCAACACCATCCGTCGACGAAATCCCCTGCTCATTTGCGCTTCGCGCCGACCTCGCCGCCGCCTTTTTCAAAGGGGGCAGACAGCCGGGCAACGGCTGCCGGGGGATTTAGAGACTAACCGGCCGCCTGCAACTGACGCACGAAGGTTTCAATTCCCCGCAGCAGCATTTCCACCGCAATCGCGGTAAGGATCAGCCCCATCAGGCGCTCGAAAGCCAGCAGCCCGCGCTCACCGGTGAGCTTGCTGATGCGCTCGGCGAAGATCAACAACACCAGCGTCACGAGCATCGCGATGCTGAGGGCGATCGTCCATTCCGCCATGCGCTCCGGCGCGCGCGATACCATCAGCATCACCGTCGCGATCGCGGTGGGCCCGGCGATCGCGGGAATCGCGAGCGGCACGATGAACGGCTCGCCGGTGAGCGTGTCTCCAAACACGCCTTGCGGCTGGCGGAAGATCATTCGGAGCGCGATCAGAAACAGGATGACGCCGCCCGCGATATTGAGCGAGGTGCCCGATAACCCAAGCAGCCCAAGGATCGAGTTGCCGAAGAACACAAAAGCGAGCAGCACCCCGAACGCGATCGCGCACTCGCGCACGATGACCGCTGCGCGCCGCCCGGGTTCGACAGGCTTCAACAGCGCCACGAACAGCGGGATATTGCCAATCGGGTCCATCACCAGCAGCAGAATCACCACTGCCGATGCAAACGAGACATCCATGGCGAACTCGTAACTGCGCTGTGGGATGTGCTCAGTTTACTCGAAACCGAACAGATTGCGCCGGGCGTGCTGCAGATGGGCGATGATGTAGGCGCGGGCGCGCTCGGCGTCGCGATCCTTGAGCGCGCGCACGATATCGCGATGTTCTTCCTGGTATTTGATGCGGCGCTCGGGCGTGACGATGCGATCCTTGAGCTTGCCCCATTCCGCCTGCTGGCGCACCGCGGTGACCATGTCGAGCACGCGAATCACGAAGCGGTTGTGGGTCGCGGTGGCGAGCGTCTGGTGCAGCGCCGCGTCCCACAGCTCGAACTCATCGAGGGTGGTCGCACGCTCGGCTCTTTCGAGGCACATTTCCATGCGCTCGAAATCGGCCGGCGTGGCGTTGGTCGCGATCAGCTCGGCGAGCGCGGGTTCGAGTCTCAGGCGTGCCTCCATCAACTCGGCGGGACTCGTGTTCGACACGCTGTCAAACGCAACTTGAGGTGCGCCCGCGCCGGTGCGCGGCGCGAGAAACGTGCCACGCCCGACATGGCGCGTGATCGAGCCTTCCGCTTCGAGCTGGGCCAGCATCTTGCGCACGGCGTTGCGCGGCACCGCGAAGCGCCGAACGAGTTCGCGCTCGGTCGGCAGCCTGGCGCCTGGCGCCAGCGTGCCGTCCGTTGCGGCGGTCGTGATGAATTCGCGGATGCGCTGCGCGCCTGCGCGCGATTGGGTGCGGGTATAGTTCATGACCACGCTGGCTCCTCCCGGGGCGGCCCGAGCCACGGGCAGCGTATTGCCCGGCTCGCTGAGGGTGCTGCCCATGGTAAACCAATACGGAAAATTGGTCTATACCTGGTCTTCGATCAGCCCGGTTTGTTTCACCCTGACTACCGACTTATCAGCTATGGTGAGCCGGGGCGACGTCCGTCATTGAACCAATAACCGACCAAGGGAGAAAATCGTTGACAATTGGTCTGACGCCACATAGCATTCCACGACATCATACGGTGGATAATTCATCACGACAACAAGAACGCCGGACGGGTATTTTGAGTATCCTTTCCCACCATTCTGCACTGACTTTATGGCCGATCCGCGCGTTCAATCCGCAATTTCCCACTGGGCCCCGCGTTTCGTCGCCAACGGCGTCGCGCTCACCGACTTCCAAGAAGTGACCGCGGGCGTCGAGCGCTGGGAAGAGTGGTGCGTTGCCTGGGGCAAGCGCGCCGCAATTCACGAAGAATTGGGTAAGAAGGCGCTTGCCGAAGGCTGCAAGCTCTCGGCGGGCGAGCACTTTACGCGCGCTGCGGCGAGCTACCATTTTTCGAAGTTCGTGTTCGTAATCGACTACGAGCAGATGCGCGCGGCGCACATGAAGGCGGTCGAGTGCCGCAACCGCGCGCTGCCGCTTCTGAATCCTCCCGGAAAGCGGGTGGAGATACCGTATGGAGACACGCGGCTTTACGGCATCCTGCGCAAGCCGGCAGGCGTCGCCAGGCCGCCGATCGTCGTCATGTGCATGGGCCTCGATTCGGCGAAAGAAGAGATGGACGCTTACGAGAGCGTTTTCCTCGCGCGCGGCATGGCCACCCTGGCTTTCGACGGTCCCGGCCAGGGCGAAGCCGAGTACGAGCTGCCGATCCGCGGCGATTACGAGGTGCCGGTGAAGGCGGTCATCGACTGGGTTGAAAAGAACGCCGATGTCGACGGCGGACGCATCGGCCTGTGGGGGGTGTCGCTCGGCGGCTATTACGCGCCGCGCGCCGCGGCGTTCGAGAAGCGCGTCAAAGCCTGCATCTCGCTGTCGGGCCCGTTTGACTTCGCAAGCAACTGGGATCTGTTCCCGGAGCTTACGCGTGAGACGTTCCGCGTCCGCGCGAAGTGCGGGACCCTGGACGAAGCACGCAAGTTCGGGGCGACCTTGAGTCTCAACGGCATCGCCGGCAAACTCACCTGTCCGCTGTTCATCGTCGCGGGTAAACTGGACCGCATCGTGCCGTGGCAGGACGGTGAGCGACTGGCCCGCGAAGCGATGGGGCCGGTCGAATTCCTGCTGATCGAGGACGGCAATCACGTCGCCAACAATCGCGGCTACAAATACCGTACCCAATCGGCGGACTGGATGGCGCAGCAGCTGGGATTGCCCAAGGTATGAAACATCGCAAACCCGGCAAGACGCTCGGCGCATAGGCGCGCCAGGGAAGCGCGAGGAGTGCAGGGTGCACAGTTTTTGCGTTCGGGGTCCACTCATCATTCAACATTGCTTTTCCGGCGTCCTTCGCGGTGGGAGTATTCGGCCAAAGGGGTAAGCAAATGGACACAGTATCGAAAGTGAAAGATCCACGGGTTGAGGCGGCCATCTCGCATTGGGCGCCGCGGTTTGTCATCAACGGCGTGCCGCTCACCGATTTTCAGGAAGTGACGGCGAGCGTCGATCGCTGGGAGGATTGGTGCAGCGCCTGGTCGGCGCGCGCCGCGATGCACGAGGAACTGGGCAACAAGGCGCTCGCTGACGGCTTCAAATTGTCGGCGGGCGAGCATTTCACGTGCGCCGCGGTGTGCTACCACTTCGGCAAGTTCCTGTTCGTGAACGACATGGCGCAGATGAGACAGGCGCACAACAAAACCGTCGAATGCCGCAACAAGGCGCTGCCGCTCATCGACCCACCGGGCGAGCGCGTCGCGATCCCTTATGAAGGCAAGCACCTCTACGGCAATCTGCGCAAGCCCAACGGCGTGGCGAAAGCGCCGATCGCAGTCATGTGCATGGGGCTCGACTCGACCAAGGAGGAAATGGACGATTACGAGAGCCGGTTTCTGAAACGCGGGGTGGCGACCCTGGCCTTCGACGGACCGGGCCAGGGCGAGGCCGAGTACGACTTCGCGATCTGCCCCGAGTACGAGAAGCCGGTGAAAGCCGTGATCGATTATCTGGAAACGCGCAGCGACATCGACGCCGGCCATGTCGGCATCTGGGGTGTTTCGCTCGGCGGCTATTACGCGCCGCGCGCCGCATGCTTCGAGAAGCGCATCAAGGCGTGCGTCGCGCTTTCCGGCGCCTACGAGCGCTCCTCAAGTTTCGAGGGAAGGCCGATCATCAATGTCGAGGCCTTCCGCGTGCGCTCCAAGAGCGCCAACCTCGAAGAGGCGGGCAAGGTGTCGGTGCGCATGAGCCTCAAGGGGATCGCGAAGAACATCACCTGTCCGATCTACATCGTCGCCGGCACCAACGACCGTCTCACGCCCCCCACGGGGGCCGAGAAACTCGCGGCGGAAGTATCGGGTCCGTGCGTGCTCTCGGTGATCGAGGGCGGCAACCACGTCGTGAACAACTACTGGTACCGCTACCGCGACCAGACCGCCGACTGGATGGCGACGCAACTGGGTGTCGCCAAGCGCTAGGAGTTTGTCGGACTTAGCCCAGACAAACTCCTAATGCAAAACCGGCCCTGGGAGAATTGCAGAAGAGGATGACCGATATGCGAATTCACCCGCGCTTTTCCTCAAATTCGACCGCTTCGGCTGGGTTTATTATGAATTGTCAGCCGGTTTTGCTGTTAGCAGCCTGTACGGACTGTTAAGTCCGACAGGCTGCTAGGCGTAACGTAGCAACGGAACCGCCGACGAACGCCGATCGCACGCAAATACGTGAAACGTGAAACGTGAAATGTGAAACGTGAACCGTCCCCTCTCCCCCATTACTGGGGGAGAGGGTTGGGGTGAGGGGGATCACGTTTCACTTTTCACCATTCACTTATTGTTATCGGCGTCCATCTGCGGCTAGTGTTTTTTGGAAGTTCAGAGCAACTGGAGAGAAAGCATGCCTCGCAAAGCGAAACGCGCCGAGCCGAAAGTGATCAAGGCGTCGAGCATCGATCCGAAGCGCCGCACCCGCGAAGCCCCCGATGGGCTCTACGATCCGGCCGACCCCGGCCACCGCTGGGAGCGGCCCCTGCAGGCGCCGGGCCGCATGCAGGTCGATTTCGAGGAGCGCGTCGACCTCCGGCGCCTGCACGATTACCGCCTCGCGCGCACGCGCAACGCGCTTGCCCAGTCGGGCCTGGGCGCGCTGCTCGTGTTCGACCAGTACAACATCCGCTATATCTCGAGCACGGTGATCGGCGAGTGGGCGCGCGACAAACTGACGCGCTGGTGCCTGCTGACCGGCAATGGCGAGCCTTATATCTGGGATTTCGGCTCCGCCGCGCGCCATCACAAGCTTTATGCGCCGTGGCTGCCCAAGAATCACTGCCTTGCCGGCCTTGCCGGCTTGCGCGGCGCGGTGTCGCCGAAGGTGGGGCTCTTTGAAGATGCGGCCAAAGAGATCAAGGACATCCTCACGCGCGAAGGAGTCGCCGACATGCCGCTCGGCGTCGACGTGGTCGAGCCGCCGTTCCTGTTCGCGCTGCAGAAGCTGGGCATCAAGGTCCAAGACGGCCAGCAGGTGATGCTGGACGCGCGCGAGATCAAGAGCCACGATGAGATCACGCTGCTCAACATGGCGGCCGCGATGGGTGATGGCGCGTATCAGGACATATTTGAAGCGCTGAAGCCCGGCGTGCGGGAGAACGAGATCGTTGCCATGGCGACCAAGCGGCTCTACGAAATGGGCTCCGATTGCGTAGAGGCGATCAACGCGATTGCGGGCGAGCGCTGCAGCCCGCATCCGCACAATTTTACCGATCGCCTGATCCGCCCCGGCGACCAGGCCTACTTCGACATCATCCAGTCCTACATGGGCTACCGCACCTGCTACTACCGCACCTTTAGCGTCGGCAAGGCGACGGCCGCGCAGATCGACGCGTACCGCAAAGCGCGCGAATGGATGGATGGCGCGATCGACTCGCTCAAGCCGGGCGTCTCCACCGACCGCGTGGTGCAGGCCTTCCCCAAGGCCCAGGAGATCGGCTTCGAGACCGAGATGGAAGCGTTCGGTCTCAATTTCTGCCACGGCCTCGGGCTCGGCCTGCACGAGCGGCCGCTGATCTCGCGGCTGAACTCGTTCAAGGACCCGTATGCGCTCAAGGCCGGAATGGTGTTCGCGGTCGAGACCTTCTGCCCGGCGACTGACGGCGTCTCGGCGGCGCGCATCGAGGAGGAGGTGGTGCTCACGCCCGAAGGCGCGAAGATCATCACGCTGTTCCCGGCGCAGGAGCTGCCGATTGCGAACAAGTATTAGAAGCGTGAAGGAGTGAACGAGTGAATAAGTGAATGAGTGATACCCTCTCCCCGCACCCGGGGAGAGGGCAGGGTGAGGGGCTTCACGCGTTCACCCGTTCACTTGTTTACGCTGTTGGGACTAACCATTGGATACGACGGTGAAACGCAAGAAAACGGAAACGACGGAAATCGACATCGGCCGCGAAACGCGGCTGGAACTCTACCGGTTGCAAGTCGAACTGCGTTACTGCGAGAAGCGCGCCTACGACCTGTTCCTGCAGAACCTGGTCAAGGGCACGAGCCATCTTTCGCTCGGGCAGGAAGCCATCGCCGCGGCGTTCGGCGTCGCGATGCGTCCCGGCGACTGGACGTTCTGCACCTACCGCGGCCACGCGCATACGTTGGCACGCGGCGCGTCGATGGCGGGCGTGCTGGGCGAACTGATGGGGCGCCAGTGCGGCCTGCTGGGCGGCAAAGGCGGCTCGATGCACCTGACCGACGTCGAAAAGGGCGCCATGGGCTCGTACGCGATTATCGGCGCGCACCTGCCGGTGGCGGCAGGCGCAGCGTGGAGCGCGCAATATCGCGGCACCGAGCAGGTCGCGGTGTGTTTCTTCGGCGACGGCACAACCAATATCGGCGCTTTCCACGAGGCGCTCAACTTCGCCGCGGTATGGAAGCTGCCGGTGATCTTCGTGTGCGAGAACAACCTCTACATGGAATACACCCCGATCAGCGCGGTGACCGCGGTCACGCATCCGGCGGCGGACCGCGCATCGGCTTACGGCCTGGAATCGATCGTCCTCGACGGCAACGACGCCGACGAGGTCTATAACACCGCGGTGCAGTACATGACCCGTGCGCGCAAAGGCGGCGGCCCGGCGCTGATCGAGGCCGTAACCTACCGCCACAGCGGGCATTCGCGCGCCGATCCGGCCAAATATCGACCCGAGGGCGAGCTCGAGAAGTGGCTCGAGCGCGACCCGATCAAGATCTACCGCGAGCGCCTGCTCAAGCTCGGTTTCGCGGAAGGCACGCTGAAGGACATCGAGGACGGGACAATGCGCAAGGTCGAAGAAGCCACTGCCATCGCGAAGGCCTCGCCGCTGCCCTCGGTCGGCGACATCGAGAAAAACGTGTGGGCGGATGGAGGTGCGGCATGGCGGAATTGACCTATCGCGAGGCCGTGGCGGCCGGTATCGCGCAGGAGATGGAACGCGACGAGCGCGTCGTGTTCCTGGGCGAAGACGTGGCGCACGCCGGCGGTGTGTTCAAGGCAACCGTCGGACTGCTGGATAAATTCGGCCCGAAGCGCGTGCGCGACTGCCCGATTTCGGAGCAGGCGATTCTGGGCGCGGCCATGGGCGCGGCGATGACGGGCCTCAGGCCGATTGCCGAGATCATGTTTTCGGACTTTCTCGCAGTATGCTGGGACATCGTCGCCAACGAAATCGCCAAGATGCGCTACATGACCAACGGGCAAATCGCGCTGCCGCTCGTCATCCGCACTGCCAACGGCGCGGGCTCGCGCTTCGGCGCGCAGCACTCGCAGTCGGTGGAGAACTGGGCGATGGCAGTGCCCGGCATCAAGGTGGTGGCGCCGGCGTTCCCGGCGGACGTCAAGGGACTGCTTGCCGCGGCGGTGCGCGACCCCGACCCGGTGCTGTTCTTCGAGCAGAAATCGCTCTACGCGATGAAAGGCGAGGTGCCGGACGGTGAATATGTCGACGTACTCGGCAAGGCAAGAGTGTTGCGAGAGGGTCGCGACTGCACGGTAGTGGCGCTCGCGGCAATGGTGCACCGCTCGCTTGCGGCCGCCGAGATCCTGGAGAAGGAGCACGGTATTTCCTGCACGGTGGTCGACGTGCGCTCTCTGGTGCCGCTCGATACGCAGACGATTCTCTCCGAAGTGGTGAAGACCGGCCGACTGGTTACCGTCGAGGAAAACCCCCGGCTGTGCGGTTGGGGCGCGGAGATCGCCTCGATTGTCGCCGATGAATGCTTCTGGGATCTCGACGGCCCGATCGTGCGCATCACGACACCGCATGTGCCGCTGCCCTCAGCCGACCAGCTCGAGGACAACACGATTCCTTCTGTCGAACGAATCGTGAAAACGATACGGGAAAAGATGGATTGAACCGCCAAGGACGCCAACGGGGAACAACGAAGGACTAACCGCCAAGACGCCAAGACGCCAAGACGCCAAGAAAGGCGAGATTAAAGAATGCACAGAGAAGCTTGTAAATGCGAAGAGAGATAAGGGCTTCAATTTTTCGCCGTCGTAACTAGCTCAAGGAGGGATTGATGAATATCAAACGTGCTTTCCCGCTTGCATACCTGGCAGCCGTGGGGGTCGTGTTGCTTGCTGGCGCGGGGTGCGCCCAGATCGGCGCTCGACCCGAGGTGGTCCGCCATGCCGACATGGTTCTGGTCAACGGAAAGATCGTAACCGTGGACAAGAGCTTTTCGGTGCAGGAAGCCGTTGCGATCCGGGACGGGAAGATCCTGGCGGTGGGCACTACGTCGAATATCCGGTCGCTCGCGGCCGATCAGACGAAGGTCGTCGATCTCCAGGGGCGCGCGGTGATTCCCGGCCTCATGGATTCCCACATCCACTTTTTGCGCGCGGGCTTTACCTGGCGCCGCGAGGTTCGCCTGGACCAGGCTCACTCCGTCCAGGAGATCTTGAGCCTCATCGAAAAGCGGGCGGGTCGGATCAGCGCGGGCGAGTGGATACTTACATACGGCGGCTGGCACTATAGCCAGTTGAAGGAGCAGCGCGCTCCGACCCGGCAGGAGTTGGACCGCGTGGCGCCCAATAATCCCGTGCTGCTGCGGATTCTCCTGCCCCACGCCTCGTCCCACTTCGCCGTGCTCAATAGCGCCGCCCTCAAGGCGGTAGGGATCACGCGGGACACGTCGGTGCCGCCCAATGGCGTAATCGAAAAAGATGCGGCCGGCGAGCCGACGGGCGTTCTGCGGAGGGCGGCTGTCCCTCTCGCGCTGCGCAACGTGCCCCGGGCGAGCTTTCAGGAGAAAGTTGACGGTCTGAAGCTCGTCATGCGCGATTTTCACGCCGCGGGTCTGACCAGCGTCATCGAAACGGTCGGCGGGGGCGTCGTGGATGATGACTATCAGGTGCTCTTCGAGCTGTGGCGGCGGAACGAGCTGACGATCAGGACGGCTCTTCTGTACTACACCGCGAAATTCGAGGACGGCCAGCGCTGGATGCGGCACGCGCCCATGGGATTCGGAGATGACTGGCTGAAGATCAACGGCTTCGGCGAACAGCTGGTGAACGCCGTGCAGGATAATCTCGCCTCGGCCTTTCCTCTCAAGCCGGAGGGCCTGGAGGAGTACAGGAAGTTTGTGACCGAGGCGGCCAAAAACCGCTGGTCGATTCAGCAGCACACGACGCTCGGGACAACGGCCAAGGCCTATCTCGACATTTTCGAGGAGGTTGACCGGCAGTACCCGATCCGGGATCTCAGGTGGTCTATGGCGCACGTGGAAACGATCTCGGAGGCGGACATGCAGCGGGTGAAGCGCCTCGGCATGGGGCTGACGATCCAGGATCGCCAGGTCATCCAGAGCGAGCTGATGAAGCAGGCCTGGGGCAATGCGGCTGCATCGGCTCCGCCTCTGAAGAAGATGCTGGAGATCGGAATGCCGGTCGGGGCGGGGACGGACGCCACGGTCGTGACACCCTATCATCCGTTCACCACACTCTGGTGGTTGGTGACGGGGAAAGACTGGGCAGGACGCGTGGTTCGCCCGAATGACCGGATAAGCCGGCAGGATGCGCTGCGGATTCACACCGTGGGGAGCGCCTGGTTCTCCTTCGACGACAAGATCAAAGGCTCGATCGAGCCCGGGAAGCTTGCCGACCTCGTCGTGCTGACCGACGACTACCTCACCGTGCCCGAGGACAAGATCCGCGAGATCAGCTCGGTCATGACGATCGTCGGCGGGAAGATTGTTTACGAAGCAAAACAACCGTGAAACGTGAAATGTGAAATGTGAAACGAATGTCCTCTCCCCCGCGACTGGGGGAGAGCCTGCGCAGCAGGCGAGGGGCCGGGTTTGGATGAGGGGAATCACTTTTCACCTTTCACTCAAGACGCGAGTTTTCTGAATGCTTAAATTTGAGCCTATGAATCGGTCAAGCAGATGGACGTAATCATGCCGCAACTGGGCGAGACGGTGACCGAAGGCACTGTTGCCCGGTGGTACAAGAACGTTGGCGATGCCGTTAAAGCGGATGAAACGCTGTTCGACGTCGAAACCGACAAGGTCAACACGGAGATTCCGGCACCGGTGAGCGGCGTCCTGGCCGAGATCCTGGTCGAGGAAGGCGTGACCGCCAAGGTCGGCGTGCGGCTGGCGGTGATCCGCGAAAGCGGACCGGCGCCGCGACCGGCAGTGGGCGCTCCATCGGCTTTGACAGCGGCGCCGGTTACGGCGGCTGTGGCAGCCACACCCGACCGCCCGCTCAGCACGGATTCCAGCGGGCCCGTTAGATCCCTCGACAAGCTCGGGACTCATGACCGGCTGTCGCCGGTCGTGCGCAAGCTCATCGCCGAGCACGGACTCGATCCCGGCGCGATCACGGGCACCGGGCGCGACGGACGTGTCACGCGCGAGGACGTGCTCGCCCACGTCGCGCAGCGCGGCGCTGCGCCATCCGCCGCGAGGACCCAGGAGCCTGCGCCTTACATGACTGCCGGCTCCGGCACGGAGACCGTTCCGCTCAACAGCGTGCGCCGGCGCACCGCCGAGCACATGGCGAAGGCGTGGGCGAGCGTGCCGCATGTGCTCCAGGCGGTCGAAGTGGACTTCCACAAGGTCGAGCAGGCGCGCCGGGTGGCGGGTGAGGAATGGAAGCGCCGCGAAGGCTTCTCGCTCACGTATCTCCCATTCATCGTGCGCGCAGTGTCGATCGCGCTCGGCAAGTTCCCGCATCTCAACGCAACCTTCGCGGGCGATCACCTGGTGGTCCACCGGCGCGTGAACCTCGGCATCGCAGTGGACCTCAACTTCGAAGGCCTCGTGGTACCGGTGTTGAAGGACGTGCCCCTCAAGTCGCTGCCGCAGATCGCGCGCGAGGCGAACGACCTGGTGCAGCGCGCGCGGGCGAACCGGCTGAAGTCCGACGAGATGACTGAAGGCACGTACACGATTTCCAATAACGGCGCCTTCGGAACGCTGATGACCGCGCCGATCATCAATTGGCCGCAGGTGGCCGTCCTCTCCACCGACGCGATTCAGAAGAAGCCCGTCGTGATCGAAAGCGAAGGGCGTGACGCGATCACCGTCCGCCCGGTGGGGGTGCTCGCGCAATGCTTTGACCACCGGGCGGTGGACGGCGCCTACGCGGCCGCGTTCCTGCGCGAGGTGAAGACGATCATCGAGACGCGCAATTGGCTGCAGGCGCTGCAGGCGTAGGAAAGCTGAGCCGCCGAGACGCCAAGGCCGCAAAGGAAACGTTGATTTTTTCCAGGACGAGGGAGGCATCATGACAGTCGTACGCTCGAGGAAACATTATGTGCGGCGCTTTGCCGCATTCTTGTGCATTGCCGCCGTCACGATGCCGGCATTCGCCAAGGAGTGCTACGCACCGGACAAGCGCGCCCAGGAGCGCGCGTTCTCGCGCGCGGTCATCACCGAGGGCGGGAAAACGATCTGGCTTGCCGGCCAGACCGCCGCGGCCAACCTGGATTTCGAAGGCCAGGTGCGCCAGATCTTCGCCAACCTCGACAAGACCATCAAGGCGGTCGGCGGCAAGGGGCTCGCGGACATGGTGACGATGACGGTATTCATCAACGACGTGCGCCTCGGCGACCGCTTCGTGGAGATCCGCAAGGAGGTCTTCAAGGAATGCTTTCCCGGGAGCGCGCTCATCACCGTCACCGGTTTTGCCAGGCCTGGCGTCATGGTCGAGGTCCAAGGCATTGCGGTCGTCGGTGGCAAGTGAAAAACTCGCGGCGACCCCCGGTCATCGGCCAATGAGCGACCGGGTGACGGTGCGCCCGCTCGGCGGCAAGCGGCTGCAGGGCGCGACGCGCAACCACACGGTGGTCACGGACCGGAAGACGGAGGACGGCGGCACCGATGCCGGCCCGACTTCCGGCGAGTTGTTGCTGCTGGCGATGGGTTCGTGCGCTGCGGGCTCGCTGCGGAGCTACCTGGAGCAGAAGGGCACCTCTTGCCGGGATCTGACGGTGGACGTTTTCTTCGAACCGACTGGGAAGTTCGGCGTGCGCGATCGTATTGTCATCGCGCTGGGGATGGATGAACGGCTGTACGCGAGCGATCCGGAGGGGATCCGGGTCGCGGCGACGTCAGGCGGCGTGAACAGCCGGATGAAGCTGGGATCGGAGATCGAGGTGAGATTCACCGGTCGCGGCGGAGAGACCGGTGTATGACCGGAGTGAACAGACGGAAAAAGGAGAAAAGTTGATGGCGGGAAGAAAGTCGAACGCACTCGTGGACCCCGCGTGGCTGCACAGGCACCGCAACGATCCCGAGGTTAGGCTGATTGAGATCGCGGGCATGAACCAGGAGCAGATGCAGGCGTACAAGGCGGGACATGTGCCTGGCGCGGTGTGCTGGAAGTGGAAGGACATGTTGTGGGACCAGTACATGCGCGACTTCCCATCGCCGGAGGATTTCGCGCGCCGCTGCGGCGAGGCTGGGATTGGCAATGACACGACAGTGGTCTTCTACGGCGAAGGCGTGCAGTTTGGCCTCTACGCCTGGTGGGCGTTCCGCTACTGCGGGCATACCAAGGTCAAGGTGCTCGACGGCGCGCGCTACCGCTGGGGGGCGGAAGGCCGGCCGCTCGTCACCGAGGAGCCGCCACCGGCGGTCCCTGTTCACTACCAGCCGGTGAAGCGGGTCGAGCGGATGCGCATCCACCGCGACAAGATGCTCGCGGCACTTCGCAGGAACGGTACCGTTATACTCGACGGCCGCTCGCCGGAGGAGTACAGCGGGCAGCGCGTGGGCGGGCCGGGTGGTCCAGACGTGGGTGCCGTCCGTTACGGACGGATCCCGGGCGCCAGGCATCTCTATTTCGAGGAGCTGCTCGACGCCAACAAGGCCTTCAAGCCGGCGTCCGAGCTGCAACAAGTGGTGGCAGCGCGCGGCGCAGCGGTCGATACGGAAATCGTCACGTATTGCCGGATGAGCCATCGTGCGACGGTGATTTACTTCGCGCTGACGCAGTTGCTCGGCTACAAGAAAGTGCGCGTTTACGACGGTTCGTGGACGGAGTGGGGCAACCTGGTCGGCGTGCCGGTGGAACGATGAACGATGAATGATGAACGATGAACGGAGAAAAGACATGGCAGGACAGAACCTGAAGGCGCACCGACTCGGCTGGATCGGCATCGGCCGCATGGGTTACGCGATGGCGGAACGGCTGGCGAAGGCGGGATGCGACATTTCGGTGTGGAACCGCACCCGCTCCAAGGCTGAGCCGCTCGCAAAAAGCGGGGCGAAAGTGGTCGATGCGCTCACCGAGCTCGCGGCCTGCGACGTCGTCTTCACGATGGTCTCGACCGGGAAGGACGTGAAGGAAGTGCTGTTCGGTCCGCACGGCGTCACTAGCAAGGGCAAAGCGCCAAAGATCGTGGTCGACAGCACTTCGATTTCTCTCGAAGAGTCAGCGGAGATCCGCGAGAAGCTCGCCAGGCAGGGCATAAAATTTCTGGCGGCGCCGGTGTCGGGCAACGCGAAAGTGATCAAAGCCGGGAAGCTCACCGTGGTCGCTTCGGGACCCAGGGATGCGTTCGACACGGTGGCGCCATACATGCAGGCAATCGGCCAGGGCGTGAGCTACGTCGGAGACGGGGAACTTTCGCGCATCGCCAAAATCTGCCACAACGTGATGCTCGGCGTCGTGATCCAGAACCTGTGCGAGATCACCCTCCTCGCGCAGAAAGCCGGGATGCAGCGCCATGCATTCCTCGACTTCCTCAACAAGAGCGTGATGGGCTCGATGTTCACACGCTACAAGACGCCGGCGCTGGTGAACCTCGACTTTCACGTCACATTTACGCCTGAACTACTGCGCAAGGACATCGATCTCGGACTGGCCGCGGGCCGGGAATTTGGCGTGCCGATGCCCCTCACCTCGATCGCGCGTGACATGGTGCAATCCCTGATCGGCAACGGCTACGCCGATCAGGATTTTTCGACTTTGCTCCTGTTGCAGGCGAAGGCCTCGGGAATCGAGCTGAAGCCCGAGAATGTCGATGTCGGCGACGGGCTGTAATAAAGTCGTGAACGGGTGAACAAGTGAACGGGTGAACGGGTAAAGGCGTGGGCGGGTCGGGGAGGGGGTTTCACTCGTTCACCTTTCACTTTTCACTCGACCGTAGGGGGCAATCGATGGGCGATAAATATCCGGTGGTGAAAGTTGCGGCGGTGCAGGCCGCGTCGGTCTTCCTTGATCGTGAAGGCTCGATCGAGAAAGCGTGCCGCCTCATCCGCGAGGCGGGCCGCAACGGCGCGCGCGTGATCGCCTTTCCGGAGGGTTTCATTCCCGCGCATCCGGTGTGGTATCACCACCATCCGGCGACCAGCGCGATTGCCAATCGGCTTGCGACGGAGTTGTTCAAAAATTCAGTGGAGATCCCAGGTCCCGAAATCGACGCGTTGTGCGCCGCGGCGCGCGAGGTGAACGCTTACGTGGTGATGGGGGTCTGCGAGAAGCTGCCGCGGACCCTCGGCACCATGTTCAATACCCAGGTCTTCATCGGTCCGGACGGCAAGCTCTTCGGCAAGCATCAGAAGCTGATGCCGACAGTAGGCGAGCGGCTCGTGCACATGGGCGGTTTCGGCGACACGCTCGGTACCGTCCAGACTGAATTCGGGCCGATCAGCGGGCTGATTTGTGGCGAGAATTCCAACCCGCTCGCCATATTTGCGTTGACTGCCGAGGCCACCCGCATCCACGTCATGAGCTGGCCCAACCATTTTCCGGCGAGCGGCGACCCGATGCGCAATCGAGTGGCGATCGATTCCCAGGCGTTCGCCCAGATGAGCAAGGCGTACGTGGTTTCGGCATGCGGCACGGTGGACGAAAACATGATTCGCAAGCTCGACGTCGGGCCCGAGGGGGAGAAACTCCTGCGTGACCCCGACCGCTGTGGCGGCAGCGTGATCGTGTCGCCCGCGAGCCGCATCATCGCCGGCCCCATGGGCGCGGAAGAGGGCATTCTCTACGCCGAGTGCGATATCGAGAGCGGGATCCGGATGAAGTTGCGGCACGATTTCGCCGGGCACTACAACCGGCCGGATATTTTCCAGTTGACCGTGAACAAGGCTGTGCCGCCGATCTACACCGTGCACGGGATGAAAGAGCAGTTCGCCCTGCCGCCGGTGCAGTCTGCCACATCGAGCCCGGAACTCGGTGCGTTGCGTGCATTGCCTGGCACATCGCGGCAAAGCGCGTCGCCTCCCCTGAAAATCGCCGCTCCGGCACGGGTAAAGCGCGGGCGGAAAAAGAAGAAACAGGTCCGCGGATGATCGAACGTTATTTAGCAGGAGAGCCTGAAGTGAGCGCGACACCGCGTATTGAGATCCGTGAAGCGGCCAAGAGCTTCGGGACATTACAGGTGTTCCGCGGAGTCAGCCTGGAAGTCGGCGAGAGCGAGGTGCTCGCGGTCATCGGTCCCTCGGGGTGCGGCAAGACGACGCTGTTGCGGTGCATTGACGGGCTGATTCCACTTACCGAGGGTGAAATCACGGTCGAGCGGGAGCGGGTAGCCGCGCCGCGCGAGGGCGTCGCCATGGTGTTTCAGCATTTCGGGCTCTTTCCATGGAAGACGGTGTTCCACAACGTCGCTTACGGCCTCAAACTTGCGGGCGCTTCGCGTGCCGAAATCGAGCAAACGGTGCCGAAGTTCATCAATCTGGTGGGACTCTCCGGGTTCGAGCACTATTACCCCTACCAGATATCCGGCGGGATGCAGCAGAGGTGCGGACTCGCGCGCGCGCTCGCCGTCGGGCCGCGCGTGCTGCTGATGGATGAACCGTTCGGCGCGGTCGACGCGCAGACACGCGAAATCCTGCAGTTTGAATTGCTGCGCATCTGGGAAGCGCGGCCGACGACGATGGTATTCGTGACTCATGCGATCGATGAGGCGGTCCTGATGGGCGACCGCGTGATGGTGCTCAAGGGGCGTCCCGCCACGGTGCACGAGGTCGTGACCGTGGACCTGCCGCGGCCCCGCAGTCGTGCTACGCTTGCACATCCGCGTTTCGCCGAGCTTCGCGAGCATGTCTGGAACACGCTGATGGCAGAAGCGCGGCAAGCGGAACTGGAAGTCATTCGCTGAAGTTTGTTTTATTTATTAACAACCAAGGAGGGGTAGACCATGACGTATAGCAACTTATCAGGCATCCGGGGCATTCGCGCCGCGTGCGCGATGTCGGTTTTGATGCTGTTTCCCGTGCTCTGCGCGGCACAGAAGCTGACGCTCGGCATACCCGGCATTCCCCCGGTCTTCGGCGGGACGATTGCGATGGTCGCCGACAAGGAAGGTTTCTTCAAGAAACGCGGAGTCGATGTGACGGTGCGCGCGTTCGAGACCGGCGCGGCCGCCTCGCGCGCGGTGGCATCCGGGGAGATTGCCGTTGCGCTCTCGCCCTCGCCGCTCATCATCAGCCAGGTCGCGAACACGGACGTGAAGCTCGTCGGCATCTGGGGCATGGAGCACCCCGACTGGCTGATCGGCTCGATGGACGCCGGCGCGACCTGCGAGAGCCTGAAGGGCGCCCCGGTCGGCGTGGATTCAGTGGGCGGGGCGCGCTCGATCGCGCTGCGGACCATGCTGGTCGCCTGCAAGATGAAGATCGAGGAGGTGCAGCAGGTGGCGTTGAGCTCCAACGTGGGGGCGGCGATGGTGGCCGGCCAGCTCATGTTCGGCGTGCTGCACATAGACGACATCCCGGTGATTGAAACCGAGAGCAAGAAGAAGCTCAAGGTCGTCGTGTGGCAGAAGGACTCCCGTCCGGTGGACCATTACCTGCTGATGGTCGCGCACCAGGAACACCTGGCGAAGAACCGCGACGCCTATGTGCGCATGGTGGCTGGGCTGATCGAGGCGGAGCGCTTCATGCGCGATCCCGCCAATCATGCGAAGGTCGCGCAGCACGCGGCGCCTACCGGCCGCAGCGGCGAGATCGCCCTCCAGGCGCTGAAGGACTATATCGCCATGGAATTCTGGCCCAAGGACCACGACGGCCTGGGGCGGAAAAACATCGAAGTGGTCGGCAATATCCAGATGAAGGTCGGCAACATCAAGGCCGACAAGAAGCCGGCGCCGTACGAGCGCATCGTCGATACCTCGGTGTGGAAGGACGCCAACGCCATGGTGAAGAAGTAGCGCGGGACATCGCTTTCCAGGGAGCGGCAATGGGTCCGGAGACGCGCCGGGGATACGGCACGGTGATCGCGAGCCTCCTCGCCGGAGCGGCGGTGTGGGAGGGCGCAGGCCATGTCGCGTCCGCCGCTTTCTGGGCGCCGTTGTCCGCGACCCTGGAGAGCGTTGCCGAAACGGCGCGCAACGGAGTCCTGGTGCGCCAGATCATGAGCTCGTTCCAGCTCTATTTCTCGGGGCTCGCGCTGGCGATTTCCATAGGGGCTCCGGTCGGCATGCTGCTGGCGCGGGTACGCTGGCTACGCGTCGCGCTCGAAAACTACATCATGATGCTTTATGCGACGCCGATGGTGGCGCTGATCCCGTTCATTCTGTCGATGATGGGATTCGGATTTGCCCCCAAGGTGCTGGTGGTGTTTCTGTTCGCGGTGTTTCCGGTCCTCTATAACACGGTTGAAGGGGCGCGCAGCATACGGCCGGAGCTGGTCGAAGTCGCGCACTCATTTCGCTCGAACGAATGGCGGCTGTGGTGCGACGTAATGATCCCGTACACCTTGCCGTTCATGATGACCGGGGTGCGTCAGGCGATTGCGCGCGGGCTGGTCGGGATGGTCGCCGCCGAGTTTTTCCTGAGCCCGTCCGGCCTGGGACAGATGATCATGATGGGTTCGCAAAACTTCGATACCGCCGGCATGCTGGGGGCGATCCTGATCATTGTCCTGCTCGGGGTCGGGCTGATGGACCTCGGCCGCTTTCTGGAAAACCGCTTCGCGGCGTGGCGGGGTTATAACCGATGACGGCGCAAGTACTTGCGGCGGCCACGTCGGCCGCGCCAAAGCCGATATGGCGCGACTGGATCGAGTCGCCGCTTTTTCTGAAAGTCGCAGCCGGCACGATAATGCTGCTGCTGTGGGAGGGAGTGGTCCGCGCGCTTGCTCCCGCCTATGTTGCAAGACCGAGCGGCATCGCCAGGGTATTCACGGCGGTCATCAGCGACCAGCAGTTCCTGGCCGCAGCGGGTGCGACCCTGTCGGCGGTGATCGCGGGCCTGCTGGTATCGCTGGTGCTCGGTACCCTGGTCGGGTTCGCGATGGGGCGCATCAATATGATGGAGCGCGGCCTGCGTTATTACGTGAACAGCCTGTTCGCGACGCCCATGATCGCGATCCTGCCGCTGGTGACGCTGTGGTTCGGTTACAGCGCCGATGCTCGGTTTGCCATCGTGGTGTTCGCGGCGTTTTTCTCGGTTGCCATCAACGCCTGCGATGGCGCGCGTTCGGTGCCGTTGGAGTATCTGGAGGTCGCACATTCGTTTCGCGCGCGGCCGTTCCATACCCTGTTCGACATTATTTTCCCCTCGTCGCTGCCCTACCTTCTCGCCGGCATTCGGCTGGCCGCCGGGCGCGCGCTGATCGGCGCGGTGGTGGCCGAGTTTTTTGTCTCCATTCCCGGCCTCGGCTACTTCATCCTCTACAACTCGCGGACCTTCAAGCACAATGAAGCCTTCGTCGCGGTGATTGCTCTCGTCGTAGTCGGGGTCAGCTTTGAGGCCCTGGTGAACTGGCTGACCAGGCGCTACCTGCCGTGGGCGAGGCGAAGCTGACATGAAGTACCGCCGGCTGGGCCGCAATGGCCCGCAGGTTTCCGCCGTCGGCATGGGTCGCGGCAGCCAGCCGATGAAATTCGGCGACCCGCTGGAACAGGAGTTCAATGCGACCATCCGCCGTGCCTGCGAGCTTGGCATCAACTTTTTCGATTCGTCGGACGCCTACTGGGGCACGCGGCACGAGGTGCTGCTTGGCCGGGCGCTCAAGGATTTCCGGAGCAAGGTGCTGGTCTCCAGCAAGTTCGGCAACATCGATCTTCCCGACGGCAAGAAAGGGACTAATGGCCGGCCGGAATACGTTTACCAATGCTGCGATGCGAGCCTGAAGCGCCTCGGCGTCGAGGTGATCGACGTGTATTACCTCCACCGCGTCGATCCGGCGACGCCGATCGAGGAGACGATAGGCGCCATGGCGCGGCTCGTCGAACAGGGCAAGGTGCGCTATCTGGGCATCTGCGAAGCCGGACCGCAAACGCTGCGGCGTGCGCACGAGACGCATCCGCTGGCCGCGCTGCAGACCGAATACTCGCTGTGGTTCAGGGAGGTCGAGCGCGACGTCCTGCCGGTGTGCCGCGAGCTCGGCATCGGCTACGTCGCCTATGCACCGCTCGGGCGGGGACTGCTCACCGGCAAGATCAAAAGCGTGGACGATCTGCCGCCCACCGACCGCCGCCGGAAGCACCCGCGTTTTTCCCCGGAAAATCTCGCGCGCAACGTGAAGCTGGTGGAAGGCCTGGAAGCCGTGGCGCGGGCGAAGGGTGTGGCGCCGGCACAAATCGCGCTCGCCTGGATCGTCGCGCAGGGCGATGACATCGTGCCGATACCCGGCACCAGTCACATCCACAACCTGGAGCAGAATGCCGCCGCGGCGGACATCGAGCTCACGCCGGAAAATCTGCGCCGGCTCGATGAGATTTTCGCGATCGGCGCCGGCGCCGGCGCGCGCTACCACGACGTCGTGCTGAAGGGTGTCGGTCTGTAGGTGAGTGAACAGTGAACGGTGAGCAGTGAGCGGTGATCAGACAACGACCGTGTGGCGCGCTCATTGTCCGATCACTGATCATTCTTTTCAATACCCCCTTGAGGGGTACCGATCACGCTTTTCGGTTTGGTCGGGTTGGGCGGCTAATGGATTTTGCTGATTGCAAGGAGGCGAGATGAATTATCGCAAGTCGGAAGCTAAAGAAGCTGCACGGGCCCAGTTCAGCGGCGTGTGGGCAGCCATTGCTTCTCCATTTACACCGGATGGCGAGGTCGACGAGGCGGGTCTCAGGCGCAACATGCGGTATTTCACCGACGGCCTCGGCATCGATGGCATCTTCTGCACCGGAACCATGGGCGAATTCTGGGCCCTCACCAAGGAGGAACGGAAGCGCATCGTCGAGATCGTCGTGGAGGAAGCCAGGGGCAAGTGTCGTGTCATCGCCCACACCGGCCACCATTCGGCGCACGAAACCGTGGACCTCACCCGCCATGCCCAGGAGGTGGGCGCCGATTTTGCGATCGTGATCAACCCTTACTATCCGCCGGCGAATGAAACCTCGATTTACGAATGGTTTGCCTTGGTCGCGTCGCGGGTGGATATCGGCATCTGGATGTTCGACACGGGCTACGCAGGGTACGGATTCTCGCCGCAACTGACCGCCCGGATTGCCGATATCGAGAACATCTGCGGGATCAAATGTTCGCGGCCCCTCGAGCATTACGCGCAAGTGAGACGGTTGTGCGGCGACAAGGTCGTCATGAGCCACCCTTCCGAAGCCGTATGGCTGACGCTGATGCGGGACCATGGGGCACGGGTCCACATGTCCTCGGCGGCCCCTTTTCTGATCCAGACGCCGACCTGGCTGCCGATGAAGAAATACACGGAGCTGGCTCTGCAGGGCCTTTTCAAGGAGGCGGAATCGGTGGCGCGGGAACTCGATCCGCTGCGCGAAGTTCACGAGCGGTGGATGCGCGATCCCTGGGTGGAGCACAAGATCATCGCCATCGCATACCTCAAGGCCTGGTCCGAGATGATGGGCCTGGCCGGCGGTCCCGTCAGGCCACCTCTGCCTCAGATCACGGATCAGGAGCGGCAGCAAATGCGGGCCGACCTCGACCGGGTCGGATTGCTGACGCGGGTTGCTGCCGATGGTCGCGCGCGCGCGGCATGATCAGGATCCGTGCCGTGAGGGCGGGAGGGCGTAAGAGCGGGAGAGCGGGAGGGCGGGAGGGCGGAGAACGAAGTAGCATCTAACGATTTTCCCATCTCACGATCTCCCGACCTCGCGACTTCACGGCTTTCTAACGATCTCCCGACCTCCCGATCTCACGACTTACGTGTTTTTGAAAGGGGAAGCAATGGCTGACCGTAACGTTGAAGTCGCACTCGATCGGTTTACCTGGCGCATGCTTTCGCAGTACGTGTCGCCGTGGGAGTTCGAGCAGCTCAAGAAGAAGATCCAGGTTTGGGACCAGTGGTGCGAAGAGTGGTGCAAGGCGGCGCGACGCCACGCCGAAATCGGCGACAAGGCGCTCGCAGAGGGACACCGCCTGAGCGCCGGCACGGCCTACATCCGGGCCGCACTCTACTACCATTGGGCAACCTTCCTCTTCGTTCACGATCAGAAACAGTGGCGCGCGGGGATGGAGGCGATGGGCGAGTGCTGGAAGAAGGCCGCGCCCCTGGTCGAGCCGCCGATGGAGTTGTTCGAGATCCCGTTTGAAGGGACCTTTCTGCCGGGATATCTGCGTAAGCCTGCGGGAGCGAGAAATCCGCCGCTGGTCATTCTGGTACCCGGAGGGGACTCGACCAAGGAAGAGCTGTATGACTTCGGCGATCACATCCTGAAGCGCGGAGTTGCCGTTTTTGCCTTCGATGGACCGGGACAGGGGCTCGTCAGCACGCGGTTGAAGCTGCGGCCCGACTTCGAGGTGCCGATCCGGACCGTCACCGATTTCATCGTGAAGCGCGATGATCTCGACGGCAAGCGCCTGGCGATCGGCGGCATCTCCTACGGCGGATTGTTCGCCTGCCGCGCGGCGGCATTCGACGACCGCTTCAAGGCGGTGGTCTCAGCGAGTAGCTGGTACACGCCGGCGGGACGCTTCTCCGGCATGGACCCGCTGTCGCAGATTGGGCTCAAGCAGTACATGGGCGAGAATGTCCAGCAGGTTCAGGACAGCATCACCATGAAAGGCGCCGCTGAACGCATAAAGGTTCCGCTGCTGCAGATCTATGGCGGGCTCGACAAGGCCTCGCCGCCGGAGCACGCGCACCGCGTCGCCGCCGAGGTGAAAGGACCGAAGACGACGCTCGTGTTCGACGACGGCGTGCACGTGTGCAACAACCTGCACCACATCGTGCGGCCGATCATCGCCGACTGGCTCGCGGACCGGCTGCGTCAATGACAAACCGCCGATGAACGCAGATGAACGCAGATAAAATCAACCGCAAAAAAGCCTAAACGCAAAGGACGCAAAGGGCACGCGAAGGACGCAAAGGAAATGAAAGCAAGCAATGAATTTCGTTCTGGTTTGATGGCGTTATTCGTTGGCGGTGATTGTTTTTGCTTTTTGATCGGCTAATGGGTGCGTTTATCTGCGGTTGATCCGGATTTTGAGGAAACGGCATGGCGGTAATGCTAGGTCTTGAAGCGCTCGAAGGCGTGCTCGGCATGCGCGACGCCATCGATCTGCTGGAAGAGGCGTCGTCCCACGAGGCGGCCGGCAAGACCTTCACCTCGCCGCGGCTCAACACCGTCTTCGAGGGCGGTTGGATGCGCATGATGTTCGCCGCCGACTACGAGTCGGGGTATTGCGCGACCAAGGCGTACCACATGATCGAGGGTGTGGGCGTGCGCTACGTGGTCTCGCTCTATTGCCTGCAGGATGGCGAACTCCTCGCCTGTCTCGACGGGCGGCTCATTACCGATCTTCGCACCGGCGCGGCGAGCGGCGTCGTCGCGCGGAAAGTGCGTGCGCTCGGCCCCGTTTCGGTCGGGCTGGTTGGGTCCGGCCACCAGGCGCGCATGCAACTCGAAAGCCTGGCGTCGGTGTATCGCGTGGAGTCGGCCGCCGTGTATAGCCCGACGGCCAGTCATCGCGAGGCTTTTGCGCGCGAGATGTCGGTAAAACTCGGCATTCCCGTCACAGCGGTGGATTCGGCGGAAGCCGCAGCCCGCGATCGCGTGGCGGTGGTCGCGGCGACCAGTTCCAGGAGCGGCGAACCGGTGTTGCGCGGAGCGTGGCTGGCCCAATGCCGGTTGCTGTGCGGAGTGGGCAGCACCCGGCCGCAGTCGGTCGAATTGGATGTGCAATGCTTTCGCGACGCGGGTCTGATTGTGGTGGACTCACCACGCGCTATCGACGAAGCAGGTGATTTGCAACAGGCGGCCAAGAGCGGCGCCATGATGACGGAGAAGCGGGCTAGCCTCGCGCAAATCGTTTCCGGCCAGGTCGCCGTGCCGCTGGACGGACTGGTCACATTCAAGTCGGTCGGCACGGCGCTGCAGGATTTGGCGCTCGCCGCGCGCTACTACGAACTGCTGGGCTCGCGTGCGGGGCTGCCCGCCGCGCCCGATCTGGCGAGCCTGAAGCGGCCAGTGAGCGCGGCCCCGATCGCGGTTAGCCGCAGATGAACGCACAAAGGCGGTGAACGGTGAACAGTGAACAGTGAATAGAAATAGAACGCAAGGTCTGTCTTGTTGCTTTTCACCGCTCACCGCTCACTATTCATCAATTTCCTTGATTTGACGTCTTAAGGGGTATTCATGAGTCACGATAACGATTGGAACAAGGTGCGGCACGAGCTCGACAAGTCCGATAATTTTGGCGCCATCTACAATTCGCCATGGTACACGGATGCGGTCTACGACAAGTTTTCCGACGAGGAATTCGCGCGCCGGCACGCGGCTGCGCGCAGGCTGATGGTGCGCGATGGGCTCGACGCCCTGATCCTCACCGGCGGCCCCGACATTTACAGCCATGGCAGCGGCGTGACCTGGGGCGCGGGACTGATCGACGACCGCGGCATGTGCCAGTACCTGATCCTGCCGCTCAAGGGCGAGCCGACGCTGATCTATCCCCATTACGGCTGCCACATCGAGGCTGCGCGGAAAATGGTGTCGGTGCGCGATGTGCGCAGTGGCCAGCACGGCAAATACGGCAAGGCCGTCGGCGAGCGGCTGATCGAACTGGGACTTCAGGAGGCGCGCATCGGCATCACCGCCGCCGACCGCACAGGCCCCGAGTTCATGGGCGTCAATGCTTATCTGGAAATGCAGAAACTTCTGCCGCAGGCGACCTTCGTCTTCTGCCCAGAAATGCTGCACGAGTTGACCTACCTCAAGACCCCTGAGGAAATCCGCGCCATGGCCAAGGCCGGGCAGATTGCCATCAAGGCGCTGCAAGCCGTTGCAGCCACGGCACGGCCCGGCGTGCGCGAGTACCAGCTCGCGGCGGCGGTCGCCCATGCCGTCATGAACGAGGGCGGCCGGCATCATCTGCTGATGATAGGCTCGACGTCGATGCACGACCCGCGCATCATTTTTCCCAACCCGAACCCGTCGCACCGCGTGCTGCGCGAGGGCGACATCATCCTGTCCGAACTCGCCATGTCCTACATGGGCTACTCGGCCAAGATCGGGCATCCGGTGACGATCGGCAGGCCGACGGAAAAGTACAGCGCTTTCTTCAAGGAAGTCGTCGTGCCCGGCTTCAAGGAGGTCCGCGCCGAGCTCAAGCCCGGCAACACGCTCGAAGCCGTGCGCAAAACAGGCAGCCGGGCATTCCGGGATCGGGGCGCACAGTCGCGGCCGACCATCATGCATGGCCTGGATCTCATCACGTCCGTGCCGTTTATCAGGGCCGACCGGATACGGGCCGAACCGTACGAGACGACCATGCAACCGGGCATGACCTACAACATAGAACTCACGCCGGTGGACAAAGAGGGTATTTTCGGCATCTTTTTCTCGCGCTCGTTCGCCATCACCGGGAACGGCGCGCTCGAGCTAAGAAACCTAGCAACAATAAGTTGAACACTTCTGTCAACGTTTAGGCTTGATGGTGTAATTCCATTCACCGTGAAACGAATCCGCTTCCAAGGTTACT
>C687J26845_10000393_pt1 | contig 29238 bp, 28 predicted proteins | sample RifCSPlowO2_12_FD_26845 | JGI IMG/M metagenome (IMG submission 26845)
CGCCCGCCACTTCAAGGCGGCAATGTAATGCCCGCGCTGCGGCTCGGCTGGCGCAGCCTGTTGTTAGTGCTCTGGGGGCTGAGCAGTGTATTGCTGGCCGGCGGCCTGCGCCTGACCGAGTCCTGCGCCAGACGTGAACTGCCGGGCCTGCGCCAGCAGCTGAGCCAGGTGTGTTTTCAGCTGCTGCGCGCCTGCTTGCCCGTACAGGTGCAGGTGCACGGCCAACTGCCAAAGGAGACGGCGTTGTGGGTCAGCAACCATGTGTCCTGGGTCGACATTGCCCTGCTCGGCGCGCTGCAGCCGTTGAGTTTTTTATCCAAGACCGAAGTGCGTCAATGGCCGCTGGCCGGCTGGCTGGCGGTACAGGCCGGCACCTTGTTTATCCAACGGGGCGCCGGCGACAGCGCCAAGATCGGCCAGCAAATAACCACACACCTGCAAGCCGGGCGCGCCCTGCTGTTATTCCCCGAAGGCACCACCAGCGATGGCCAGTGCCTGCGCACCTTCCATGGCCAGCTGTTAAGCGGCGTGATCGAGCAGCCCATCGCCCTGCAACCGGTGGCGATTCGCTATTGGCGCGACGGCCAGCTGGACACTGCTGCGGCCTTTATTGGCGAGGATGATTTACTCAGCCACCTGCGCCGTTTGCTCGCCGCCCCCGCAGCCCAGGTGCAGATTCATTTGCTGCCGCCACTGTTCGCCAAGCCTGGCGAAAACCGCAAACAACTGGCCCGCCGCGCCCAAGCCTGTATCGCCCACTGCCTGGATAATCTGCCGGCGCCGCAGTCGCCGACCAGCGCTACTACGGACCGCGTGCAGCTTAACTAATCAGCTGATTAGTGCTGCAAAACGGCATTCACCGAACACTCTATTGGCGCACATCAAGCTCGCGGCAAATCCGCCATCTATGCTTAGGTGGTCACGGCTTATTGCCGCCGCTTTGTTTGAAGGAGCGCCCTATGCAGCAGACCTCTTTGCCGGTACCCGTCCAATCCAACGCCGCCAGTAAATTACGCGGGGTCAATCTGGGGGGCTGGCTGGTGTTGGAAAAATGGATGACCCCAAGCCTGTTCGAAGGCCTGCAGGCCACCGACGAAACCACCTGGTGCGCCGAACTGGGCGCCCAGGCAACCGCCAAGCTGCAACGGCACTGGGACGCCTTTATTACCCGCGAGGACTTTGTCTGGCTGCACCAGCGCGGCATCAATGCGTTGCGCATTCCGGTCGGCCACTGGATCTTCGGCCCCGGTTATCCCTATCACCGCAGCTACGGCGACAACCGCCAGCCCTTTGTCGAAGGCGGCATCGCGGTGCTCGACCGCGCCTTTGCCTGGGCCGCCGAGCTGGACCTGCGCATAGTGCTGGACCTGCACGCCGCCCCCGGCTGCCAAAACGGTTTCGATAACGGCGGCATCAAGGATGTCTGCGAGTGGCACACCCAGGCCGACTACCGCGAGCACTCGCTGAATGTGCTGGAGCGCCTGGCCGAGCGTTATCACTCGCACGCCTGCCTGCAGGCCATCGAAGTGCTCAACGAGCCGCGCTGGGACGTGCCCACCGAGTACCTGAAAAGCTACAACCTCGACGCCTACCAGCGCATCCGTAAACACTGCAGCGCCGCCGATGTCAGCGTGGTGTTTCACGATGGCTTTCGCGATTACCACGAATACCTGGGCTTTATGCAGGCGCCGGAATTTGCCAACGTGGTGTTCGATATTCACCGTTATCAGTGCTTCGAGCGCGGCGATATCGACAGCGATATTTACACCCATATCCACAAAGCCAGCGGCCAGTGGAAAGCCGAAGCCGACGGCATCATCCAGCAAATGGGCATGCCGGCCTATTGCGCCGAATGGAGCCTGGGCCTGGATCTGAAAGTCGTCTCACTGTGGGCCGAAGGACCGTTCAACCATGCCCTGGATCACATGGACAGCTTCCAGCAAAACACCGCCTACCGCGGTTATGCCGCCGCCCAACTGCTGACGTTCGAGAAGTATCAGGGCTGGTTCTTCTGGAGTTACAAAACCGAAACCACCCCCGCCTGGTGCTTTCGCGAATGCGTACAGCGCGGTTGGTTGCCGGCCAATTTTGCCTGATTGCGGCTGTCGCCTTTTGGAGTAACCCACAGCGCCCACATGGAGGTGAGCCCAGCAGAGGTTTTGCGTCGGCTGGACAACGCGCAGCTTGTCCACCATGGCTTAACCGCCACATCGCGCCAGGATGGTTATCCCCGATGGAAAACGCTTACTCTTCGACCGTAATAAAGGTGCTAACGGGCGCGGTGGTGAGCGAGCAAACCGGCGTGCTGCAGGTCAGGTATTTATCCTGGGCGGGCCGGTTGAGCAGCAGCTTGCGCTGGTAGTGACGCTCCAGACCGGTGTGAAAACTGATGGTCAACAGCGTCGCATTGGGCAGCTCGCGGTAGAGCATGTCCATCATGCACTCCTCGCCTCTGGGGTCGAAGGCATCGGTGGCCTCCTCAATAAACACCCAGGCCGGTTGCTGCAAAAACAACCGGGCAATCCCCAGCCGCTGCTGTGCCCGCAGCGGCAGCACCCGGTCCCAGCTATTCACTTCAGTCAGGCGCGGGGCCAACCAGGCAATCCCGGCGCATTCCAACGCATGGTGCATGGCGGCCGAGGTGAAATGCTCGGCGGGTTGCGGATAACTCAGCACCGCTTGCAGGCTGGCATGCGGCAAAAACGGTCGCTGCGGCAAAAAGCTGATCGCCTGCCCCTCGGGCAGCCAGACCTCGCCATGCCCCCAGGGCCACAAACCGGCCACCACTTTGAACAAGCTGATGGTCACCGTCGGGTCACCGGCAATCAGCACATGCTCGCCACGGCGGATCACCTGATTAAAGCCCTCCAGCAATATCAGGCCGTCAGGATTGGCGATACACAGATCGCGCAGCACCAGCTCATGCTGATTGGATTGCGCCACGCTAATGCGATGCTCTTGCGGCTCGCTCGCCTGCTCATCGAGCACTTGCATATCGTTATAGAGGCTCAGCACCCGCTGCACCGACGCCCGGCAATGGGCCAGTTCGCCGAGGTTATCAATCGGCCAGGAGAGCGCCGAGGTGAGTTTTTGGAAGGCTTGCGCGGCCTGCATCAGCACCCCCAAGGTCATGCCGCCGGCGATGTACTGCGGCGCCATCAGCAAGATCGGAAACACCGGCAGCAGCGCACCGTAACCAGAGGAAAACGACACTATGCCCAGGTAACCCAGGGTCTGGCGGTTCCAGCGCTGGCTCAAGCGGGCAAAGAAGGTCTTGGCATTTTGCCGTTCGATGTCCTCGCCGTGCATCAGCGCAATCGACTCGGAGTTGGTGCGCGAGCGGCCCAAGCCGAAGCGAAAATCCGCTTCGGCAGTTTGCAGTTTATTGGTGGCGGTAATTAAGGGCCGGCCCAGCAGCAAGCCGAACAGGGTGCCGGCGCCGGCATAGGCAAAGGCCAGAATCACCATATAACCCGGCACCATAAACGCGGTGCCGGGAAAGGTGGCGCTGCCGGTGACGGTGAGCAGGATGTCGACAAAACTGCCGAAAATCAGCAGCGAATACACCAGTGAATGGGCCAGGCCTATGGTGCTTTCGGTGACTATGCGAATGTCTTCGGCGATCCGCCCGTCGGGGTTGTCATGCTCGCCACCGACCAATTGCAGTTGGTAATGGTGGCCGCGGGTCATCCACTGATCGAGCACCTTGCTGGTCAGCCAGCGGCGCCAGTCCAGTTGCAGCCAGCGCTTAACCTGCATATGCAGGGCCGTCACCGCCATGGTCAGGATAAAGATCAGTACAAAGGTGCCGGCCTGCACCAGCAAGTCATTCAGCGACTTGTCTTCCAGCGCATCGAACAGCTCGCGGCTCCAGTAGTTCATCCAGATCGCCAGCGCCACCTGGGCCAAGGTAAACAGCAGCAAGGCCAGGGTGTAGCCGCGCACCTGCCACTTATTCGCCGACTTCCAGTACGGCGTTACCAGGCGCAAAAACTGCCACGACAGGCGCCGCGGCGGCAGTGACTCAAGCGGCGCGCTCATTTACGCGGCTCCCGCAGCGGCCGTGTTTGGGCACAATTGAGCGGCCAAACTGGCGGCGCCGTACAAGCCCAGCTGCTCATTGAGCACCACATGCAGAGGTATGGATTGCAGCAGTTCGCGCATCGGCGGCTTATTCACAAAGGCCTCAAGCACCTTTGGGCTTTGCAGAAAGCTGAGCATTTTCGGTGCTATGCCCCCGCTCAGGTACAACCCACCATGGGCCAAGCTGAGCAGTGCCAAATTACCCGCGCTGGCGGCAAAGATTTGCGCAAACAGCGCCAATGCGGCGCAGGCCAATGGCGCGTGTTGCTCGGCGGCCAGCGAGATCGCCCGCGCACTCAAGGATTGCGGGGTAAGCAGCACCCCAAAGCCTGCCAGAAAGCTGTAAATCCGCTCCAGACCCCGGCCACACAACAGCAACTCCTGGCTGACCCGCCCGTAAGCGCTTTGCAGGGCTTGGCAGAGGGCCAATTGCTCAGGGCCTTGCGGGGCAAAATCGGCCAACCCACCCTGACTCGGCAAGGCCTGCCAAAGCCCTGCGCAGGGCACCAGCAGCGCCATGCCCAAGCCGGTGCCGGCGCCCATTAAGGCGCGCACACCATCGGCCTGCGGCACCCCGGCTTGCAAGGTACACAGATCGGTTGTGGGCAAGGTATTGAGGCCATAGGCCTGGGCGGCAAAATCATTCAACAAGCGCACTGTGGCGATGCCAAATTGCGTACTGAGACGCTCGGCATCCAGCAACCACGGCAGGTTGGTCATCTGTACATGGTGGCCCTCAAGCGGGCCGGCGACGGCGATACAAGCCACATCAGGCTGCTCGTCAGGGCCGAGAAAAACCTCAAGCAAGGCCTCCAGGCTCGGGTAGTCATGGCCTAAAAAGCTTTGCTGACGGATACAGCGCCAACCCGTGGCGCAAGGCTCACCCAACAACAGGCGGGTCTGGGTACCGCCAATATCGGCTGCCAGAAAAATCATCCTCACCCCCATGGGTTGTGGCCGTTAACTCGCCAGCGGCCAGCCCTGTGAACAAGGCCCGGCGCCGATAATGGCCATCAGTTTGAGGCGCTACAACTAAGCAATGCTGCTCACTGGCCGAGCACTACAGACTGCGTGAACACGACTGCGCCAGGTTGCGCGCCGCCGGGTTACCAGAGTCGCTAGTTACTCGGCGGTCAGCGCCGCCAAGGCTTTTTCCACCGCGTCGATCAGGCTGGGATCGTCGGTGCTGGTGCGCGGGGAGAAGCGTGCCAGCACCCGGCCGTCCGGGCCAAGTAGAAACTTTTCGAAATTCCAGCTGATGTCACCGGGAAACTCGGCGCCCTCGCCCGCCAATAAGCGGTACAGCGGGTGACGCCCCGGGCCGTTGACCTCAAGCTTGCTGCTGAGCGGGAAAGTGACTCCGTAATTGAGGCTGCAAAACTTGCCGATTTCGTCTTCGCTGCCCGGCTCCTGCTCGGCAAACTGGTTGCACGGCAAACCCAACACATGAAAACCCTGGGCGTGATACTGCTGATACAAGGCTTGCAGCCCGGCATATTGCGGCGTCAGGCCGCATTTGGAGGCAACGTTCACCACCAGTAAAACGTGACCCTTGAATGTCGAAAGCGGCAGATCCTGGCCGTCTAGCGCACGCAGATTGAGGTCGTGAAAGGCACTCATGTAGATCTCCCTGTAAATCCTTGCGGACAAAAAAAGCGCCCTCAGGCGCTTTTTTCGCAGCTTGTTATCGCCTTGTCTCAGCTTAGCAGCTGATCAATCAGTGGTGGTGACCACCCTCGCCATGGATGTGACCATGGGCCAGTTCTTCGGCGCTGGCATCACGGACGCTGACGATTTTTACGGCGAAGGTCAAACGCTGACCGGCCAATGGGTGATTGCCATCGACAATCACGTCATCGCCATCCAACTCGCGAACGGTAACGATTTGCATGCCGCCATCGGGACCTGAGGCATGAAACTGCATGCCCACTTCCATTTCTTCAACGCCTTCGAACATATCGCGACCCAGGGTCGCAACCAGCTCGGCGCTGTACTCGCCGTAGGCATCTTGCGGCTCAACCGAAACAGTCAGCTCGTCGCCGGCTTGCTTGCCTTCAAGGGCTTTTTCCAGGCCAACGATGATGTTACCTGCGCCTTGCAGATAGGCCAGCGGTGCGCCGCCAGCAGAGCTATCGATCACCTCACCGGCATCGTTGGTCAGGGTATAGTCGATAGAGACAGCCTTATTGGCAGCGATCAGCATGGGGCTTAACCTTTTGCGAAAGAATAAAGAACGGACAAGTTTAACCAAGGCCCCGACTGAAAGCGAACCAAGCGCTGACCAACGGATGCAAATCTGCCGAGATGAACAGCTTTTGGATCAGCCAGCATTGGTCACTCATGACGCGCTAAGCAGCATCAAGCCCGCTAGCGCGACACCGCTACCACGCCTACTTGATTTCCATCAGGACGCTGACGGCTACTGGGTGGCAAGCTTGTCGTGCGGCCATACCCAGCATTTACGCCACCAACCACCGTGGCAAAACCGGGCCTGGGTGATGGCAGCCGCGCAACGCCAAGCTAGGCTGGGAGAACCTTTCCCCTGCGGCTGGTGTGCTCAGCAAGCGGCTGATTCGATCAATCAAGACGAGAATGACTGATGCCTTCAGGCACTATTTTAGTAATCAACTGCGGCAGCTCATCGATCAAGTTCGCTTTGGTTAACCCGGATGCTCAGGCGTTTGCCTTGAGCGGGCTGGCCGAACGCCTCGGCTCGCCAGACGCTGTATTGCACTGGCAAGCGGCCGGGCAAAAGCACCGTCAGGCGATTGCTGACGCCGATCACCGCGCGGCATTGGCGCAATTGCTGGCGCTGGTGCAGCAAGCGGCCGGCGAGCAACTACTGGGCATTGGCCACCGAGTGGTGCACGGCGGCGAGCACTTCACCCGCGCCAGCGCCATCAACCCGCAGACCTTGGCGGCGATTCGCGCCACGGCACCGCTGGCACCGCTGCACAATCCGGCCAACTTGCAGGGCATAGAAGCGGCGCTGGCGCTGTTCCCCGAGCTGCCGCAGGTGGCGGTATTTGACACCGCTTTTCATCAAAGCCTGCCCGAACATGCCTATCGCTATGCCTTGCCCGAGGTGCTGTACCGCGAGCACGGTGTGCGCCGCTATGGTTTCCATGGCACCAGCCACCGCTATGTGAGCCTGCGCGCCGCCGAATTGAGCGACTTGCCGGTGACTGATAGCAGCTGGCTGTCGGCGCACCTGGGCAATGGCTGCTCGACCTGCGCCATAGTCAACGGCCAGAGCCGCGACACCAGCATGGGCCTGACGCCCCTGGAGGGCTTGGCCATGGGCACCCGCAGTGGTGACGTCGACCCGAACCTGTTTGGCCACTTAGCCCGCACCCTGGACTGGAGCCTGGAACAGATCGAACACATGCTCAATCACGACAGCGGCCTGCTCGGTTTGTCGGGCTTGTCCAATGACATGCGCAGCCTCGAGCAAGCCCGCGCCCAAGGGCATCCGGGCGCCACCCTGGCGATTGAGGTGTTTTGCTACCGGCTGGCCAAATCCCTGGCGGCCATGGGGTGCGCCCTGCCGCGGCTGGACGGGCTGATTTTTACCGGTGGCATTGGCGAAAACTCAGCCTTGGTGCGCAGCAAAACCCTCGAGCATTTACAGCTGCTCAACCTGCAGCTGGACCCCGCCGCCAACCTCGCCTGCGTCGGCGGTAACAGCGGGCCGATCCAGCGCGCCGGCTACCCACGGGTGCTGGTGATTGCCACCAATGAAGAACGGCAGATCGCACTCGACAGCCTCGCGGCGATCAACGCCGCGCCGCTGAAATAAGGCTATGTCCCAGTTACGCGTTACCGCGTGCGGGGGCCGACTTGTCGGCGATGGACTCTGTGTAGGGTGGGCTTTAGCCCACCAATATTACGGCGTTCAGGGGCGGTGGGCTGAAGCCCACCCTACAAATCGCGCTTCAACATCTAGCTGAGACATAGCCCAAAACAAGGACTCTCCATGCATACCTTTCTTATTGTCCCCACCGGCTTTGGCGTCGGTCTGACCTCCATCAGCCTCGGCCTGGTGCGGGCGTTAGAGCTGGCCGGCTTGAAGGTCGGTTTTTGCAAACCGATTGCCCAGCAGCACGACGGCGACTCGGGCCCCGAGCGCTCCAGCGAGCTGATCGCCCGCACCCATGGTTTGAAATCGCCCACACCGCTGGAGCGGGCCTATGTTGAGCGGCGCCTGGGCGATGGCCAGCTGGATGAGCTGCTGGAGGAAATCATCAACCTGCACCAGCAAGCGGCCGCCGGGCACGATGTGGTGATAGTCGAGGGCATGGTGCAAACCCGCCAGGCCAGTTACGCCGGACAGATCAATCAGCACCTGGCCAAGAGCCTGGATGCCGAGGTGATTCTGGTTTCAGCCGCCGAGTCGGAAAACCTCACCGAACTGTTCGACCGGATCGAAATTCTGATGCAGATGTTTGGCGGCGCCAAAGCCCCGAAAGTGCTGGGGGTGATCCTCAATAAAGTCCGCTACGAAGGCGCCGTCGCCGAGTTCACCCGGCGTTTACCGGAACTCGCCAGCCTGCAAGGCGGCGCGCCGCTACGCCTGCTCGGCAGCATCCCCTGGCAGAGCCAGCTCAACGCCCCGCGCACCCGTGACGTGGCCGACTTGCTCGGCGCCAACGTACTGAACGCCGGGGACTATGAACAACGCCGGGTGCAGCAAATTATGCTCTGCGCCCGTGCCGTGCCCAATACCGTGCAACTGCTCAAGCCCGGCGTGCTGGTGGTGACGCCAGGGGATCGCGACGACATTATTCTGGCCGCCAGCCTGGCCAGCATGAACGGCGTGCCACTCGCCGGCTTGCTGCTGTGCAGCGACTTTGCCCCCGACCCACGGATCATGGAGCTCTGTCAGGGCGCACTGAACGCCGGGCTGCCAGTGCTAACGGTGGCGACCAACTCCTACGACACCGCCACCAACCTCAACCGGATGAACCAGGAAATCCCCATCGATGACCGCGAGCGCGCCGAGTTGGTCACCGAGTTCGTCGCCAGTCACATCGACCATGAGTGGTTGCGCCTGCGCTGCGGCAGCCCCCGCGAGCCACACCTGTCGCCCGCCGCGTTTCGCTATCAGCTGGTTAAACAGGCGCAAGCGGCCAACCTGCGCATCGTCCTGCCCGAAGGCTGTGAGCCGCGCACCATCCAGGCCGCGGTCATCTGCCAAAGCCGTGGCATTGCCCGCTGCGTGCTGCTGGGCAATCCGCTAGAGGTACAAGCCGTCGCCAAAGCCCTGGGCATTGAATTGCCCGAGGGCCTGGAAGTTCTCGACCCAGAGTTGATTCGCAAGCGCTATGTGGCGCCCATGGTGGAGTTGCGCAAAGGCAAGAACCTCAATGCGCCGATGGCCGAGCAACAACTGGAAGATTCGGTGGTACTGGGCACCATGATGCTGGCGCTGGATGAAGTGGACGGTCTGGTTTCCGGCGCCATCCACACCACCGCCAACACCATTCGCCCGGCGCTGCAGCTGATCAAGACCGCGCCGGGCTACCAGCTGGTGTCCTCGGTGTTTTTCATGCTGCTGCCTGATCAGGTGGTGGTCTACGGCGATTGCGCGGTGAACCCCGACCCGAACGCCGCCGAGCTGGCGGAAATCGCCCTGCAAAGTGCCGCGTCCGCCACCGCCTTCGGCATCGAGCCACGGGTGGCGATGATCAGCTACTCCACCGGCGACTCCGGCACCGGCAGCGAGGTGGAGAAAGTCCGTGAAGCCACCCGCCTGGCCCGCGAGCGTCAGCCACAGTTGCTGATCGACGGCCCGCTGCAATATGACGCCGCCGCGATTGCCAGTGTCGGCCAACAAAAGGCCCCCAATAGCCCGGTGGCCGGCCGCGCCACGGTGTTTATCTTCCCCGACCTGAATACCGGCAACACCACCTACAAGGCGGTGCAGCGCAGCGCCGACTGCGTCAGCGTTGGCCCCATGCTGCAAGGTTTACGCAAGCCGGTGAACGACTTGTCCCGCGGCGCACTGGTCGACGACATCGTCTACACCATCGCGCTGACAGCCGTACAGGCGGCCAATATGTCGGAGAAAACCGAGTAAAGCCGCTAACCATGCAGGCATTTACGCCAATCTAACGCAACCATACCGGCGACAGGCTTGCAGTTCAGGCTACAAGCGTTAACCTGTGCGACGCTTTAGGCTGCGGCGTTTGTGCTGCGCAACCATTGACCGATTCAGGGCGCTTAGACGCCGAACTTCAAAGGTTTAACTCGATGCTAGGTTTTCTTCCGGCGCCGCTGCGCGGCGTACTGGCCAGCTTAACGCTGGCGCTCAACACCCTGATTTTCTGCTGGCCGCTGTTTATCGGTGCGCTGTTCAAAGCCGTCTTGCCGTTCCAGGCCGCACGCCGGGTAATCAACCACGCGGTGCACGCCTCCGCCAATGCCTGGATCTCGGTCAACAGCGCCTGGATGTACCTGGTGCAGCCGATTCAGTGGGACGTTAAGGGCCTGGAAAAGGTCAACCTGCGCGACTCCTACCTGGTCACCAGTAACCACCAGACCTGGGTGGATATTCTGATCCTGCAGCACTTGCTCAATCGCCGGGCGCCGTTTCTGAAGTTCTTTCTCAAGCAGCAGCTGATTTGGGTACCGGTGATCGGTCTGTGCTGGTGGGCGCTGGAATTCCCTTTCATGAAACGCTTCAGCAAGCACTACCTGGCCAAACACCCGGAAAAACGCGGGCAAGACATGGCCACCACCCGCAAGGCCTGCGAGCGCTACAAAACCAACCCGGTGTCGGTGTTCAACTTCCTCGAAGGCACGCGCATGACGGCGGCCAAGCAGGCGCAGCAGAACTCGCCCTTCACCTACCTGCTCAAGCCCAAGGCCGGCGGCATCGCCTTTGTGCTGGACGCCATGGGCGAACAACTGGCCTCCATGCTCAACGTCACCATTCACTACCCCAACGGCACCCCGACCTTCTGGGACCTGCTCTGCGGGCGCTTGCAGCGGGTGGTGGTGCGCTTCGAACAGGTCGAAATCCCCAAGCAGTTTATCGGCAAGAACTACGACCAGGACGATGCATACAAACTGGCATTCCAGCAGTGGGTCAATCAACTCTGGGAAGACAAGGACGCCCAACTCGGCCGTCTGCATCAAGAGTTTCCGCAGACGCCGCAGCACTAACAGTGCCAACATAAAAAAGCCCGGCGCAATCAATGGCCGGGCTTTTTTGCTGCTGCTGGAAAACTGTTTAAGCGCGGGCAGCCGCCAGGATCAGCTGCTTCATCTCCACCACTGCGGCTTTAAAGCCGACAAACAGCGCATGGGCCACCACCGCGTGGCCGATGTTCAGCTCATTGATCCCAGGGATCGCCGCCACTGCTTCGACGTTGTGATAGTGCAGGCCATGGCCGGCGTTGACGATCAGGCCATGGGCCAGGCCGCAGGCGACGCCCTCACGGATGCGCGCCAGCTCGGCAGCAAGCTCGACGGGGGTCTGGGCATCGGCGTAACGGCCGGTGTGCAGTTCGATGGCCGGCGCGCCGACACGCTTGGCCGCCTCGATTTGCGCAGGTTCAGCATCGATAAACAGCGAGACCTCGCAACCGGCCCGCGCCAAACGCTCGATCGCCGCACTAATACGCGCCTCCTGACCAGCCACATCGAGGCCGCCTTCGGTGGTCAGCTCCTGACGAGTCTCGGGCACCAGACAGACATGGGCCGGGCGGATCTCTTCGGCGAAGGCCAGCATCGACTCGGTTACGCCCATCTCGAAGTTCATCCGCGTCTGCAGCACCTCTTTGAGCACCCGCACGTCGCGTTCCTGAATATGCCGGCGATCTTCGCGCAGGTGCACGGTGATGCCATCGGCACCGGCCTCTTCGGCGTCCAGCGCCGCCTTGACCGGGTCGGGGTAACGGGTACCGCGAGCCTGACGCAAGGTGGCGACGTGGTCGATGTTGATCCCCAGCAGAATGCGCGTTGCGTCAGTCACGAATGGATTCCTTAAAGTTACTGAATACGATTGTTTACTTGCAGGTTAACGAACAACTCGCGACTGACCAGCGGCTTGCCACCCAAGTGCGGCGCCAAGGCTTGCCGCATCAACCGTTTAGCCGCCGATAAGGCACCGGGAGCAGACCAGTCAGCGCTGGCCATGGCCAATAAATCGCCCCCCTGAAAGACCCCAGGCTGCAGCTGCGCCACCGGTTCAAAACCGGCATCCGCGTGCAGGCGATACAGCCTCTGCGCCTCTATCGCCTGCCCATGCAGGTCTTGATCGAGGGCAAAACCATAGCCTAACTCGTCCAGCAGGCGCCATTCAAAAGCCCGCAATAAAGGCTCCAGCGGCCGCTTGGCCGCCAGGGCCAGAATGGTCAGACGGTAGTGTTCGAACAGTGCGGGGTGCGGGTCTTCGGCGGGCAACAAGCGAATCAACAGCTCGTTTAGGTACAGGCCGCTAAACAGCTCATAGCCCTGCAGCAAATTAGGAATGCCGGCACTTTCCAGCCGGCCAATGGTTTTCAGCTCGCCACGGCCGCGCAACTCGACTTCCAGTGGCACAAAGGCCCGCGCCAGACTGCCGGCCTTGCCGCGCGCGCTGCGCAGCACCGCCCGCAGGCGGCCTTGCGGCGTGAGCAGATCAACCAGGGCACTGCTTTCGCGATAGGCCCGACTGTGCAGGACGAAAGCCGGCTGCGCCTGGCTGAACATGGCTTAGAACCTGATTTGGTTAGATGTCGCCGTAGCCTAGCGAGCGCAGGGCGCGCTCATCGTCAGACCAGCCACTTTTAACTTTAACCCAGAGATTGAGCATGACCTTGGAGTCGAACAGCACTTCCATGTCCTTGCGCGCCTCCATGCCGATGCGCTTGATCCGCTCGCCACTGTCACCAATGATGATTTTCTTCTGACCGTCGCGCTCCACCAAAATCAGTGCATGGATATGCAGGGTGCGGCCTTGTTGCTTGAACTCTTCGATCTCGACGGTGATCTGGTACGGCAACTCGGCGCCCAGCTGGCGCATAATTTTCTCACGCACCAGTTCGGCGGCCAAAAAGCGGCTGGATCTATCGGTGATCTGATCTTCCGGGAAGAAGTGCTCACACTCAGGCAGGTTCTCGGCCACCAGTTTTTCCAGGGTGTCGAGGTTATGCCCCTGCTGGGCCGAGATAGGCACGATAAAAGCCTTGGGCAACTGCTGCTGCAACCATTCCAGATGCGGCATCAATTGGGCTTTGTCGTCGATGCGATCGGTTTTATTGATCGCCAGAATCACCGGCCCCTGCACATATTGGATGCGCTCAAGAACCATTTGGTCTTCATCTGTCCAGCGGGTGCGATCGACCACGAAGATCACCACATCGACGTCTTTCAACGCCGCCGAGGCGGTTTTGTTCATATAGCGATTCAGGGCTTTCTCGCCATTTTTGTGCAGCCCAGGGGTATCCACGTACACCGCCTGCACCGCACCTTCGGTCTTGATCCCGAGCATGTTGTGCCGGGTGGTCTGGGGTTTGCGCGAGGTGATCGCCAACTTCTGACCGAGAATATGGTTAATCAGCGTCGACTTGCCGACGTTGGGGCGCCCGACGATGGCGACATAGCCGCAACGCGATACCCCTGTGGTTGGCGCGTCAGTGCCTGGCTCGATAGTGTCACTCATGGTCGTTCTCCACACCCAAGGCAATCAGAGCTGCCGCTGCCGCTACTTGCTCGGCAATTCGGCGGCTGGCGCCCTGACCACGGGTCTTGTCATTCAAAAGGGCAATCTGGCATTCAACCAGAAAGATCCGGCAATGCGGCTCCCCCTGAATATCCACCACTTCATACTGCGGTAACTCGCAGGCCCGCGATTGCAGAAACTCCTGCAAGCGGGTTTTTGGGTCTTTGTTGGTATCCACCAGAGTTAGGCCGGCCAGCTCACCCGTCAACCAGGCCAGCACGCGCTCACGAGCAGCGTCCATACCAGCATCCAGATAGATGGCGCCGATCAAGGCTTCCAGGGCATCGGCCAGAATCGATTCACGGCGAAAGCCACCGCTCTTCAACTCACCGGAACCCAGGCGCAAATACTCACCCAAGTCAAAACCGCGGGCCAACACCGCCAGGGTTTCGCCCTTGACCAAACGCGCCCGCAAGCGCGACAGCTGACCTTCGCGGGCCAACGGGAAACGCACAAACAGCTCCTCACCGGCGACGAAGTTAAGGATCGCATCGCCGAGAAACTCCAGCCGCTCATTGTTGAGCCCGGCAAAGCTGCGATGGGTCAGGGCCAGGATCATTAGCTCCTGGTCTTTAAAGGTATAACCGAGCTGGCGCTGTAAACGCGCCAATGATGAACTTGCCGCAGTAGAAGAACTCACGGCATGCGCACGCGAAATTCTTTGTCGAAGCGCGCCACCAGATCGAGGTTCTCGATCAAGGGCTCACGGGTTTCGTATTTCAGGTGCGCCCGAAACTCGTTGTCTTCGATGACCACCGTAAGGATCTCATCCAACTTAAGATCACGAATGGCATTGATCGTCATGCTTTTGCTGATATGGCTGTAGAACTCTGGAACTGTGCGTATGTCTGCCGCTTTATCGGTCTCAACCGAGGTAATGGCTTTTTGCAGCGCGTTGTAATCCAGATAATGCGGAACCATCTTAAATACCGCGCTGGCAAGAAACGCCACCAGCGCCAGCATGGTCATCCAGCCCAGCACCGACATCCCTTTCTGTGAATATGCAAATCTCATAATCGACCTCAATTGCAAAGTAGTTGAATGCCCAGAGGGCTAAACAAAACTATATAAGCTAAAAATCTTGTTGCCTGCGAGTAAGCCGATTTTTCTAGCGAATCAGGCCCACGCGGGAAAAACTTGGCACGTTGTGTAGCTTAGGTTCAGGCCAGGTAAGCCAGATGGCAAAGGCCTTGCCGACAATATTTTGGTCGGGAACCATGCCGAGCAATTCTCTAGGGATCTTCTGATCATTCCACAGACGGCTGTCGTTGGAGTTATCGCGATTGTCACCCATCATGAAGTAGTGCCCTTGAGGCACTTGCCACTCGCCGGCGCCGACGTGATAACGATTCATCTGTTTGCGAATGCGGTGTTCAATAGCGCCCAGTTGTTCGGTGTATTGCGCCGAACTGCCCAAGCTTCCCGCCTCTTCGCCGAGCAACTGCTCGGCAACCGGCTGATCGTTAACGAACAAACGGCCATCGGCGTTATAGCGAATCTTATCGCCCGGCAGCCCCACGACCCGCTTGATGTAATTGACACTCGGCTCGCTCGGGTAGCGAAACACCATGACATCGCCACGCTGCGGATTACCGACTTCAATCACCTTGCGGTCCAGCACCGGCAAACGAATGCCATAAGCAAACTTATTCACCAGAATAAAGTCGCCGACCTCAAGGGTCGGCAACATCGAACCAGATGGAATTTGAAACGGCTCGAGTAAAAACGAACGCAGCACCAAGACTATGGCCAGCACCGGAAAGAATGACTTGCCGTACTCCACCAGCAAGGGTTCTTTGTTCAGGGTCTCCAGTACCGCCTGATCCGGTTCAATCACCTGGGCGCTATAGCCAGCAATGGCTTTGCGCCGTTTAGGTGCCAGCAACAGCAAATCAAACAAGGCCAAGGCGCCGCAAACAGCCACGGCGATGACCAGTAACAGTGGAAAATTCAACGACATAGCCCGTAACCATCCAAGTGTTTAGCTATCCAACCTGAGCACTGCAAGGAAGGCTTCCTGTGGAATTTCCACGTTACCGACTTGCTTCATGCGTTTTTTACCGGCTTTCTGCTTCTCCAGCAGTTTGCGTTTACGGCTCACATCACCGCCGTAACACTTGGCCAGCACGTTCTTCCTGAGCGCTTTAACGGTGGTGCGCGCAACAATCTGTCCGCCGATTGCCGCCTGAATCGCCACATCAAACATCTGCCGCGGGATCAGTTCTTTCATCTTCTCGGTCAACGCGCGGCCTTTGTAATGGGCGTTGTCGCGATGCACGATCAGCGCCAAGGCATCGACCTTGTCGCCGTTGATCAACACATCCAGCTTGACCAAACTGGCCGACTGGTAGCGATCGAAGTGGTAATCCAGCGAAGCGTAGCCACGGCTGACCGATTTGAGACGGTCGAAGAAGTCCAGTACCACTTCGTTCATTGGCAAGTCGTAACGGATCTGCACCTGCGAGCCGAGAAACTGCATATCGCGCTGCACGCCGCGCTTCTCGATACACAGGGTAATGACGTTACCCAGATGCTCCTGCGGAACCAAGATATTGGCCTGCACGATCGGCTCGCGCATATCTTCGACGCCGGCCAGATCCGGCATTTTCGACGGGTTATCGACGTAAATCGTCTCACCGTTTTTCATCAGCAATTCGAAAATTACCGTCGGCGCGGTGGTAATCAGGTCGAGGTCGTACTCGCGTTCCAGACGCTCCTGGATGATTTCCATGTGCAGCATGCCGAGGAAACCGCAACGAAAGCCAAAACCCAAGGCATCCGAGCTTTCCGGCGAATACTGCAAGGAGGAGTCATTCAGGGTGAGTTTTTGCAGCGCGTCGCGGAAATCTTCAAAATCTTCCGAGCTGACCGGGAACAAACCGGCATACACCTGCGGCTGAATCCGCTTAAAGCCGGGCAATACATCCACATCTGGAGTAGTGCTGAGGGTTAGGGTATCGCCCACTGGCGCGCCGTGAATGTCTTTGATGCTGGCGATGATAAAACCCACTTCGCCGGCTTTTAGATCAACGGTTTCGGTGTGCTTGGGGCTGAACACCCCGACACTGTCGACCAGATGGATCTTGCCGGTGGATTTCACCAGAATCTTGTCGCCCTTTCTGACCCGACCATGACGCACCCGCACCAACGAGACCACGCCCAGGTAGTTATCGAACCAGGAGTCGATAATCAGCGCCTGCAGCGGCGCCTCGATATCGCCGGTCGGCGCCGGGATGGTCTCGACCAGACGTTCCAACACCTCCAGCACTCCCATACCGCTCTTGGCGCTACAGGCCACGGCGTCGGTGGCGTCGATGCCGATAATTTGTTCGATTTCTTCTTTAACCTTGTCTGGATCGGCCTGCGGCAGATCCATCTTGTTCAACACCGGCATGACCTCAAGGCCCTGCTCGATGGCGGTGTAGCAGTTGGCCACCGATTGCGCCTCGACACCTTGGCCGGCATCGACCACCAGCAGCGCGCCTTCACAGGCGGCCAAGGAGCGGCTGACCTCATAGGTGAAGTCCACATGGCCTGGGGTATCGATGAAGTTCAGCTGATAGGTTTTGCCGTCTTTAGCGGTGTAATAGAGGGTGACGCTGTGGGCCTTGATGGTGATACCGCGCTCACGCTCAAGGTCCATCGAGTCGAGCACCTGAGCCTCCATTTCACGCGCAGACAAACCGCCGCACATCTGAATAAAGCGGTCAGCCAGTGTCGACTTGCCGTGGTCAATGTGCGCGATGATGGAGAAATTGCGGATATGGCTCAGATCACTCACGGATCAACACTCAAAAAGGCCGCAGGCAGACTGCCCGCCGAAAATAGCCCGCAAGTGTACCTGAAGGCCGGCCTCAGCGTCACGCCAGGGGGCTGATCGGTGCTAAAAGCCGCGCACAAAAAAGGACGGCACACAGGCCGCCCTCTTCAGCACTTTGACGATTTTACTCGGTCAACTTGAAGGTAATAAAACTGGCGCGCCCCTCGCGCAGCACCCGCATCGACACCGAACGGTTCATCGGCAACGCCTTGGCCACGGCCGCGAAAGATTTACTCGAATCGATCGCCTGATTGTTCAGATGGGTAATCACGTCCCCGACGCGCACCCCCATTAAGGCTGCCGGCCCCTCCAGGACATTCTTAACCAGCACGCCACTTTTCAGGTCAAGGGCGCTTTTTTGCTCAGGGGTTAACTCAACCACCACCAAGCCGAGGCGATTATTACTGACCGCCGGACCGGATGCCTCACTGGCGGCGAGCACTTCATCATCCTCAGGCAAGGCGCCAACGGTCATTTGCAGGGTTTTGCGCTCCCCCGCACGGACCACATCCAGCTCAGCCTTCTCACCCGCTTTGAGCGCACCGACCAAATGTGGCAGATCCGCCGACATGATGATCGGCTGGCCATTCAAGTTCAAAATTACATCGCCGGCCTGCAAACCACCTTTGGCAGCAGGCCCCTCCGGCATCACCTGAGCCACCAGGGCGCCGGCCGGCTTATCCAGACCAAAGGACTCGGCCAGGTCCTTGTTGACCTCCTGAATCACCACGCCCAACCAGCCGCGACTGACCTTGCCGGAGGCTTTAAGCTGATTGGCCACATCCATGGCCACGTCGATCGGGATGGCGAATGACAAGCCCATAAAGCCGCCCGAGCGGGTGAAGATTTGCGAGTTGATGCCCACCACGTCGCCGTCCAAATTGAACAACGGCCCGCCGGAGTTACCCGGATTAATCGCCACATCAGTTTGAATAAAAGGTACATAGTTTTCGTTGGGCAAGCTGCGACCCTTGGCCGAAACGATGCCGGCAGTGGCCGAGTGATCGAAGCCAAAGGGCGAACCGATGGCCAGCACCCACTCACCAACCTTCAAGTCTTCAGACTTACCCAGTTTCAGGGTTGGCAGGTCTTTACCGGCAATTTTCAGCAATGCCACGTCGGTACGCGGATCGCCGCCGATCAATTTGGCTTCAAGCTCACTGCGATCGGCCAGGCGCACGACTATTTCATCGGCCCCAGTGACCACGTGATTATTGGTCAAGATATAACCATCGGCGGAAATGATAAAACCCGAGCCCAGCGATTGCGCCTCACGCTGACGACCACCGGGGTTACGTGGCTGCTGCGGCAGGCCCCGCTCGAAGAACTCGCGAAACTCGGGCGGTAGACCTTCTAAATTGGGGATCTGCTGACCACTGGCGGCGGCCGCACGCTGGGTGACTTTCTGCCGGGTGCTGATGTTCACCACCGCAGGCGAGGCGGCCTCGACCATCTTGGTAAAGTCTGGCAAATCGGCGCGAGCTAGCAGCGCCTGACTCATCAACAACACTGCAGCCACGGCGCAGCTATAGGTTTTTAACTTAAGCATTTAGGCATAAACCCCTGATCGACACGATAAATCCACGAATTAACAGCTCAACGGCGCACCCAAAAGGGCCCGCAGTACCACCGGTTGCAGCGCCGGATCATCGGCGTGACGCCGACTGTGCCCGCGCACCAACAAGCCCGCCGCCAGCAATCCAAGCAGCCCTGCAGCGATACTCCACGGCTCGCCAAGAGCAAAATAGTCGGCGCCCAAAGCGCCCGCAAACAAGCCAAGCAAGGGCAGCAGGTACACCAGCAACGAGCTACGCAGTAACGCATCCTCGCGCAGCCCGATAATCACGTTATCGCCGACCCTCAGTTGCAGGTCGGTCAAGACCCGAACAGTGCCGCGCCGGCTGCTAATGGCCAGCTTATCCAGCAAGCCCTGGCCGCAGCCGGCATTCGCCGAACAACTGGAACAGGTGCTCTTGCGCAAGGTTTCGACCCAAACAGCGCCCTCTTCCAGACCAACCACCCGTCCCGGCTCCTCAATCATGGCGTCGCCTGCTCGGCCACCAAACCCATCGACAAGGCCACGCGCTCAGCGGCGATCAACGGTACCTCGCCCACCACAGTGACCATTACCGGCCCACTGACGCCTTGCCTTTGCTGAGAAACCACCACAGTCGGCCCCAGCTGACGATGCATGTTCTCAATCTCAGTGCCAGGCGATGCCTCGATAAACACCGAGAACTGGGCCAAGCCATCACTAAACAACAGCCAGGTCAGCGGCTCACTCGCGCTCTGCGCAATGCGCTGCTCGGTGCTGGTTAAATTAAAGCCCGGTGGCAGCCAGCTTGCCTGCCAAGGGCTGACAACCGCAGGTGCGGCGGGCGCCACCGGCACGGCCACACAATCGGCGCCAGGCTGCAACGCTGCATCACTGAGCGCGTCGCGGCTATCTAATTGAGTGAACTGAAAACGCTCAAGTAACTGACCCTGTTCATTGAGCAACAAGGATTTGAGCGCCAAGCCGGTTTGCTGATCCAGATGCAGTTCAAGACCGTAGCGGTATTGATCGCGCGGCAGCAACGCCAGCACTACTGCGGCATGCCCGGCCACCCGTGACTGACCAAGAATGCGTAAATCATAGTGGGCAGCCAATTGCGCCGGCCGCAGCTGTTGCATCACCAGCCCCGACACCGACGCCCGCTGCTCGACCTGCGGACTGCTGATGCATTGCAGCTGAGCATCGAGACGCACCATCTCCTGCAAGGGACCATCCAATTGCAGCAAGCGCTCACGCACCTGACCGCTGGCCTCAACCCGATGCCAAATCGCATGGGTCGAGAAGCTGCCGTTACGCTCGTAGACAAAAGTGCCTTGATAGCTATGTTGCTGCTCGGCAGTCTGCAACCGCTCCAACCAGGCTTGCGCCGTATCCGCCGGTAGCGCGGCAGCCTGCGCCGGCACCGCCAGCCAAGCGGTCAGCAAAAACGTCCCGAGCCTGCCCATCACGAAACTCAGCGATTTTCCAAACTGGCGGCGCGTGCATAGGGCACCGCCGTTTGACTGCCGGCCGCCGCAGCTTGTTGCGCATGTTGACGAACATAAGCCGGCAAGCGTTGTTGCTGCCACGTCAGCTCAGCAGTGCGCGCCGCATTTACCCGCACACCTTGCTCAGCACTGGCGTTGGCGTTGTACCCCGCCAAAATCGCCGGACCCTGCAGATGCGGTGCCGACAGCATTGGTTGAGCCGTGCTTTGCGCCAGTTGCGTGCTGGTGATGTCGTCCTGATTATACAAACGCACCCCAGCCAGTACGGCAACAGTCACCGAAGCCGCCACGGCCAAACGACCCAGCCCAGTCCAAGGCATACGACGTGCGACCTTCACCTGCGGCTCATCTGCCAACGCGGCCGAAACCTTCGCAGCCAGATCCAGGTGCGGCAGCAGCAACTCTTTATGCATCACCGCCCGGGCGACCTGATAACGGGCCCAGGTAGCACGCGTTTCACCCTCACCACTGACGGCCAGCAGCCGGCGCAATTCGAGCTCATCGGTTTCGTTATCCATTAATGCGGACAGCGATTCCTGCAAGGCTTGACCACTCATAACGTTTCCTCTCTCGGCTTGCGCCGCGCTATCAGGAATCCTGCAGTAACGGCTGCAGGGCTTTATCAACCGCTTCACGGGCGCGAAAAATTCGCGAACGTACAGTTCCAACCGGACAACGCATGACAGCGGCGATGTCCTCATAACTCAAACCATCAAACTCGCGCAGGGTTAAGGCCGTGCGTAAGTCTTCGGGCAAATTCGCAATCGCCCGATGGACAGTGGCTTCAATCTCATCGCGCAGCAGTAACCGCTCTGGCGACTCGATATCTTTCAGACCATGGTCGCCGTCATAAAATTCGGCATCCTCGGCACTTACATCTGTTTCCGGTGGTCGCCGACCACGCGACACTAGGTAGTTTTTCGCCGTGTTAATGGCGATACGGTACAGCCAGGTATAAAACGCACTGTCACCGCGAAAATTTGCCAGCGCCCGATAGGCCTTAATAAAGGCTTCTTGAGCAACATCCTGAGCCTCATGGGGATCGCGCACAAAACGCACGACCAACCCGAGAATCTTGTGCTGATACTTCAACACCAACAGATCAAAGGCTCGCTTATCACCGCGCTGTACGCGCTCGACAAGCTGCTGATCCTCTTCCTGGGTTTGCATGAACACTCCTCGTTAAGCGTGGGGGAGCGCTGCACCAGCCAACTCATCGGTCTGCAAAAATAGACCTGGCGGCGGTGCAAAAGTTCTCCCGGTTACGCAAGCTTGCTGCAGAATCCTTTCGACCCTGCCTGGCACCACACAGCCAAGCCCTTGCCCAGCTGCAGCGAGCATCTTATTGCAGTTGAGCAGAAATACTGCAATTCAAAAGCCAACAAACTAATTAACCCACATCCGCTATACAGCACGCGCCTCTGAGGCGCATTTTGGCAAAAAGTTCAAAAGCCGCTGACATCAACGTAGGCGCTACTGCACTGCCTGCCCACTCTATATACTGCGAGACGCTTTTTTGCGGATGCGGACATGAGCCAACAGTATCAACACGACGTTCTAATCATCGGCAGCGGGGCTGCTGGCCTGACCTTGGCCCTGACCCTGCCCACGCACCTGCGCATCTGCGTCCTGAGCAAGGGCGAGCTGGCCAATGGCTCAACCTACTGGGCACAAGGCGGGGTTGCCGCGGTGCTGGACGACGCCGACACCGTCGAGTCGCATGTCGAGGACACCCTCAATGCCGGCGGCGGCCTGTGCAGCGAAGCCGCCGTGCGCTTTACCGTGGAGCACAGCCGCGAAGCCATCGACTGGCTGATCGAACAAGGCGTGCCCTTCACCCGCGACGATGAAGAGCCCCGCGAGGATGGCGGCTTTGAGTTCCATCTGACCCGCGAAGGTGGCCATAGCCATAGGCGCATCATCCACGCCGCCGATGCGACGGGGGCGGCAATTTTCAACACGCTGCTGGCCGAGGCCAAGAAACGGCCAAATATTGAGCTGCTGGAACAACGCGTCGCCGTTGACCTGATTACCGAACGCAAACTCAGCCTGCCGGGCAAACGCTGCTTGGGCGCCTACGTGCTCAACCGCCAAACCGGCGAAGTCGACACCTACGGCGCCCGCTTTACGGCCCTCGCCTGTGGTGGCGCCGCCAAGGTTTACCTGTATACCAGCAATCCCGACGGGGCTTGCGGCGATGGCATTGCCATGGCCTGGCGCGCGGGCTGCCGGGTGGGCAACCTGGAATTCAATCAGTTTCACCCGACCTGCCTGTACCACCCGCAAGCCAAAAGCTTTCTGGTCACCGAAGCCCTGCGCGGCGAAGGCGCCCTGCTCAAACTACCCAATGGCCAGCGCTTTATGCAGCGCTTCGACCCGCGCGCCGAACTGGCTCCGCGCGACATAGTCGCGCGCGCCATCGACCACGAGATGAAACGCTTAGGGATTGACTGCGTGTACCTGGACATCAGCCACAAACCGGCCGAGTTCGTTAAAGCGCACTTTCCCACCGTTTACGAGCGCTGCCTGACCTTTGGTATCGACATCACTACCCAGCAGATTCCGGTGGTACCCGCGGCGCATTACACCTGCGGCGGCGTACTGGTCGACCAAGCCGGGCACAGCGATATTCCAGGCCTCTATGCCATAGGCGAAACCAGTTTCACCGGTCTGCATGGCGCCAATCGGATGGCCAGCAACTCGCTGCTGGAGTGCTTCGTCTACGCCCGTTCGGCGGCGGCGGATATTTGCCAGCAACTGGATCTGGTCGCCCCGCCACCCACCCTGCCGGGTTGGGACGCCAGCCAGGTGACCGACTCGGACGAGGACGTGATCATTGCGCACAACTGGGACGAGCTGCGGCGCTTCATGTGGGACTACGTCGGCATAGTGCGCACCAACAAACGCCTGCAACGGGCCGAGCACCGCGTGCGTTTATTGCTGGATGAAATTGATGAGTTCTACAGCAACTACAAGGTCAGCCGCGATCTGATCGAGTTGCGTAACCTGGCACAAGTCGCCGAGCTGATGATCCACTCGGCCATGCAGCGTCACGAGAGTCGCGGCTTGCATTACACCCTCGACTATCCCGAGCAACTGAGCGAGGCCCGCGACACTATTTTAGTGCCGCCCACCTACGTCGACTGAACTTCAACTGCAGCCGCAAGCGCCGGTGCAGGTCGTGCTTGAGTGCATCGCAGGGGATGCACAGGCCGCGCACCCGGCGCTCGCCGACCAGGCGAAAGTGCAACACCACAACTAGAGGCAACGCCAGGCTGCTGGGCCGCAACTGCACCGCCTGCCAGCCCAGCGCGGCATTAAACAACTGCCAGCCGGCCGCATCATGACGCACACCGGTGAACGCCTGGGGCGAGCCGAGCAGAATCTGCCGCGGCACACACCAGGCGGCGTGCAGCAGCGCAAACACGCCACCCAATAGCTGTGCCCACAGCGGCAACGCGGCCAGCACTAACGCCAGCAACGCCAATATCAGCGTCAGCAGATAGCCTGCCAGCAACAAGCGCGAGGCCTGCCAGTAGCATTCGAAGACCTTACTTGGGCTGGACACGGTCCAGAATCATCCGAACTATCACTTTCAGTTCCGGATCATCCGGCTCATCACGCTGCATAAACCAGCCGAACATGTCCTGGTCTTCACAGGTCAACAGTTGGCGATAACGCTGCTGGTTGGCTTCATCCAAAGTTGGAAACACCTCACGGACAAAAGGCACCAACAGCACGTCCAATTCCAGCATGCCGCGCCGGCTATGCCAAAACAGCCGGTTGAGTTCAGTCGCATCGACCATGCAGCAGTTCCTCGAGAGTGAGCATTAGCTTAAAAACAAAAATACAGACTGTGTGAAACCGTAGCGAGCGAAGGGTAGGCAAGGCGCAACGCAGCGAAGCGGAGTAACAACCTAAGGTTGGCCCGCAGGGCAAGCGAAGCGCAGTCAAAACAAGCAAGGACGCGGAGTTTACGAATTGTAAATGAGCAGTCCGAGCTTGTTTTTAACGCGGCATAACCGAGCGCAGTAGTTTTCACACAGTTTGAATAGAGCGGCATTATAACGATGCCAGGCTCTTGCCTGCACCCGCTGACAAGCCAGCGGCAGCACTCTATGATGACCACCCTGACTTTATTTTGCGAACCCAATGGCCGACCTCGCGTTTACCGACTTAGTTTCCACCGACTCGGCGCATACCGACTCCGCGTTCTTCTGCGCTTTGAGCCACGAAGGGCTGCTGGCCGTACGCGGCCCCGACGCCAACAAGTTGTTGCAGGGCCAGCTGACCTGCAACCTCAATTACCTCGATGAGCACAACGCCAGCCTGGGCGCGCGCTGCACCCCAAAAGGCCGGATGCTCTCCAGTTTTCGTATTCTTCAACAGGGCGATGGCTACCTGCTAGCCATGGCCACTGAGCTGTTGGCCGAACAACTGGCCGAGCTGCAAAAATACGCGGTGTTTTCCAAGTCCAAGTTAACCGACGAAAGCGCCCTCTGGGTGCGCTTCGGCCTGCACGGCGGCGACGCCGTACTGGCCAGCCTCGGCCTGGAACTGGCCGAGGCCAGCGACAGCATCGCCCGCCACGGCGAACTGCTGGCCGTGCGCCTGAGCGATGGCCGCAGTGAACTCTGGGCGCCCAGCGCCAGTGCCGAACGACTGCAGGCGCAACTGGCCGCGCAGTTGACAGCCGCCCCGCTCAATAGCTGGCTGCTGGCACAAGTACGGGCCGGCATCGGCCAAGTCTTCGGCGCCAGCCGCGAGACCTTTATTCCACAGATGATCAATTTGCAGGCCCTCGGCGGCGTCAGCTTCAAAAAAGGCTGTTACACCGGCCAGGAAATCGTCGCGCGCATGCAGTACCTGGGCAAGCTAAAGCGCCGCCTGTACCGCCTGAGCCTTATCGGCAATCACATCCCCGACGTCGCCACGCCAATTTTTTCACCGATTCACGCCAGCAGCGTCGGTGAAGTGGTATTGGCGGCCCAGGCCGGCGACGGCGTCGAACTTTTGGCCGTGCTGCAGGAAGACGCCCTCAATGATGGCCGCATTCACCTGGCCAGCCTCGAAGGCAGCGCACTGCAACGCTTGGAGCTACCCTACACATTAGATTCTGACCGTGAGATTCAGCGCTAGACCATTGCTGAGCACTACACTGCTGACTATTACCTTGATATGGCGACCCGCTTAACCGCCCGCCAGCACATGAGAGCCGAGATGAGCAAACTTGCCGACAAAGTCCAACAGGACCTGATCCAGGCCATCGAAAACGACGAACTGGTACTGCCAACCCTGCCGGAGGTAGCGCTCAAGGTTCGTGAAGCCGCCGAAAACCCGAACATCAGCACCCAGCAACTGAGCAAGGTGATCGGCAATGATGCGGCCCTCACCGCGCGGATCATCAAGGTGGTCAACAGCCCCTTGCTGCGCACCAGCAAGGAAATCACCGACCTGCAGATGGCCATCAACCGCCTCGGCATCAACTACACCTGTAACCTCGCCATCGGCCTGGCGATGGAGCAGATGTTCCAGGCCACCTCCGACGTGGTCGACCGCAAAATGCGTGAGATGTGGGCCAAGAGCACCGAGATCGCCGGCATCTGCCATGTACTGTGCAAGCAGTTCACCCGCCTGATGCCGGACCAAGCGACCCTGGCCGGGCTGATCCACCAGATTGGCGCCCTGCCGATTCTGGCGTATGCGGAAGACCACAACGACCTGCTCGCCGACTCCATCAGCCTTAACCACGTGATCGAGCAGATTCACCCGATCATCGGCGACAAGATACTGCGCACCTGGGCCTTCCCCGAGCAGCTGGCGATAGTCCCCAGCCAATACCTGGACTTCACCCGCAACTCGCCCAAGGTCGACTATGTCGACATAGTTCAGGTCGCCACCCTGCAAAGCTACATAGGTACCGAGCACCCCTACACCAAGCTCGACTGGAGCCAGATTCCGGCGTTCGCCAAGCTGGGCCTTGACCCCAGCAAAGACATGCACGAGGACGAAGACCTCTCGGCCGCCATGGAAGCAGCCATGGGCATGTTGCAATAAGCAGTGGCTAAATAGCGGTCGCGATTGGCGGCAAACGCCAATCGATGGCCGTCAGGCCATTCTGCTGGAGAAACTTATTGGTACGGCTGAAATGACCGTTACCGATAAAGCCGCGATAGGCCGACAAGGGCGATGGATGCACCGACTTCAGCACCAGATGCTTGCTGGCGTCGATGAGTTTTTCCTTGGTCTGCGCATGGGCTCCCCAGAGCAGAAACACCAGGTTTTCCTTGCTGGCACTGGCCACTTCAATGACCCGATCGGTGAAATGCTGCCAACCGGCCTTGGCGTGGGAACCGGCATCGGCCTGCTCCACCGTCAGGGTGGTATTGAGCAACAGCACCCCCTGCTCGGCCCAATGTTGCAGGCAGCCGTGGGCGGCAATGTCGATATTCAGGTCGCGCTTGAGCTCTTTATAGATATTCAACAACGACGGTGGCGTTGGCACCCCAGGCTGCACCGAGAAGCACAGGCCATGGGCTTGGCCGGGGCCGTGATAGGGGTCTTGACCGAGAATCACCACTTTCAGCTGGCTCAGCGGGGTCAGGTTCAGGGCATTAAAAATCAGCGGCCCCGGCGGAAAAATCACCTTGCCGGCAGCCTTTTGCGTGCGCAAAAACTCCGCTAACTGGCGCATATAGGGCTGCTCAAACTCGCCCTGCAGGGCCGCCTTCCAGCCAGCTTCAAGCTTGACCCGATCCACCTCAGCACTCATACCCAAACTCATCGCCACACCCAAAGAAGGCCGCACGCTAGACAAGCGCCCCGGGCAAGTCAAGGCATCAGCCCTGGTGCAGCGCCCGGTAATGACTGGGCGCCATGCCGACCACCTGACGAAACAGCCGCGAGAAGTAATACACATCCTCATAGCCCAGCTGCTGCGCCACCTGGGCTATGCCCTGGCTACCCTCGTCGAGCAGCCGGCAGGCGTGGGCCATTTTCAGCTGGATAAAATCCTCGATCGGCGCCCGGCCACTGACCGCCCGGTAGGTTTTGGCAAAGTGAAAGCGTGACAATTTGAACTGCGCCGCCAGCTGATCGAGGTTCAAGCTGCCGTGCAGATGGGCGCGCATCACCGCCTGCACCGCCTCGACATCCAGCACCCGCCCGGACTTGAGCTTGGCCCGCGCCGGCAGCACGGCCAGCGAGGTGAGAATCGCCTGCAACTGCTGCGCGGCATGCACAAAATGCGGCAGGCTCAAGCCTTGTTTATGCACCGCCAGCAAAGCGTCAAAGTCCGCCAGCAAGCGCGGCTGCAGACCGATGTGGTGCAACGCCGTCTTAGCCAGCGGGCGCAAAAAATCCGCCACCAGCTCGCCGTCAAAATGCACCCAGTGCAAGGTCCAGGGCCGCTGGCTGTCCGCCCCATAGCTGTGGGCCAGCTGTTTGGGCAGCAGCAACAGATCACCACCACCCACCGCCAAGCGCTCATCGCCCAGCTGCACCCAACCACAGCCCGCACGGCAATAAATCAGCAGGTGATCGTCCGGCGTGGCGCGCTGCATCTGATGGCCGTGAGCCTCGGGATAAAAGCCCATGGCCAGCGGATAGCAGCCCTTGGTCAGCGGATGACCGGCCAGCACCCGGCGCAGCCGCGGTGGGGTAATGAAACGCAGGCCGTTAGTCGGCAGCGGCCAACCGGATGTCTCGACCAAATCATTCATACGGCGTTTACCACTCGAGACTAATGCCAAGATCGTCCATCTAAAGACCAAGATCGTCAATCCACAGCTCAAGCATTGCGCGCTATAAAACCTGCAGACGCGCAAAAACTCTCAGTCACTGGAGCACAAGATGAGCAAAATAGTTCTGCAACTGATCGATGGCCAGTGGCGCGAGAGCCATTCCAAAGAGCTGATCGAAGTGACCGATCCGGCCACCCAGCAAGTGCTGGCGCTGGCGCCCAAAGCCACCCATGAAGAGATCGAAATGGCGATTGCCAGCGCCAAGTTGGCCTTTCTCAGCTGGCGCGAAGTGCCGGTGTCAGAGCGCGCACGGTTGATGCTGCGTTATCAGCATCTGCTCAAAGAACACCACGACGAGCTGGCCGAGATTCTCGCCCAGGAAACCGGCAAGACCTTCGCCGACGCCAAAGGTGACGTCTGGCGCGGCATCGAGGTGGTCGAGCAGGCCGCCAACATCGCCAGCCTGATGATGGGCGAGACGGTCGAAAACGTCGCCCGTGGTATCGACACCGCCAGCTGGATTCAGCCACTGGGCGTGTGCACCGGGATCACCCCGTTCAACTTCCCGGCGATGATTCCGCTGTGGATGTTTCCGCTGGCCATCGCCGCCGGCAATACTTTTATCCTCAAGCCCTCCGAGCAAGACCCGCTAACGCCCAATCGCCTGGCCGAGCTGTTTATCGAAGCCGGCGCCCCCAAAGGCGTGCTGCAAGTGCTGCACGGCGGTCGCGAGCAGGTCGACACATTGCTCACCCACCCGGACATCCGCGCCATCTCCTTCGTCGGCTCGGTGCCGGTCGGCCAGCACATCTACCGTACCGGCACCGCCCACCTGAAGCGCG